>Ga0209511_1000230_pt1 | contig 61284 bp, 46 predicted proteins | sample SSSSmetaG_FD_184141 | JGI IMG/M metagenome (GOLD analysis project Ga0209511, IMG submission 184141) | Glacier valley bacterial and archeal communities from Borup Fiord, Nunavut, Canada, to study Microbial Dark Matter (Phase II) - ​SSSS... | ecosystem: Environmental > Aquatic > Freshwater > Ice >... | reverse complement strand
TAAATTACTATTAGTAAAAGATGAGAGTAAATTAATTGCAATTGGCTTTATTTATATTGCTTTAATGTTTTTCTATGATTATAATTCATATATTTATACAAGTCTTTATACTATCATTGGAAAATCAGCAATCACACAGATAGGAATTGATTTATATAGAATGGTTATTGGCTTTGTTGGAAGTATTTTGGTATTGTATATTGTTAGATACTTGATGAAGAAAAAATTCATAACCAATGGTGTTGTGTTATCAAAATTAGGAGTATCATCTTTAGGGATATATATCATATCGAGCTATATAAATACCTTAATATTAAGAATCACCACACAATTTCAAATGAATTATGCCATAACTTTTTTGGAAGCGAGTATAATTACATTAATTGCATACATGCTTACAAAAATTATAAAACGCTTTAAAGTTACAAATATACTTCTTCTTGGTGGGAGATAAAATAAAGTTTATTATGAATAAACAATGGGGCGCTGATAAGCGCATAAACACGATTATTCAGTGCCACAAAATTATCTTCCATGATTATAGAGTTAATAAATTTCAACTCTAAAAGCCAATTTATAAATGTTTATACTAAGATATAAATACCCATGTTTGAATGTGCATATCATATTTTGTGCAATTAGAAAATTATTTATTGAGTTAATATTGATGCATTAGCATGGAAAGTAATTAAAATATTCGTTTGGAGGTTATCAAAATGAAGATTACAATAGCAGGTACCGGCTATGTGGGACTATCTAATGCAGTGCTACTAGCACAGAACAATGAAGTAATAGCACTTGATATTATTAAGGATAAAGTAGAAATGATTAATAACAAAAAGTCGCCGATTATTGATAAGGAACTTGAAGAATATATATCAACAAAAGAATTAAACCTGACAGCAACAACTGATGCATTTAAGGCTTATAAAGACGCTGAATATGTCATTATTTCAACTCCGACTAATTACGATCCGAAGATGAACTACTTTGATACCAGCTCGGTAGAAGCTGTAATTAAACTGGTTATGCAAATCAATCCATCAGCTATTATGGTCATTAAGTCTACGGTTCCTGTTGGGTATACATTATCAGTGAGAGAAAAGTTCCAATCTGATAATATTATCTTTAGCCCTGAGTTTTTAAGAGAGGGCAGAGCTCTTTATGATAACCTCTATCCTTCCCGTATTATCGTTGGAGTACCTTTGAATGATGAACGTCTCGTTAGAGCTGCCCACACTTTTGCTTCCTTGTTGCAGGACAGTGCCATTAAAGAGAGCATTGATGTTCTTTTTACAAATCCAACTGAGGCTGAAGCAGTGAAACTATTTGCAAATACCTATCTGGCACTTCGCGTTAGCTTTTTCAACGAACTTGATACTTACGCAGAAGTACATGACTTAAATACTAAGCAGATTATTGAGGGTATAGGCCTCGATCCTCGTATTGGTAAACATTACAATAATCCATCTTTCGGTTATGGAGGTTACTGTCTGCCGAAAGATACCAAGCAACTCCTTACCAATTATGCCAATGTACCTGAAAATATTATGCAGGCCATAGTGGATGCAAATAGAACTAGAAAAGATTTTATCGCAGATCGTATTTTGGAAAAGGCTGGTTACTATCATGGTAATGCAGGCAGGGATGGAACACCAGGTAAGAAGGTGTTGATTGGTATATATCGTCTCACAATGAAGTCTAACTCTGATAATTTCCGTCAGAGCTCCATTCAAGGTGTAATGAAACGTATTAAAGCTAAAGGAGCCGAGGTAGTAGTTTATGAACCAACTTTGGAAGATAGTGAGTTCTTCGGCAGCAGAGTGATTAGAGATATGGATGAGTTTAAGAAAATCTCTAATGTCATTGTCACTAACAGATACAACAGTGACTTGGAAGATGTATTGGATAAGGTTTATACTCGTGACCTTTATTTTCGCGACTAAACACAGTAAATATGGCAATCAATGAACTGATTCAAGTGTTGAAGGAGTCACCTCAAAAAATGAATAAGGGAATAGTATAATCAACTGAACACATAGATAAAAGAGATTAGAAATCCGTATAATATTCAAAAAGACTATAAAACAGTTAAAGTTTCGTGCATTCTATGAGCAACTACACCGCCCCATGAGTAGACGAGATATTGAAAGGGAAGTTCTCAGTATTTGTTTATTTGGCTATGTGTTTAAGGCCTTTCTTAGTTGGTCATCACAGGATAAAGAAATCACCATTTCTTCCTATACTCCGAAGGACTGCACTCTTCTACTCTTCGGAATACTTTCGCATAATAATTTGTATCAGGAATACCACAGAGGATAGAAATATCCTCTATAGTTTTTTTGGTAAAGCGTAGTAGCTCCTTCGAATAAGTAACACGTCTACTAATAATGTAATCACCAATCGTCATGCCGTAGAAATTTTTGAATTCTCTTGCAAGATAATATTTACTAATGAAGAACTCTTGGGCAATTACAGCTAGAGAAAGTTTGTTTTGAAAGTGATCATCGATGTAATCTTTAATTAAATTCATTTTTTCGATACCGTTTCGTCCAGTATCATCTTTTTTCCTAGTTATACAGAGTGTCATTAAATCCGTAATCATTTTAGATAGAATAAATTCGGAGGTAATATCATTCTTTTTTTCCAAGTCGATACAGTTTTTAATTATCGTTGTAAAATCTGTAATTATTTCTGTGTGAAAAACCACTTCGGGTATGATACTCTCAAAATACGTCATATAGGATAATATATTCTTCCCATTAAAATGTACCCACATTAATTCCCAAGGATCTACTTCACTGCTCTGATGGGAATAGTGATGATTGCAGTTAATTAAAATGCAGCTCCCTACATGAAGTTGATGTGATTTACCTCTATATGTAAACTGCCCACTTCCGGATAGTACAATCAGAAATAGGAACGAGCTTAGTTGTTCTCTTTGACTAATGTGACTTTTTAAACTCTTTAGATATCCAGCTTCCTGTATATAGAATAGATGGTCTTTTGCAAATTCACTTGGTGTATTTATAATTCGATTCGATTGTGTGATGTCAGATGGAGAATAGGCATCAAAAAAAGTATTTATTTGATTGGAATTAGTTTCGTTATTCATAATAGAGACCCTTCACATTAGTTTATCAGTAAAATATTGCTTATATAATAAGATGTATTCTATATTGCAATATTCTACTTAATAAAGTCAATATTTCATGTATACTTTTATATAATACTACAATATACTCTCATTATAAAGATAAATATGCAGCAATATTATACAACAATCGACTATTTACAAAAAACTGATTCTATTATCAGTAAAATATTAACCAAATAAAAAGCGAGGTATATTATGAGTGAAACACGAAAAGTAGCATTAATTACAGGTATTACTGGACAAGATGGTTCTTACTTAGCAGAATTACTATTAGAAAAAGGGTATGAAGTTCATGGCATTATCCGCCGTCACAGCAGTATTAGTACTGACAGAATTGATCATTTGTATAATAATAGAGAAATCCGTGATATTACATTTTTTCTTCACCATGGAGATTTAACAGATTCGAGTAACTTAAATCGCTTGATTGAGAAGATTCAACCTACTGAGATTTATAACTTGGCAGCTCAATCGCATGTTGGAGTATCTTTTGAAATACCTGAGTATACTGCAGAGGTTACAGGTATTGGTACACTTAGACTGTTAGATGCTATCAAATCAAGCGGCATGAAGTGCAGATTCTACCAAGCTTCTACCTCAGAATTATTTGGAGGACTTCCTGAAACGGCTCCTCAGAGTGAAAAAACACCATTTTATCCAAAGAGCCCCTACGGTGTTGCAAAGCTCTATTCTTACTGGATTACAGTAAATTACCGTGAAGCTTATAACCTATTTGCTTGCAATGGTATTCTATTCAACCATGAGTCTCCAAGACGTGGGGAAACTTTCGTTACGCGTAAGATTACAAGAGCCGTAGCATCAATCATGGCGGGTAAACAAGATATATTATCGTTAGGGAATATGAATTCAATCAGAGACTGGGGTTTTGCAGGAGATTATGTAGAAGGAATGTGGAGAATTCTTCAACAAGACAAACCAGATGATTATGTTCTTGCAACAAATGAAACCCATACGGTTCGCGAGTTTGTAGAGCTTTCATTTGGACAAGTAGGTGTTAAACTGGAATGGAAGGGCGAAGGAGTAGAGGAAAAAGGTTACGACAAGAAAACCGGCAGATTATTGGTTGATGTAAACCCAATATATTTTAGACCTGCTGAAGTAGAATATCTATGGGGTGACTCAACAAAGGCAGAGCTAGAACTGAATTGGACCAGAAAAGTTAGCTTTAAACAGCTTGTCTCTATGATGGTGGACGGAGACATGCAAATAATTGCAGGTAAAACTACAGAAGAATTTATAAAGGCAGGTGGATTGAGATAATGCAGAGAAACGCTAGAATATATGTTGCAGGACATAGTGGCATGGTTGGATCTGCTATTATTCGTAGACTACAATCCGATGACTATAACAATATTATCACTCGGACATCAAAAGAATTAGATTTAAGATCCCAAATAGATGTGGAAAAGTTCTTCGCAATAGAAAAACCAGATTATGTATTCTTAGCAGCAGCAAAAGTTGGTGGTATTTTAGCTAATAGCACATACTCAGCTGATTTCATGTATGACAACATGATGATGGAAATGAATGTTATCAAGAATTCATATGACAATGGTGTTAAGAAATTAATGTTCCTTGGCAGTTCTTGTATTTACCCTGCTAGAGCACCACAACCTATGAAGGAAAGTTATCTACTTACAGATTCTTTAGAACAGACAAATGAAGCATACGCACTTGCCAAAATATCTGGATTAAAATATTGTGAGTATTTAAATAAGCAATATGATACCGATTATATCAGTGTTATGCCCACTAACCTATATGGACCAAATGATAATTATCATCCTCAGAATTCTCATGTACTTCCTGCAATGCTTCGACGTTTTCATGAGGCGAAATTAAACAATCAAACAAGTGTTACTATCTGGGGAACAGGTAGACCACTTAGGGAATTCTTATATGTGGATGATTTGGCGGATGCCTGTGTTTATTTGATGAATACATATTCAGGAAATGAGACCGTTAATATTGGAACTGGTAAAGAAGTAACAATTGGCGAATTGGCAGCCATTGTGAAGAGGGTGGTTGGGTACAAAGGGAAAATAGAATACGATACCTCCAAACCAGACGGTACTATGCGAAAATTATTGGATGTTAGCAAGCTAGAAGATATTGGATGGAGATATACCAAAGAATTAAAGGATGGAATAGCATGTACCTATGATGATTTCCTTCATAGCGAAATGCGTGCCGAAAGGTAGAGTGTAAGTACTAGAGTCAGAACTAGATTTATAGTTCATATTTTTGATTAAGGGATAAAGGAGGGAAATCAGAATGAATATTATATTATTATCGGGTGGTTCAGGAAAAAGACTTTGGCCATTATCCAATGATGCTCGTTCCAAGCAATTTCTTAAACTATTAAAAAATGATAATGGTGCATACGAATCTATGGTACAACGCGTATATAGACAGATCCAAACAGCATGTCCAGAGAGTAATATTGTAGTAGCCACAGGGGCAAGTCAAGTGGATTCTATCAAAAACCAATTAGGAGATAATGTAGATATTGTATTAGAACCGGAACGTAGAGATACATTTCCTGCAATCGCCTTATCCTCTGCCTATCTTGCACTCAAGAAGAAGATAGACCTAGACGAAGTTGTACTGGTACTTCCAGTTGACCCATATGCCGATATAGAATATTTTCATACTTTACGAAAAATGGAACAAACTGTTGAATCAGGGGCTGCTGATATGGTACTCATGGGTATAAAACCTACCTATGCGTCAGCCAAATACGGATACATATTACCAAAGAAAGAAACCTTAGGAGCTTCCATTTTCCAGGTAGAAAGGTTTACAGAAAAACCTTCCGAAGAAAAAGCAGGTGAACTAATTACTGCAGGTGCATTGTGGAATGGCGGAGTATTTGCATTTAAGCTCAGCTTCCTGATGGATATTGTAAAACAATATGTTACTATTACAACGTTTGAAGAATTACAGAACAATTATGGAAGTCTTAAAAAGATAAGTTTTGATTATGAAGTGGTAGAAAAAGCTGCATCTGTAGCCGTGGTTCCCTATACAGGCAGTTGGAAAGACCTTGGTACTTGGAATACTCTTTCGGAAGAAATGGATAATGATTGTATCGGGCTAGCGATTATGGGAGAGGACACTACCGGAACCAGAATTATTAATGAACTCTCTATTCCAATTGTGGTATTGGGCGCAAAGGATATGATTGTGGCTGCTAGCCCTGATGGGATACTGATATCAGATAAACACAAGAGTTCATATTTGAAACCCTATCTTGAGGGGATGAATGAAAGACCTATGTTCGAAGAATGCAGATGGGGTGAATCAAAAGTCCTAGATCTGAACCAACATGCAGATGGCAAAAAGTCTTTAACAAGATATATCAGTATTCATGCGGGACAGTATATTAATTACCAAAGTCATAGCTTTAGAGATGAGATTTGGACAATTGTTGATGGTACCGGAGATTTACTTATTGATGAGCATGTTCGTAATATCAGGTGCGGAGATTTAGCTTATATTCATATGGGACAGAAACATGCTCTTAGAGCAGTGACGGATTTACATCTAATTGAAGTCCAGATCGGTATTGAACTAGCAGTGGAGGATGTAGAGAACTTTGAGTGGGATTGGTAGTGAAATTTTTTTATGAAGCTGCTACGGCGATGCTTATTAAATGCCAGCACAGGTGTAACACTTGTGCTGGCATTGTCTAATTTTGCAGATTTTATAAATAATTTTAAGGAATCGACAGATCTTCCCCCAAAACAATTGTATAATAGTCATTAAAATAGTATAATTTGTATTACATCGGAAATATACATAATATCCTTGCATTACAAATAATTACATTCTAGGTAGGTGCTTTTTTTTGAGTAACGACAAGATAAAATTCCTCAAGAGATCTATTTTAATTATAGATATTTTATTGACAATAAATGCTTTCTATTTCTCATATTTTGTTAGAAATGTCTACTTTGGTAAGGAATATGGGTACATAACACAATTTAATAATTACACCTGGACTTTGGTTATGGCTACGATTTTTATTTCGCTATTTATGACATTTGTAAAGTCATATGACCAAATTCTTCAAGACAAATTTTATATGTCAACTTTTAAAGTTACTATATCTATTATTTTTAGTGTGTTACTTATGTTTGCAGCCTTTTTTTTGGTTGGAGAGAAGTCCTTAAGTAGGTTGTTCTTCGGGATATTCAGCTGTACAGAGCTTTTTGTGCTAATGCTTGAGAGGGTTATATTGAAAATAGCTTTTTATTTTTATTCTAAAGACAAGCTTCATAGAAAAAACGTTCTTATAGTGGGATGTGGAAGACTTGGGAAAGAATATTTTGAAGAAATTAAAAAGTATAATCAAATAGGTATAAATTTTGTTGGCTTTTTACATATGGTAGGATGTAAAAACTTTGAAGTTGATAGACGAGATATCCTTGGAACGGTTGAAGAGTTGATAATAATCGCGAAAGAGAATAGCGTTGATGAAGTAATATTTGCATTATCTGCAGACTATTTTGTTGATGTTGAGCCATATGTATTAAAGTGTGAGACCATGGGAATCACCGTTCATATGGCAATCGATTTAGTTACTCTTGCTGTTTCTAAAACGAGGATTAGCGGTATAGGTACACTTCCAGTAGTTACATTTTATAGTGTTTCAAATAACCAAGGTCAGCTACTCGCAAAACGTGTATTAGATATTTTGGGTGGCTTAGTTGGAATGATTTTTGCTAGCATAGCATTTGTAATTATTGGACCAATAATATATTTACAGTCACCAGGTAAGGTACTTTTTTCTCAAAATAGAGTAGGCAAGAATGGTAGAATATTTAAATGCTTTAAGTTTAGATCGATGTATATGGATGCCGAAGAACGAAAGAAAGAATTACTAATAGAAAATGAAATGAACGGAGCAATGTTTAAGATAAAAAATGACCCTAGAATCACCAAGATTGGTAAATTCATAAGGGCAACAAGTATAGATGAATTACCACAGTTTTTCAACGTCTTAATGGGAGATATGAGCTTAGTGGGAACGCGTCCTCCAACTGAAGACGAGGTAGAACAATATGATGATTATCATTGGAGACGCTTAAGTATAAAACCTGGTATAACTGGGTTATGGCAAGTAAGCGGTAGAAATGAAATATCTGACTTCGAAGATATAGTAAAGTTAGATACTGAGTACATAGATAGCTGGTCTATATGGATGGATATAAAGCTTATTTTTAAAACAATGAAAATAGTATTTATAAGAGCAGGTGCAAGATAATTTAAATATTGCTATAATAAAAGGCATGTTGTTTAAATAAACATATGCCTTTTATCTTTTTAAAGAGGTAACTATTTCAATTGAGGGGTTTAGACGTAATGAAACGAAAAAGATTATTTGTAGTTGTAACGATATTGGCGGTTATTTGGTTAGGCTTTATATTTTACATGTCCTCACAGACAGCCGTAGCTTCGGGGCAGATGAGTGAATCAATCACTAAGGATGTTGTTACTGTTGGAGAGAAAGTGGGAGTTGTCAAAGCGGGTACTACAAGCTCAGAGCTTGCCTTAAGGAGATATGATTCAATCATCAGAAGTACTGCTCATGTTGGCATGTATTTTGTACTAGCTTGCATTATGTTTTTCGTCTTCTGGATCTGGGGGCTAAACAAAAAAATATCGGTTATACTTAGTTTTGTTATAGGTGCTTTTATCAGTTTTGTTGATGAAATAAACCAAATGCATTTAGTAGGTAGAAATTCAGGTGGTGTAATACGTGACGGAATTGAAGATATTTATAGAGATACTTTTGGAATATGTATAGCGTTGGTGATTTTTGTAATAATTCGTGTTATAGCAGAAACAAGAGCAAAAAATGTGAAAGTATAGTATTGACACTTATTTTATCAAATGTAAAAGGTAATTGCCATGAGTTCATTCTCAGTTTAACCAAGAAATTTTTTCTATTTCGCATAAATATATTGACCTTTGTTGTGCCAAAATATAAAATATAAAAAGTATGAGTTTATTAGATTAGTGTTAACATATTGTTGAAATTAATTTTATAATACATTTCTATATATATTATTCACGTAGTAACATGTCGAGAGGAGCATAATAATGTCAGTAAAGTATATCTTCGTAACTGGTGGTGTGGTTTCCGGATTGGGAAAAGGAATTACAGCGGCATCATTGGGAAGGCTTTTAAAAGCAAGAGGAGTACACGTCACAATCCAAAAGTTTGATCCATATATAAATGTTGACCCAGGAACAATGAGCCCATATCAACATGGAGAGGTTTATGTAACAGAGGATGGAGCTGAAACAGACCTTGATTTGGGACACTATGAGAGGTTCATTGATGAAAATCTCAGCAAGAACAGTAATATAACAACGGGGAAGATTTATTGGTCCGTTATTAGTAAAGAGAGAAAAGGCGACTTCCTAGGAGGTACTGTTCAAGTAATCCCTCATATTACTAATGAAATTAAGGACAGGGTCTACAGAGTAGGAAAGTCTGAAAGAACTGATGTTGTTATCACAGAGATTGGTGGAACTGTTGGTGACATAGAAAGTCTCCCATTCCTTGAAGCAATCAGACAGGTATCTACAGAGGCTGGAAGAGAAAATGTAATGTATATTCATGTTACACTTGTTCCATATCTAGGAAAATCTGAAGAACTCAAGACAAAACCAACTCAGCATAGTGTTAAGGAACTGAGAAGCATAGGAATTCAACCTGACGTTATCGTTTGTAGAACAGAGAAATTCTTATCACAGGATATGAAGGACAAGATAAGCCTTTTCTGTAATGTACCAGAGGGTGCTGTTGTACAGAATCTTGATGCAGATGTGCTTTATGAGGTTCCCTTGATGCTTGAAAAGGAAGGTCTTGCAAAAATAGTTTGCAAGAGACTTGGACTAGAATGTGGCGAGCCAAACCTTACTGAGTGGGAAGAAATGGTAAAGAGGCAGAAGAACCCAAAAAGTTCTGTTACAATTGCTATAGTTGGTAAATATGTGGAACTACACGATGCATATTTAAGTGTTGCTGAGTCCTTACGTCATGGTGGAATTGGTAATGATCTTCAGGTGGATATCAAATGGGTAAATTCTGAGGAAGTTGAAAGTGGTAATATTAAGGATTACCTCGAGAATGTTGATGGAATACTTGTTCCTGGTGGCTTTGGAGACAGAGGAATAGAGGGAAAGATAAAAGCAATTACCTATGCTAGAGAAAATAAAATTCCGTTCTTCGGAATATGCCTTGGTATGCAAATGGCTGTAGTTGAGTATGCAAGAAATGTTGCAGGACTTCACGATGCAAATAGTTCTGAGTTTGGAGAGACTGCTTATCCAGTAATTGATTTGATGCCAGACCAACGTGATATCGATGAGATGGGTGGCACAATGAGGTTAGGCGTATATCCATGTAAGATTAACGAAGATACTAGGATACATGGCATTTATAGCGATGAACTTATTTATGAAAGACATAGACATAGATATGAGTTCAACAATGAATATCGTGAGACTTTCATTAAGAGTGGAATGATTTTGTCGGGACTTTCTCCAAGTGGAAAGCTTGTTGAAACTATTGAGCTAGCAGATCATCCTTGGTTTATAGGCGTTCAGTTCCATCCAGAATTCAAGTCTAGACCAAACAAACCTCATCCTTTGTTTAGAGATTTTATTAGAGCAGCTTACGAAAATAAGCAGAAAGCTTAAGTTAGCACAAGTAAAACTAAATAGTTAGTACTAAAAATAGACGGGTGGCAGAAATGCTACTCGTCTTTTTAACATGCTTTGTATAAATAAACGTATATTTGACAATAATTATTTATGAAACCTTTTTTGTTAAATTTTAAGGCTAATGGGGAATTTGGGAGGGGAATAATTATGAGTAAGGGATTATTGTTTTTAAAGTCAAATATAGTAAGTCAAAAAGCGTCAAATATCGTAAAGATATCTATTGCGGTATTACTATTAATGGTACTTGTTGCATGGATGATATCCAATACCTATGCGGAGGATGTAAATGCAGGACTTTCACAGAACCTTGTGAGACTCCATGTTGTTGCCAACAGTGATTCAGTAGCAGACCAAGCGCTAAAACTGAAGGTTCGAGATGCTATAATTGAATATATGAAGAATGAACTGTCAGCTTCAAAAGATATTAATGAAACGAGAACTATTATTATAAATAATTTAAAAAATATAGAAGAAGTATCAAATGAAGTAATCAAAAAAAATAACAGCAACGATAGCGTTAAGGCAACAATAGGAAATTATGATTTTCCAACAAAAACTTATGGGGATATAGCTCTACCAGCTGGTGAATATCAGGCTTTGAGAGTTGTTATTGGAAATGGTGTTGGGGCCAATTGGTGGTGTGTGCTTTTCCCACCCTTGTGTTTTGTTGACGCAACACATGGTGCTATTCCAGACTCAGTAAAGCAAGATTTAAAAACCTCTCTTTCAACAGAGGAATATAGGCTTATTACTACTGCAGATAATGAAGGAGACATACCAATTAAAATAAAATTTAAAGTTGTTGAGTTTTTACAGGGTTCAAAGATAAAGGTTACAGGTGCAATTAATAGGATGTTTAGATAATAAAATAAATGAATCTTCCTGAGTCACAAAGGCTATGTAGTCTCAAAAAACTGCATAGCCTTTGTGACGTTTAAATGGATAGTGTTATTTTTATAGGGATGGGATATAATAGGAAAAAGCGGAGGTTATTTTATGTGGCTAATAGATACTTTTAGCAGTCAATCGAATTTTTATTTATCAATGCTTCTGAGACTAATTGCAGCCAGTTTGCTGGGTGGAGTTATTGGGTTTGAGAGAGAACATATGCACAGACCTGCAGGGTTTCGAACACATATACTTGTATGTGTAGGCTCAGCATTAGTTATGATTACGTCAGAATATATATATTATCAGTTTTCAGCACAGGTAAATGTTGATCCTGCCAGACTAGGAGCTCAGGTAATCAGTGGAATAGGCTTTCTTGGAGCAGGTACTATTATTAAAGAGGGTGTAAACGTAAAGGGCTTAACAACTGCGGCTAGCTTATGGGCTGTTTCCTGCGTCGGTATAGCAGTAGGAATTGGCTTCTACTCAGGAGCATTTATAGCAACTTTTATAATATTTTTAACTCTGGTAGTAATTAAAAAGACCCAAGGGAAAATGGGCTCACAAAAGGATACACGATTGCTTATTCATACACATATAAAAAAGGGAGAGGTTCACGAAATTTCAAAACTTTTTGAAGAAATGGGCGTCAAAGTTAAAAAGACAGATTTCATGAGTAGTGAGAGAGATGGAGAAATGGTTTTAAGATATACGCTGGACATTTCAAATCTAATTACGTTAGCAGAAGTAATCGAAGCTGTGTTGTGTCATGAGCCGGTTAGACGTGTGTACGAGGAATAGCTACCTCACTAAGCTACCTTACATAAGTTAATTTGTAAATCTCGCCTTAAATCTCACCTTAAATCTCACCTTATCAAAATAATCTTGTACTATTTTAGTGTGTTCTCGAATAAAATTATTTCTAGAACACACTAAAAGTAAGAAGCTTTTTTGTGCTTTAAAAAAAGGTTTTTAGAGGTGACAAGATGAGTGTAATGGAATCAGAATTAAACTTCGCAAGTTCAAATAACGTGCTAACCACAGGCCTTACAGACAAGGAGGCCAAACATAAGCTTCAAAAGCATGGACCCAATATTTTATCTGAAAGAAAAAAATTAAACCCCTTCAAAATTTTATTCGAGCAATTTACGGACTTAATGATTATTATTCTTATAATATCAACAATCATATCTGGATTTATGGGTGAAATGACAGAAGCAATTACAATAATAGCAATAGTAATAGTAAATGCGATATTGGGCTTTGTTCAGGAATTTAAAACTGAGAAAACAATGGAAGCACTAAAATCTCTTGCAGCACCATGCGCAAAAGTTATTCGAAATGAACAGCAGGTCAGTCTTCCTACCGAGGAAATAGTTCCAGGAGATGTTCTTGTAATCGAGGCTGGAGATAGGATCGCTGCAGATGCTGCTATTTTTGAGTGCAATAGCTTAAATGTTGATGAATCACTTCTCACAGGAGAATCAGTTCCTGTAGAAAAACACATCTTGAAAAAAACAAAAGAACTTATTGATCCTTATGACAAAAAATCCTCTGTATATATGGGCACAGTTGTCACAGGTGGAAGGGCAAAGGCTGTAGTATATGCAACTGGAATGAAGACTGAGATGGGAAATATCGCTGATATGATTCAAAACATAGAGGATGAGGAGACTCCACTTCAAAGAAGACTAGCGAACTTGGGAAAATATATCGCAATTGGGTGCTTGGGCATTTGTGCCATTGTATCTGTAACTGGTGTTTTGCGAGGGGAACAACTATTTACTATGCTATTGGCTGGAATCAGCTTGGCTGTGGCTGCTATTCCTGAAGGCTTGCCTGCAATCGTTACTATCTCTCTCGCTCTGGGCGTCCAGAGAATGTTAAAGAGAAATGCACTGATACGTAAGTTACCTGCAGTTGAAACACTGGGCTGTGCAAGTATAATATGCTCTGACAAGACTGGAACCTTGACTGAAAATAAGATGACAGTTCGGAAAATATATGCGGCGGGCTACCAGCTCTCTGTAACTGGAAATGGCTACAATACCGAAGGTAACTTTGTGGCTGATAATAAGTCAGCCGACCCACTTAAGGTTGAGGGGATAAGGCTTGCACTTGAAATAGGAGCCATGTGCAATAATTCAGTAATTACTAGACCACAGGGCGAAAATTCGGCAATGGGCAAAATAAAATCTATTTTCTCAAAACAGGGAAATCTTAAAATATCGGGAGACCCAACAGAGATAGCCTTGACTATTGCAGCAGCGAAGGCAGGTATCACGCAAAGTAATCTAAACAATAGTTACCAAAGGATCGATGAGCTGCCCTTTGACTCTGACAGAAAATGTATGTCTGTAGTTTGTAAAAATGCTAAAAATGAAATTTTTGTTTTTACTAAGGGTGCTCCAGATATGATAATTGATAAATGTAGCAGGATAATGTCCTCGAGAGGAATTATCAAACTAGATGATATGACCAAGAGAACTATTACAAAGCTAAATGATGGTATGGCTGACAGTGCACTTAGAGTAATGGGATTAGCATATAGAAAGCTAGAAACAGGGATATACAGCTCGGGAAGTAAAAACATTGAAAATGAGCTCGTTTTTGTGGGTCTTATGGGAATGATTGATCCACCTAGAAAAGAAGCAATCGAAGCTGTACAGAAGTGCAGATTGGCAGGTATCAAGCCAGTAATGATTACAGGTGACCACAAGCTGACAGCTACTGCGATTGCAAGGGAATTAAACATTTACTGTGATGGTGATGAAGTTTTGACAGGGGCAGAGCTAGACAAGATGGGTGAAGCACAGTTGGAGGAGGTAGCAGAATCTGTTTCAGTTTATGCGAGAGTATCACCAAAACACAAGCTGATGATAGTCCGTGTACTCAAAAAGCTGGGACATATTGTAGCAATGACTGGCGATGGAGTAAATGACGCACCAGCGGTCAAAGAGGCTGATATTGGAATATCTATGGGTATTACAGGCACTGATGTTACTAAAGAGGCATCTGCGATGGTGCTGCTAGATGACAACTTTGCTACCATAGTTGCTGCTGTTGAAGAGGGACGCGTTATCTACAATAATATCAGAAAATTCATAAGGTATATGCTGGCATGTAACCTCGGAGAGGTTTTAACAATGTTTTTAGGTATGCTGATGTGGCTGCCTATTCCGCTGCTACCTATTCAAATTCTATGGGTTAACCTTGCGACAGATGGCCTGCCAGCAATTGCTCTTGGACTAGATCCAGCAGAAAAGGATATTATGATGAGGAAGCCTAGAGGAGCCAAAGATAATATTTTCTCTCATGGATTATTGAAATTGATAGTTACAAGAGGAATATTTATAGGACTAAGCACTTTAGGAGTATTCGTCAGTATTCTATACTTTGTAGACAATGTACAATTGGCACGCACAGGAGCCTTTATGACGTTGGTTATAACCCAATTAATACATGTATTCGAGTGCAAATCAGAAACTAGGAATATTTTTGAGATATCTTTATTTGACAATATTCCATTAGTTTTGGCAGTGTTGTGTTCAATCGTTATGATATTGGGGGTTGTATATATTCCAGTTTTGCAAGTTATATTTGAGACTGTTGCATTAGGACTAAATGAGTGGCTATTGATAATAGGCTTCTCACTAATAGTACCTATTTTGTCAAGTATGATAGGTACCAATAAGAAGTATTATAAACGTTAAGCTACTCAAGCTTATTACTAAGGAGTGAAGAATATAGAAGGTGCTACCCCTTAGATGATAGCTCTCCAGTTTTTGCCAGGGGCTGGTGTATATAATATGTTTACTTTATAGCTTCTATTTATTATAATTTAGAATAGAAACTTATATAGTTGTTCGTTACTAGGATCCATATTAGGTACACCAGACTGTGATTGCCCGAAACGGCGTCAGGAGGCAGAGGATGCAAAGATCTGAAGTCAACAACAAACCTAGACTTCTTCAAAAATTAAAACAAAGGCTGTTAAATCTATCAATCAGTGCTAAAATTATAGCGTATTACCTTGTATTATTGGTAGTATCAATAGTGTTAAGTACCATACTCTATCAAAAGGTTAATGGGGCTATGGCTTTAGGCCCATTAAGTGACATGTCCTTTCAGCTCCTCCATTCTGTCAGCACCAGTACAAATTCTGTGGTTGAAAATGTTGCAGACTTCTCGAAGCTTGTTGTATCCAATGAGGGGATTCAAGATTCTCTGAGGAATACTTCAAGAAACTACAGCTTTAGTTATCAGAGACAGGCTGATGTAGCCTTGGACAGGCTTATAAAAGGCAGTGCTTATGCTTCAGATATATATGTATTTGATATGTATGGACATAGATATAGTGGTGAAAAAGGTGTATCAAAGACTATGTACATTAAAAATATCGTAGCTGCTTCCTGGTATAATGAGGCAATGCAAAGAAAAGGAGGCTACATCCTTGCCTACAACGCAGGAGGGATATTTACACCTAATGAATCACAAGGGAATTTCATTTCACTAATTAGATTCATTAATGATTTACAGACACAAAGACCGTTAGGAATACTTATTATGAACATTCCTGAAAGAGTGCTGGAAAAATCTTGTTATGATATCGCCAATAATCCCAACGCAGAAATTTTCCTAATGGATGACAAAGGCAATACTATAATAAACTCAGCAAATAAAACAGGTTTTGACATAAAGCAATTTGTCATGACTAACAGTAATCTCGACAAAAAATGGACAACGTGGAAGTCTCATCAAATCGAATATATGGTATCTTATTTAAAAAATCAAGAAACAGGTTGGAGAGTTGCGAGTAGCATTCCGTTTCGAGAGCTCTCAAAAGAAACAGGCGTTTTAGGTCTAGTTACCTTTGTATTAATTGTGGTAAACAGTTTACTTCTATTTATTGGTTCCATACTCATCTCAAGGACTATTACTGTACCCATAAAGAAATTTTGTGAATCAATGAAGGGTATCGAAAAGGGAGAGTTTAAAAAGGTTCAAATAAAAGCAGGAAAAGATGAAATCGGCAAGCTAAGAGATGGCTACAACACAATGGTGGATGAAATACAAAACCTTATCTTCAAGATAGTGGAAGAACAGAAAATGAAGCGAAGAGCTGAGCTTGAGGTGCTCCAGGCCCAAATTAAGCCCCACTTTTTGTATAATACCTTCGATGCAATTAGTTCACTTGCGCTTTCAGGGAAGAATCAGGATGTCTACAAAATCATGAAAGCCTTAGGTAATTATTACAGAACAAGCCTAAGTAAGGGAAGAGAAATTATCACAATAGGTGAGGAAATCGAAGTAGTAAAAAACTATCTCAAAATCCAGAAATATCGTTATGAAGATATGTTCTCTGTAGAATACGACGTAGATGAGGAAGTCAAAAATTATAAAATTCTTAAGCTGGTTTTACAACCATTCGTAGAAAATGCTTTATACCACGGTATTAGGCCTATGCAAAAAAGTGGAACTATTTTTGTGAGTGCGAAATATTACACGGATTTTATTGAATTATCTATTGCAGATGATGGTATGGGAATGAGTCAAGAAGATGTTAACAGACTTACTTCCGGCCAAACTGCACGAGATAAAACCAGTTTTGGTATTTGGGGAACAATTGAACGCCTGAAAATTCTTTACGGTGAGGATGATGTTGTATCAATTGAAAGCCAGCTAGGCCTTGGAACCAAAGTGAAAATAAAGATACCAGTGAAAGTTACTCAAAGTGATGAAACCAACTTTAAAGGGGAGTGCAAATATGACCTGTGAGTTATTGAAGTTAATGATTGTAGAAGATGAAAGGCTTGTGTTAGAGCTTCTTAAAGCATGTATAAACTGGGAGGAAATTGGATTTTCGATCGTTGGTGAAAGCTCCAATGCAGTAGCTGCGCTAGAATTGGTGGACACACTTTTACCTGATGTAATAATTACTGACATTTGTATGCCTGTAATGGATGGACTGGAATTCAGCAGGAGAGTATGTGAAAAACATCCTCACATAAAGATTATTGTACTAACAGGGCATGAAGAATTTGAGTTTGCAAAAAAAGGTATAAAAGTAGGCATTTCCGATTTCCTTCTAAAGCCAATAAATGATGATGAGATCAGAAGAGCAGTTACTGCAATAAAAGAAAAAATTATTAAAGAAAAAACCTTATCGGTAGGATATGAAAAACAGAAAAAACAACTGGAACAAAATCTTCCCTTTCTAAAGGAAAAGTTGTTTAATGAAGTGATTCAGGGAGGGTTTGACCACTCCTTAATCAGTGAAAGGCTAGCGTTCTTCGATATAAAATTAAATGAAGTGGACTTCCAGACTGCAGTTATTGAGATAGAGGATTTAAAAGTAGATGATTTGGTAGATGAGGAACACAAACTTATTAATAAGATGAGATGCCTCGACTATGTTCAGCGCTTTTTTGAGACTGATAGATATGTACATGTATTCTTTGATAACAGCCAGCGAGTGGTTATCTTGTGCAATGATGCTTCGATAGATATTGCAGAGTGCTGTGAATCAATTAAAGCAATGTTAATGAACAGGCTTAAATGTTTTATAAGTATCGGGATTGGAAATCGCCATAATACAATTGAAAAAATATACTTTTCTTATAAAGAAGCCTGTGACGCTATTAGCTATAAGTTCGTAGTGGGCAAAAACCAGATAGTAAGTTTCTCCGACGTTTGGTATACAACAAGTCAACAATCAGGCATTGATAATGAGAGTATGGATCGTTTTAGATTTTATATTAAGTCGGGCCTTAGTGAGAAGGTAGAAGAGACCATAGACATTATATTCAGTGAATCAGAAGCCCATATAATATCCCTCGAGCAAGCACGTGTCATCGCCTGCAATTTCATATCTTCAATATTAAATATACTGATGGAATCAGGCATTAACCAGAAGGATGTTTTCAAAGATAACTCCCAGCCCTTCGAAAAAATATTTAAAATTGATACACTGCCTGATATAAAGGCATTTTTAAAGAAAGCCGCCGCTGTAACTGCACAATCTGTGTGCAACTTGCAGGGCAAAAAAGCCAGAAAAATCATACAGGATATTAAAGAATGCATTCATAATAATTACACTGATTCCAATCTCACCCTTTCAGAAGTGGCTAAAAGATTTTTTCTAAACCTCAGCTATTTGAGCCGTATTTTTAAAGAAGAGACAGGTCAGACCTTTGTAGACTACTTGATGAAACTAAGAATGGAGAAAGCCTTTAAACTACTGGATGAAACAGACTTTATGGTATACCAAATCGCTGAAAAGGTTGGTATAAACGACCCACACTATTTCAGTATTTGCTTTAAAAAGTACACAGGCCTGTCAGCTAATGACTATAGGAAGTCAAAAGTATAATTTTTTTACTAAGAAAAAGATTAAATAGCAAAAATATTATACTTTTGAGTAAAATTAGTGAATTTATATTATGGAGAACTTACTTTAATATGTATGTATAGTTACAAATATAAATAACTAGAGGAGGAAATTAAATGAACAGATTGGGATTAAGAATTATGAGCGCTGGACTTGCTATTGCTATGGTAACCAGTCTCGCAGCATGTGGAACTAAAACTGATGACGCACAGTCTTCAGCAGTTGCTTCCACAACAAGTCAGGATACTGCTAAAGCTACAGAAGTAAAAAATTCATCAGTTAGGGTTTGGACTCTTTGGACAGATCCAACAAAGGATTCCAATGCAGCATATTTCTATAAGGTGTTAGAGTCAGCTAAAACCGACATACCTAACATTAAAATAGAACATGATGCAACTGAAAATGAATCCTACAAGACTAAGTTAAAAACTGCAATTGCAGCTAACGAAGCTCCAGATGTATTCTACAGTTGGGGCGCAGGCTTCACAAAACCATTTGTAGATGCAGGTAAAGTTCTCGCATTAGACGATTATATTACTTCATCTGGCGCAGGAGACAAAATTCTCCCAGGTGCAACTGACTTCTTTAAATTTGATGGTAAAACATATGGTATACCTTACTCAAAGTGGGTTGCTGTATTGTATTGTAACTCTGAATTATTTGAAAAAAATAGCGTAAAAATACCAGAAACTTATGATGATCTTCTCGCTGCTGCTAAAGCTTTCAGAGCTAAGGGCATCACTCCTATTACCGTTGGTGGTAAAGATAGATGGCCTGCAATGTTCTTCCAGAACGCTCTTGCTCTTCGTACAGGTGGCGCTCAGTTAAGTAATGATGCATTGAACAAGACAGCTTCCTTTGATCAACCAGCAATCGTTGAATCAGCTGCAAAGTTGAAAGAGCTTGTTGATGCTAAAGGATTTAGTGATGGAGTTCTAGGTTTGACAAATGATGAATCAAACGTACCATTCACAGAAGGTCAAATCCCAATGTACTACATGGGTAACTGGTTTGTTGGAAATATCGAAGGTGCTACAAGTAAAGTAGCTGGTAAAGTTAAAGCTGTTGCTTTCCCATTAGTAACTGGTGGTAAAGGTACTGCAGAAGAATTCTTCGGTGGTTCTATTGAAGGCTTCTGTGTTAATGCTAGCACAAGTGATCAAGATGCAGCTACTAAAACAGCAGGTTATTTGTCAGAAAACATGGCAAAACTTACTGCAGTAGATGGCGGACTTGCTACTTGGAAAGTTGACGGAGTTGACGAATCAAAGATTAATGATTTGGCTAAACAAGTTAAAGCAATGACTGAAAATGCTAAAGCATACGTACTTGCATGGGATACCTTCCTTGAAGGCGCTGATGCAGAAACTCATAAAAATCTTGTAGCAGATATAATCGCAGGTAAGAAAACACCTGAAGAATTTGCTAAGGAAATGCAGAAGCTTAACGAAAAGAAATAACTACTAAATCTGATTGAATTTTTAATGGTTAGGGAGCAATCCCTAACCATTGATAATTATGAGGTGGAAAAATGGAAAGAGTACTAAGTAACAAAAAGGCTATTTGTTTCTTTATTTTACCAGCTTTAATAATATTTATCGGAATCATTATTTTTCCAATATTTATGTCCGGATATTATAGTACTTTAAAATGGGACGGTATAGGGAAAAGTACATTTATTGGTATTGATAACTATATTACTTTATTCACAAATCATGAAGATGGCTTTATTGAGTCAATAAAAAATTCAGTCGTATTGGCATTTTTATCTGTATTTATACAGTTACCAATATCATTGGTATTGGCTTTGGTACTCTCCAACCGTGTAAAAGGAGAAAACTTTTACAGGTCAGTTTATTTCATCCCTGTAATAGTATCAACAGTAGTAATAGGTCAACTGTGGATGAAGATTTACCACCCAAACTATGGTTTGTTAAATACTTTTTTAAGATCTGTTGGACTAGACTCACTTGCAAAAGAGTGGCTCGGAAGTGAAAAAACAGCACTTGGTGCTGCATTTGTACCTGTTGTTTGGCAGTATATAGGATATCATATGCTTTTGATGTATGCTGCAATAAAATCTATTTCTACTGATATTATGGAAGCAGCTCGAATTGATGGCGCTAATGCAATTCAGACCGCCTTTAAAATCACCATTCCGCTTATACGTCCTATATTAGAAGTCTGTGTAACCTTTGCGGTTATAGGTTCTTTAAAGACCTTTGACCTCATTTACGTCCTTACTGGAGGGGGCCCAGTACATGCAACCGAAGTACCAAGTACCCTAATGTTTAATACTATTTTCCACAAATATATGTATGGTTACGGAAGTGCAATGGCAATATTTATTATAGCAGAGTGTCTTTTACTTACTGTTATAATACAAAAGCTATTCAGGGTTAATAAGGCGTAAAAACAAACTGATTATGTAAATGAGGGACTAATATGAAGAAGAATAAAAAAAAGGTTACCATTGGTGGTATACTATTACAAATTATATTGATAATAATTGCATTTATACAGATATATCCATTTATTTGGTTGATATTGTTTTCCTTAAAGAGCAATGGAGAAATATTCGGCTCAAACGTTATTGGGTTACCGAATGAGTTTTTATGGGAGAACTACCAATCTGCCTTTTCAAACGGAAAGGTTGGCCTGTACTTCCTTAACAGTGTGCTTATAACAGTTGTAACTATAGTAATATCAACTGTTGTCTCGGCAATGGCTTCATATGGTATAGTGAGGATGAAATGGAAGCTTAGCAAGGTCGCATTGTTGGTGTTTCTAATGGGACTTATGATACCTATTCATGCAGCGCTTCTTCCTCTTTTTATGTTCTTCTCAAAATTGGGTAATATAAACTCCTATTGGAGTCTTATACTTCCTTATACGGGGTTTGCTATACCAATGGCTATATACATTTTTTCAGGTTTTATGAGGGATATTCCAAAGGAAATGGAAGAGTCTGCAATGCTTGACGGATGTAACATATACAATAGCTTTTTTAGGATAATTCTCCCACTAGTAAAACCAGCAATGTCCACTGTTGCAATATTTACGTTCCTTGCATCATGGAATGAATTGATGTTTGCAGTAACATTTATAAGTAAGACACAGTATAGAACCCTGACGGTTGGTATACAGCAGATGGTAGGACAATATACTACTACCTGGGGACCCATTGGAGCCGGTTTAGTTATTACTACTATACCTACTCTTGTGATATACTGCTTGCTCAGTAGTCAAGTACAAAAGAGTCTTATTTCTGGAGCAGTAAAGGGTTAATTATAATTATAAACAAATAGCTAAGGATCGAAACGGCAGATTAATTTGCTAGTTCCGATCCTTTTTTGTATTCTAAAATTCAGTCTTTATAGTAAAAGGTGGCATTATATCACAATCAATATTGCCCTCTTGAAAACTTTGTAAAAAAACTATATAATTTAGAAATGTTACAGTTCGTTCATAGTTTATTAAAACTAATTGCGGATAATATATATTGTGTCAGTAGAATAATTATTTCAAAAAGTGAACGGTAACAATTTAGGGGGGAAAATAATGATTGAAATTCAGAATTTGACCAAAAGTTATGGTCAGATAAAGGCTGTAGACGGTATTAGCTTTACAGTTGAAAAAGGGGAAATACTCGGTTTCCTTGGCCCAAATGGTGCAGGAAAATCAACCACTATGAATATCATTACTGGCTTCATTCCTTCTACCGAAGGTACAGTAAAGGTTTGTGGATATGATATCATGGAAAACCCAGCAGAAGTTAAAAAGAGAATTGGATACCTACCTGAGCAACCACCATTGTATATGGACATGACAGTTTCAGAATATTTGAGCTTTGTTGCTGATTTAAAGATTGTTAGCAGGAAACAGAAAAAGAGCCAGATGGATGATGTCATGGAGCTTGTCAAATTAACTGATGTACGTGGTAGACTGATAAAGAATTTGTCAAAAGGCTACAAGCAAAGGGTTGGATTGGCTCAGTCACTTTTGGGTAATCCAGAGGTTTTAGTGCTTGACGAACCTACAGTTGGACTTGACCCAAAGCAAATAATTGAGATTCGTAAATTGATTAAGGCTCTTGGGAAGCAGCATACCATTATTTTAAGCTCTCATATATTACCGGAAGTAAGCGCTGTTTGTGAAAGAGTAGTAATTATTAATAAAGGTAAAATAGCAGCTATTGATACACCTGAAAATTTATCCAAAGGAATGGGTACAGTAAGTAAACTATCAGCAACAATTGCTGGACCGAAAAGTTCAATTATTAGTGCTATAGAATCAATATATGGAATCAAGTATGTTGAGCCCCACATTGAGAAGGACAAGGAAGTAATTGAATATATTATCGAATCTGATAAAAATGTTGACATTAGACGTCCACTATTCTTTGCTATGGCCAAAGCAGGATATCCTATAATTGAGTTAAAGTCTTTAGACCTTTCACTAGAAGATATATTCTTGCAGTTAACCATGCAGGAAAAGGAGGTTATATAGTCATGTTTGCTATATTTAAAAAGGAATTTAAGTCATATTTTAATTCACCAACAGCCTATGTAATGATTGGCTTATTTACACTAATTTCTTCAATCATTTTTTATATTAATCTTGCTACACCAACTGCTGAGTTTAACTTCAACCTAAATTTCATGTCACTTATACTAGTAATTATAATCCCTATATTGACAATGAAAATACTTGCAGATGAAAGAAAGAGTGGTACAGAGGTGCTTCTAATCACATCTCCTACTAGCCTAACAAATATTGTTGTAGGAAAATATTTGGCGGCTTTTGCGGTATTCTTGATTATGACAGCAATTACGTTTATCTATCCAATAATTCTTTCAGCATATGGCAAACCTGCTATTTCTGAAATAATAGGAGGATATGTAGGCTTTATACTTCTAGGGGCAGCTTTTATAGCATTTGGTATTTTTGCATCATCACTAAGTGAAAGCCAAATTATCGCTGCTATAGTAAGTATTGTAGGTCTTCTAATTATGTGGTTACTTCAATCGATTGCTCCTAGTTTTGGAGGAATAGTGTCAAAAGTTCTTACTTGGTTTTCATTATTTTCAAGATCAGAGGGTTTCTATTCAGGGATAATTTCACTAGGACCAGTTGTATACTATCTGAGTTTCTCTGCAATATTTGTTTTTCTAGCAATTAGAGTAATAGAAAAAAGACGTTGGAGCAAGGGGTGATAAAAGTGGGAAAATTTAAATTGAACAAAAGGTCTCTAAAATATGGTTCAAACTCTATATTGTTAATTGCTATTGTTGTAGCAATTGCGGTAGTTATAAACCTACTTGTTGGTATGGGTGATATAAAATGGGATTTGACATCAGATAAGATTTATAGTCTTAGCGATGAAAGTAAGGTAATTCTAAAGGATATTAAAAAAGATGTTACCATTTATGGGTTGTTTGATGATGGAGAGGTACCTACTGGAAATGTATATAAGGAATTAATTAATCTTCTATCTGATTATAAGAGCGCAGGAATCAAGGTAACTTATATTGACCCTGATAAAGATCCGGGTACAGTTACTGCACTCGATCCAGATAAGACAAAAGGGATTGAAAAGGGTGACTTTGTTGTTAAAAGTGGCAACAAGATTAAAAAGCTCGTTGCACAAGAACTATATGGTCAGACAGACCAACAATACGGAAGATTATATAGTGCAGAGTCTCTTATAACAGGTGCTATACAATTTGTAGCATCCGATGTTACACCGGTTGCTTACTTTGTAGAGGGGCATAATGAATACTCTATTACTAATGATTTAGCTCAAATTAAAACTGTATTAGAGAACAACAATCTTGAGGTTAAAGCTCTTTCACTTAGGACAGAAGCTAAAATTCCTGATGATTGCAAATTATTAATATTTGCTTCACCTAAAAAGGATATGTCTGAGGATGAAAAGATTAAAGTAAATGCTTACCTTAAAAAGAATGGTAACGCAGTGTTCTTGTTCGATCCAATTGAAACAAGTGACAAATTAACAAACTTTGAAGATGTTTTAACTAGCTTCAATATTGGTATTAATTATGATAAAGTGAAAGAAATGGATGACAGTAAGCATTTACCGAGTGATGAGTATGCTATTGTATCAACATTAGAAAGCAACGAAATAAATGCTGCTTTTAATAACACAAGCTATCAACTATATTTACCGGATTCAAGAAGTCTAAGCATTATTAAAAATGCAAAGGAATGGCTTAAAACTACATCACTGACTAAAACAAGTGATAAAGCAGTTTCAGCAAGCATACTAAAGCAAGGGACTACAGAACAAGGACCATTTGATTTAGCTTTAGCGGCTGAAATTTCAGGTGGTAGTAAGGTGTTGGCTTTTGGTAATGGTAAATTCTTAACAGATGCTTCATTAGCAAGTCAAAACTCGACCCAGTATACTGCACAATACTTTCTAAGTACTGTGGTTAACTGGATGCAGGATAAGTCAGGTCAAACCACCATTTCAGCTAAGCTGATTACTGAAAAAACTTTGACGACTACTGCTGCTCAAACAAAGACTATTTCTATAATTCTAATTGGTGTACTTCCAATCCTAATTATGGCTTTTGGTTTAGTTGTTTGGTCTAGAAGGAGGCACTTGTAAAATATGAAGTTATATAGAAATGCTATTATACTTGTTGTTGTCTTGGTGCTATTGGTAGGCGCGTACTATTTTATAAACAACAAAAAGACAACAACTCCAGATGTGGCAACTGTGACCACAGATACTAATGTAAATAACCTTATATCTGTAGACCAGACGAAGATTACTTCATTGGGGTTTAGTAATGAGAAAGGCTCATTCACATTGGATAAAGTGGATAATGCCTGGACAATGAACCCTACTATTGAGATTCCAATAGATAATGCTATAGCCGATACTGCAGCCACAAATATGTCCGCAATTTCTGCTGAAAAGGTCATTGAAGAAAAGGCTACTGACTTAGCTAAGTATGGCTTAGACAAGCCAGCAACTGTAAAGGTTGGATTAACTGATGGCACCTCGCAAGAGATTGAATTAGGTTCAACAAATCCAACAAATGACGGCATCTATGCTAGGAAAAAAGGTGAGGCAAAGGTTTATTTAGTTAATATTTACTATGAGGACCAACTTAAATTAAGTAGGGGATATTTTATTAATAAAGCTATTTTGCCTGTAGAGGGTAAAACACTTAAACATATTGCATATGAAAAAAATGGTGTGATGCAATTTGCAATTAATATCACTGCTGAGAATGCTTTTAATATAGTTGCACCGATAAAAGAAGAGGCTGAAGCTTCTCAGATAGCTCCGATGCTAGATGCTGTTGTAAAATTGCAGATAAAGGATATCGTTGATGAGAACCCAACCGATCTCGCTAAGTATGGATTGGACAAACCTGTATATTCCATTCTATATGGTGATGCTAGTACAACTGCGAAGATATTTTTTGGTAAGGATGTAGAAAAGGGAACTGTGGTATATGCAAAATTCCCAAATAAAAACAGTGTATTCACTATCGATGTTACTCCATTAGCGTTCCTTGATGTGAAGCTAAGTGATATCTTAGATACCTTCATATATTTAACAAATATTAACGACGTTAATAAAATTGAGTTATCCATCGATGGCAAAAAGATAGTATCTGATATTACAACAGTTAAAGATAAATCAGATGAGGATAAATTCAAAGTAGATGGAAAAGATGCTAACGTGAAGAATGAAAAGGGAGATTCACTGTTTAGAGCTTTCTATTCATCTATGATTGGTATTACTATGACCAAGTATGAACCAGATGCAAAACCATCTGGAGCAGCACCTGAGGTTTCTATCAAATACTATTTGAAGCCTGATTCAAAAGTAGTTACAATTGATTTAGTACCAAAGGACAGTAACTACTACTATGCAATGAAAGATGGCGTATACACTAATAGGGTTGTTCTCAAGGCAGACCTCGATAAGCCTGATGGAATTAGAGAAACCTATAAAGCACTTATGAAATCAATTGACGAAGCAAAGTAATGACGATGAGTAGGACAAATTAAATGTAATGTGATGAGCAGCTCTCACATAGAATTATATTAAGGAACAACTAAGCAATTATTTAGTTAACTTTAATTAATAAATCTATGTAGGGAGTTGCTTTTTTTGATAAAGGGAGAATTAAGTAATATACTCAAGGTTGCCTTTCTTTATATGGCAACAATTATAGGTGCAGGGTTTGCATCAGGACAGGAAATAATTCAATTCTTTTCGATTTACTATACTGGTGGTTTCTTTGGCGTAATATTGGCAGGATTGCTATTTTCAATGGTTGGATACATAGTTCTAAGCAAGGTTTATACAGAAAGAATACGTAACTATGATGAATTTCTATTTCCAATGATGGGGTATTTTTGGGGGAGGATAATGGAATTTATAGTCATGTTATTTATGATATGCATTATGAGTGTTATGGTAGCAGGTCTTGGCAATATTTTGATGGAGCTAACGGGACTTACGTTTAGATATTGTGTTGTGATAAGTGCAATTGCATGCCTGCTGGCGATAATGACAAATATAAAAGGAATAGTGACACTTAGCTCAGTTATTTCTCCATTTTTAGTTGTAGGGATTATATTTGTAGGGTGTTATATTCTAGTGACTAAGGATACTTCAGTATTCAATTTATCTGATAAAGTTAGAATAGTCACTGATAATTGGGTGTTCTCAGCTATTCTATATGTAAGCTATAATACGATACTGTCAACTGTAATGCTCACTGGAATTTTGCCGTACCTTAAATCAAAGAGGGTAAGTACTTGGAGTGGATTAATTGGTGGTGGTATGCTTTGTGTAACAGCATTAGTCCTAAACTCAGCATTATACTTTTTCTATCCACATTCTATAACTACTGAAATACCTGTCTTAAGTATAATTCAAAATAATAGTCAGATTTTAGCTAAAATATATAGCATCGTACTTATAATGGCCATGTTTACATCAGCTATAACGTCAGGATATTGCCTCGCAGAGAGGATAAAAACGAAAATGAAGTTGAATTACAGGGTTGTAGCAGCTATCCTCTGTGCTCTCGTAGTTCCAATGTCTTCATTGGGCTTTTCTAGTTTGATTGCTACCCTCTATCCGGTATTTGGCTATCTGGGGCTATTCCTACTATTCGTGATTTTGTTTCAATTTATCAAAAGCAGTATACTAAAAAAAACTAAATAATACACTATTCCTCTCTTCAAAAATGGGAAGTTAATATTTGTTTGTTCGTAAAGAGAAATTAGGCGGGAATAGTAGCTATAATTGACTGCATATGCTAAAATTTTAATACACAGAAGAAAAATGAGGTGCAATATTAATATGAATTCAGATTCTAGGTCCAATGTGGTTAAAATAAAAAAATCAAGTTCCATTATTGGTGTAATAGTATTTTTGCTTCTTATTATTGCCATTTCTATTGTGGCATTTACTGTATATTTGAAGAATGCTGGCTATGATTTTTCTACCTGGAGTATAAAAGATGCCATTGCATATGTAAATAGTAATGAGAAAGTAAAAGCCTCTCTAGCCCTAGAAATTCCATTTTCTCAGGACGGAAGTGTTGATTGCAAGTTATATAAAAACTATACCATCGTTTTATCAAAAGACGGAATAAAGTGGTATAACAAAAGTGGCAAATTGCTTCAAGAAAATGCACTTACACTAACTAGACCAGTTCTACGAAGCTCAGATAAATATATGGCTATTGCTGATATTGCTGGAAGGGATATTTATTTTTACAAGGATAAGACACTGCTTTGGTCAAGGAAACTTGATAATCAAATAATCAATGCTAATGTAAGTAAGGATGGATATTGCACTGTGGTAACACAATCAAAGGAATACAAAGCTTCTGTTCAGGTTATAGACTTAAATGGTGTGGATAAATACACTAAGCTATGTGCCGAGGATATTGTTTTAGGTGCCAAGTCTATACATAATGGTCAGGACGTTCTCATAACTAAGGTAGTTACAGATAGCGTTAAGACAGGAACTCAATTAGAATTTAACAATATATATCAAGAAAAGCCATTTGCAACTGTTAGTATAGCTGATAGCTTACTTCCAATCGTAATATCTCAAGGAGAAAATGAGATAGCTGTTGGGCAGAATGTTATATTATTTATGGACAAGCAGGGCAAGGAAGTTTGGAGGAAAAGAGCTGACTCAATATTCTGTGTTGCTCCAAACAGTGAGAAATATGTAATAATAGCAGGAACGTTTACTAGTACCTCTGGGGTGACAAAACAACAGGTTTTGGTCCTAAATGCGAAAGGTGAAGAAGTCTATAGCTTTGACCAACCTGAAAATATTACTGGAATGCATTTAAATGGTGATGAACTAGCACTCATAACTCAAAAAAGTGTTTACCTATACACCTTGAAAGGAAATAAGCTTGGTCAGTATTCAGCACGTAATGAGATAAAGGATGCATATCTTGTTGGTGGTAATGAGGCTGTTGTTATTTCAGGAGGAACCATTTCATTGGTAAAAATACAAGCTAAAGAGTAGATAAATGATAAAAGTAGATTTCTCCCTTCAACAATGGGAAGTTATTATTTAGCTGTTCCTAAACAGAAAGGAAGGAATATGAACTGGACAGATGCAGCTGTTTTAATTATCATAGTGGCTTTCATGATTATTGGTCTCAAAAACGGTTTTTTATATTCGGTTTTTAGGCTTCTTTCTTATGTATTATCTGTTATTTTCGCAATTAAATTTTATCCAGTACTCTCGAGTATGCTACAACAAACAGTTATATATACTAATATAAAAACAGCCGTAATTAATGGGATTGTTAAGCAGCAAGCAGACAATGTTTCTGCCATAAAGGAAAGAACGACTCAAACAATAGTGGATGGGCTAAAGCTTCCAGGCTTTTTAAAGGATTCTATACTTGAGAAGGTAACAAATAAAGACATTTTTGGAGTACAAAAAATATTGGATGCCGTCGGTTCAGAGATAGCGATGTTAGTAATAAATATACTTAGTGTTATCCTGATTTATGTGATAATAAGGTTTGCCCTAGTTTTCGCAAGGGTCATTATAAAAACAATAGCTAGACTTCCTGTTTTCAAACAGCTTGATAAAACGGGGGGACTTGTTCTAGGCGCTATTGAAGGAATTCTTGTAGTATATATCTTATGTGCTGTGCTTATTCTTTTCAGTGCATTCCCAAAATTTGCATCTACAATTGACAGTATACAAGGCTCACAGTTTGCAAGCTATTTCTATCAAAACAATTTTATAGTCAGCTGGATGTCGCCAGAGGAACTAAATTCATAAAACTATTGTTGATTTAGATAGGGTATACTAGCAAGGTCAATAGGTTCACTTAGTGCAAAATTTGCTAATCTGTAACGGCTCCGCCTTGCCATTTTTACCGTCGCACACATTCGCCATCCATGGCTCATAGTGATGCTAAAACCGACATCGTGTCGGTTTTACGGCAAAAATATCAAGTCTTCGCCTACAGATATGCAAATTATTCAATGCGTTCACCTATGGATTTGCTAGTATACCTATCATAATTTCATTAAGCAAAATAGTTTTATGAGATACTATTACCTCATCTGCACAAGCACAAAAGTTCAATAAAATGTTTCTACTTCAATATCCAACTTAATGTTTTTAATTTAATACACCTTTTGTTTTAATGTTTTTTATCCTCTTGGTGTTTCTGCCTAGACACATATTTAACTATAGAGTACAATTATCTTAATTAAGCTGGGAACACATCCCAGCTATTGCTTTAGAAAAGAGACAGCAAATATAAGGCAGTCATTTATGGCTGCTCAACGTGACATTATATATTTTGTGACACTTTGAGGCTAATGGAGGTTATTATGAGAAGTGATATTGTAAAAAAAGGTATTGAGAGAGCTCCACATAGAGCATTATTTAAAGCAATGGGTTATACAGATGAAGAGATTGAAAGACCCCTAATTGGCGTAGTGAATTCAAAAAATGAGATAGTACCTGGTCACATCCATTTAGATAAGATTGCTGACGCAGTCAAAGCAGGCATTAGGATGGCAGGCGGTACACCAATTGAGTTCGGTGCTATTGGTGTATGTGATGGCATTGCAATGGGACATACAGGGATGAAATACTCGTTGGCTACTAGAGAGATTATTGCAGATTCCTGCGAGGCTATGGGAAGAGCCCATAGTTTTGATGGAATGGTATTTATACCAAACTGTGACAAGATTGTACCCGGTATGCTTATGGCGGCAGCAAGAATTAATGTACCAGCTATAGTGATTAGTGGTGGACCAATGCTCTCGATAAATCAAGATGGAAAGCAGCTGGACTTGAATAGTGTTTTTGAGGCTGTAGGCGCTTTTAAAGCAGGAAAGATAACTGAAGCTGAGGTATGTGACTTAGAGAATAATGCCTGTCCTGGCTGTGGTTCCTGCTCGGGAATGTTTACTGCCAATTCTATGAACTGTCTTACTGAGGTACTTGGCATGGGACTTACCGGCAATGGCACTATTCCAGCAGTATATGCGGAGAGAATTAGACTTGCCAAGCACGCTGGTATGAAGATAATGGAACTTGTTGAAAAAGATATTAAGCCCTCAGACATATTGACTATAGAAGCCTTTGAAAATGCGCTGACAGTAGATATGGCGCTAGGCTGTTCTACAAACTCAGTTTTACACCTACCTGCGATAGCAAGTGAAGCAGGTATACAGATAAATCTTGATATTATAAATGAGATTAGCTCCAAAACACCAAACCTATGTAAGCTAGCACCTGCAGGAAAGTATCATATTCAGGATTTGTATGCAGCAGGTGGAGTACAGGCTGTTATGCAGGAGCTTTCTACTAAAGGATTATTACACACAGATTTAATTACAGCTACTGGCAAAACAGTAGAAGAAAATATTCAGGGTGCTAAAGTAAAAGACTATGATGTTATCAGAAGTATTGCTGCACCACACAGTGCAACAGGCGGAATAGCAGTGCTTAAAGGAAATATTTCACCAGATGGAGCGGTAGTAAAAAAATCAGCAGTCGCAGATTCCATGCTAGTGCATACAGGGCCTGCTCGAGTATTTGACAGCGAAGATGACGCCATTAGGGCAATTTATAATAGTGAGATAGTGAAGGGCGATGTGGTGGTAATACGCTACGAAGGGCCAAAGGGAGGGCCCGGAATGCGCGAGATGCTCGGACCTACTTCTGCAATAGCAGGCATGGGCTTAGACTGTGATGTAGCACTCATTACGGATGGTAGATTTTCTGGAGCTTCTAGAGGAGCGTCAATTGGGCATGTGTCTCCAGAAGCAATGGAAGGTGGGCCAATAGCTCTAATTCAAGAGGGAGATATTGTTAACATAGATATTCCAGCAGGACGTTTGAATGTAGAGTGTTCAGAAGAGGAATTAAATAAGAGAAAAGCACGCTGGATTGCACCTGCACCCAAGATAACCACAGGATATCTTGGAAGATATGCAAGAATGGTTACATCCGCAAGTACAGGAGCAGTGCTGAAGTAGTTTGGGAGGTTTTATTTATTTAGGGGAGAGTGATGTGCGTATGAAGTTGTCAGGGGCTGATGTTATTATAGAATGTTTGAAGGAGCAAGGCGTTGATACCGTATTTGGATATCCAGGAGGGCAGGCCATAGTTATCTATGATGCTTTGTACAGGGCGAGAGATGAGATACGCCACATACTCACCTCGCACGAGCAGGGAGCATCACACGCCGCAGATGGATATGCACGTGCAACTGGGAAGGTTGGCGTTTGTATTGCAACCTCTGGTCCAGGAGCTACAAATCTTGTGACAGGAATTGCCACAGCCTATATGGATTCAGTACCATTGGTGGCCATAACAGGGCAAGTTCCAACTAGCCTGCTGGGTAAGGATTCTTTCCAAGAGGTTGATATTACAGGAATAACAATGCCTATAACAAAACACAATTGCATTGTAAAGGATGTTACCACTCTTGCAGATACTATCAGAAAAGCTTTCGCGATTGCAAAAGAAGGTAGACCAGGACCCGTTCTAGTTGATGTGTGCAAGGATGTTACTGCGGCATTAGTAGAATATACACCAAAAAAGCCAGATGGTAAGGACTACATTTCAAATAAACACTATAATACTAGAATTGAAGAACTTGAGGAGGCAGTAAAAGCGATTAATAATGCCAGTAGACCAGTTATTTTGGCAGGGGCTGGTGTTGGTATTGCAGGTGCGGAGAAGGAAGTTCTGGCATTAGCTGAAGCAGCATGTATTCCGGTTAGTACTTCTCTAATGGGAATGGGTACCTTCCCTGGAACTCATAAGCTTTTTATGGGCATGGTAGGAATGCATGGTACTAAGACATCAAACTATGCCTTTCACAACTGTGATCTTCTTATTGCCATTGGAAATCGATTCAGTGATAGGATTATCAGCAATATGAGCAATTTTGCTCCAGATGCCAAGATAATGCACCTAGATGTTGATCCTGCTGAAGTAGGAAAAAACGTAAGAGTTGATTATCCATTAGTGGGTGATATCAAGATGCTTTTAAAAACTATACAAAAGGATATTGTTCCGAAACAGGATACGCAGTGGATCAATAGGGTTAACACTTGGAAAGAGGAGTATCCACTAAAATATATTTATTCTGATGAGAGCATCCGTCCCCAGTTTATAGTGGAGAGAATATATGAATTGACCAAAGGAGATGCCATCATTACTACTGAAGTAGGTCAGCATCAGATGTGGGCAGCTCAATACTATAAATTTAGTAAGTTCAGACAGTTTATATCTTCAGGCGGCCTTGGAACGATGGGATATGGATTAGGAGCCTGCATAGGGGCCCAGTTGGCAAAACCAAATAAAAAGGTTATTAATATTGCAGGTGATGGAAGCTTCAGAATGAACTTAAATGAGCTTGCGACAGCAGTAGAATATAAGCTTCCTATTGTAATAGCGCTTTTCAATAATAGAGCACTCGGTATGGTACGTCAGTGGCAGGAGCTGTTTTATGACAGTAGGTTTAGCCAAACCTCTATTAATAGAGGAACAGATTTTGTAGCGCTTGCAAATGCCTTCGGTGCAAGAGGCATAAATGTGATACGCCCAGATCAAGTGGATGAGGCAATAAGGTCCGCACTATCGGAGACAGATAGACCTGTTTTAATAAATTTTGTCATTGACATGGATGACAAGGTGTCACCAATTGTGCCACCAGGTGCAGCACTGTGTGATGTAGTGGACTGCTAGCGTTGTAATTCTTTTAATTAAATTAATTTTCGCAGGTATATTCCTAGCTGTAAATTTTATTATCGCTGAAATTAATTTCTTGACTTTTAATATTGGATATGTTAAATTAGTTATTGCTCGTGTGTAAGTCTTTTTTTTTATGTCTAAAAGAATTTGTCTTTAGCAGACTTACATACTGAAATAGAAATAGAGCACTTGGAGGTGTTATTGATGAGAGTTAAGATTACGCTCGCATGTACTGATTGTAAACAGAGAAATTATTCTAACATGAAGAATAAGAAGAATGATCCAGATAGACTAGAACTTAAAAAGTATTGCAAATTCTGTCACAAGCACACTAGTCATAAAGAAACTAAATAATTGTGCATTTAGGTGGCAATGTTTAATTATACGTATTGTGTCAACAATTACTGTATAACTGCCAATTGATATTTAAAAATATTATTATTGGGATGTGATTAAAATGGCTGAAAACCAGACTAAGAAAGTATCTCGGTTCAAAAGAAGTGGCCAAGGTATAGCAAAGCTATACAGAGAAATTAGGGTTGAATTAAAGAAAGTTATTTGGCCTAACAGGACTCAGCTTATAAACAATACTGCTACAGTACTTTTATTTTGCTTAATTGTTGGTGGCATTATATGGATTGCTGATGCGGGATTTACAAAAATCTCTGAAGCTGTATTTACAAAATAACGTAGTGATAGAACTATAGGGAGGACATGGGGCTTTAAGTTGGTGAGCCTGTTTTTGATATGTCTGAGGAAGAAAGCAAGTGGTATGTTGTTCATACTTATTCAGGGTATGAAAACAAAGTAAAAGCAAATCTCGAGAAAATAGTTGAAAACAGAGGTATGCAGGAGTATATCGTTGACATTGCTGTTCCGATGGAAGAGCAAATTGAAATCAAAGACGGCAAAAAGAAGGCAACCCTTAAAAAGGTTTTTCCTGGCTATGTGCTTGTTAAAATGATTATGTCGGACGAGTCCTGGTACATTGTTAGAAACACTAGGGGTGTTACAGGCTTTGTTGGACCTGGATCCAAACCAGTGCCTTTATCAGATGATGAAGTTAAGGCAATGGGTGTGGAGGAGTTCGCTCCAGAGGTTGACTACGAAGTTAATGATAACGTTAGGGTTATTTCCGGTCCTCTAGAAAACTTTATTGGACTTGTTGAAGAGATTAATCTTGAGAAGAAAAAGGTTAGAGTTTCTGTTTCAATGTTTGGTAGGGAAACTCCTGTTGAGCTAGAACTGATTCAGATTCAAAAGATTTAGGCCTCAATGCAGATAGAATATCAATTATTTGTTATTTTATCCTTTTAATAAATTAAATTTGAGCAAGAGGTAAGAAAATTGGGAGGTGGAATTAATGGCAAAGAAAATTGCAGGTTACGTAAAACTTCAGATTCCTGCGGGGAAAGCAACTCCAGCTCCACCGGTTGGACCAGCTTTAGGACAGCACGGCGTTAACATTATGGGTTTTTGTAAGGAATTTAACGAAAGAACAGCAAAAGATGCGGGACTTATTATCCCAGTTGTAATAACTATCTATGCTGATAGATCGTTCTCCTTTATTTTAAAAACTCCTCCAGCAGCTGTTCTTTTGAAAAAAGCATGCAAGCTTGAAAGCGGCTCTGGTAAGCCAAATACGGATAAAGTTGCAAAGATCACACAGGAAGAAGTTCGTAAGATTGCTGAGTTAAAAATGCCTGACTTAAATGCAGCAAGCGTTGATGCAGCAGCAAGAATGATTGCTGGTACAGCTCGTAGCATGGGCATTGTAGTAATTGACTAGTATTGTAGAGATGCCTTGTGCATCAGTACAGTTCGTGGGAGGAAACAAAAGTTTCCGACAATAATTAACCACTTAAGGAGTGTGACGTATGTTTAGAGGAAAGAAATATCAAGAGAGCTCAAAACTTGTTGATAGATTAAAGCTTCATGAACCTTCAGAGGCTCTTGAACTTACTCAGAAGACTGCAAAAGCAAAGTTTGATGAGACTATCGAAGTTCATATAAAGCTTGGTGTTGACTCCAGACATGCAGACCAACAGGTTAGAGGTGCAGTAGTACTTCCTCATGGAACCGGTAAAAAGGTTAGAGTGTTGGTATTTGCAAAAGGAGACAAAGCAAAAGAAGCAGAACTAGCTGGTGCTGAATTTGTTGGTGCTGAAGATTTAGTAACAAAAATTCAGAGTGAAAACTGGTTTGAATTTGATGTAGTTGTTGCAACCCCAGATATGATGGGTGTTGTTGGTAGACTTGGTAAGGTATTAGGACCTAAAGGTCTTATGCCAAATCCAAAAGCAGGTACTGTATCAATGGACGTAGCTAAAGCTATCGCTGATATCAAAGCTGGTAAAATTGAGTATAGACTTGATAAGACAAATATTATACATTGCCCATTGGGAAAAGCTTCCTTCGGTACAGAAAAGCTTATGGACAACTTCCATACTCTTCTCGGAGCAGTTATAAAGGCTAAACCTTCAGCTTCAAAGGGTCAATACTTGAAGAGCGTTGTAGTTTCTTCAACTATGGGACCTGGTATAAAGGTAAATCCTTTAAAGCTTATTTAATATAAGTCTTAATGAGAAGGTACTTTACAAATTATTTGTTTAGTATTATAATGTAGTAGGTCAATTGAATAGTACGCCATAGACAGTAGGAGCGAAGGTATCTTATAGATACTAGATGCGTAAATTGATGTAAATCATCCTGCCGAGGTTGAATTAATAATGGTTAATCACCCTTTGTCTGTCTATGTGCATACAAAGGGTTTTTTATATTTAAAATAGGATATTAGTATATAATTGTTCCTATTAACCTGAAAAGGAGGTGGATGTTTTGCCTAGTAACAAAGTACTTGAACAAAAAAAGCAAGTAGTACAGGAACTATCCGATAAAGTTAAGTCTGCACAATCAATTGTATTGGCTGATTATAGAGGATTGACTGTTGAGCAGGATACTGCACTTAGAAATGCTTTAAGAGCAGCTGGAGTAGAATACAAAGTAGTTAAGAATACATTAACTAGTCTTGCGATGGAAGCAAATGGTTTAGCCGGTTTGAACAGTTTCTTAAATGGACCAACTGCAATGGCTATCAGTACAACTGATGCTGTAGCACCTGCAAAGATTCTTTCAGAATATGCTAAAAAGTTTGAAAAACTTGAACTTAAGGCTGGTATGGTAGAAGGTAAGATTATCAATGTTGACGGTATTAAGGCGCTTGCCGAATTACCATCACGTGAGGTTCTTATCGCGCAGGTTTTGGGAGGCTTCAATGCTCCTATATCTGGATTCGTAACTGTATTGAATGCAAACTTGAAAGGTTTAGTTGTAGCATTAAATGCTATTGCTGAGCAAAAGACTAACGCTTAATTTAATTAAGAAGATATAAAAATTTATTAAAAACAAAAATTATTTGGAGGTATTATACAATGGCTAGCGAAAAAGTATTAAAATTAATTGAAGATGTTAAGGTTTTAACAGTACTAGAATTATCAGAATTAGTAAAGGCTCTTGAAGAAGAATTTGGAGTATCAGCAGCAGCTCCTGTAGCAGTAGCAGCAGCACCAGCAGCAGCAGCAGCAGCAGTTGAAGAAAAGACTGAATTCAATGTAGTATTGAAAGAAGTTGGAGCAGAAAAGATTAAGGTTATCAAGGTTGTTAGAGAAGCAACTGGTCTTGGCTTAAAAGAAGCTAAGGATCTTGTTGATGGAGCTCCTAGCACAATTAAAGAGAATGTTTCAAAGGACGAAGCTGCTTCAATGGAAGCTAAGTTCAAAGAAGTTGGAGCTACAGTTGAAATTAAATAATATTTAACTGTTCATAAAGCAAAAGGGGAGTGTCGCAAAACTACTTTTAAGTAGTTAGTGATACTCCCTTTCTTAATTAGAAACTATAAATAGTCGCGTTATTGATCTATTGAATTTCATGAGTAACAGTTGAAAGATGGTGAAATTTATGTGGATTTTTATATTAAGTGAAAAAACTATTCGTTACAGATCATCGTTCATTTTAATGTTTGACAAGCAGTATAAACTGTGATATCATTATACACTGCATTAAAATTCTATTATCATGCCCAAAAAAGGGGAAATGTATTTGTTTACATACATAATTATAACATGTACGAATAAACAAGACAATAATTGTTAATAATATTTTAATGTCTGCGAGTAACATTATTATGTGTATTTTTAAAAAATTATATACTATTGCATTTAATTGTTTTGATTTTCAATTTTGCATAATACAATTCTAATTATGTAAAATTTTAAAATATTCCTAATAAAAGTCATAAGTTTATGAGGTGATATAAATATGGTACAACCCGTAAAATTGGGTAGAAACACCAGAATGAGTTTTTCTAAAATACGAGAAGTACTGGAAATGCCAAACTTGATAGAGGTTCAGAAGAACTCATATCAGTGGTTTTTGGATGACGGGCTAAGGGAAGTTTTCAGAGACATTTCTCCGATCATGGATTACACTGGAAACTTAATATTGGATTTTGTGGATTATTCTCTTGATGATTCACCAAAGTATAGTGTCGAGGAATGTAAGGAAAGAGACACTACATACTCGGCTCCCCTAAAAGCAAAGGTGAGATTGATTAACAAGGAATCTGGAGAGGTTAAAGAGCAGGAAATCTTTATGGGAGATTTTCCGCTAATGACAGACAACGGTACCTTTATAATTAATGGTGCAGAGCGTGTAATTGTAAGTCAGCTTGTAAGATCACCTGGTATTTACTATTCAATGAAGTTTGACCGAGTAGGCAAGAAGTTGTATTCGAATACAGTAATACCTAATAGAGGTGCATGGCTTGAATATGAGACAGATTCTAATGATATCTTGTCAGTGAGAATTGACAGAACGAGAAAACTGCCTCTTACTGTACTTTTAAGAGCATTAGGGTTTGGTACTGACTTCGAAATCACACAGCTGTTGGGTGAAGATGAAAGAATTTTAGCTACTATCCAAAAGGATAATGCTAAAACATACGAAGAAGGCTTAATTGAAATATACAAGAGATTAAGGCCGGGTGAGCCACCTACTGTTGATAGTGCAAAGAACCTTATTAATAGCTTGTTTTTTGATGCAAAGAGGTACGATCTTGCTAAATTTGGTAGGTTTAAGTTTAACAAGAAGCTTTCTATAGCAAATTCAATCACTGGCCAAACTGCAGCTGAAAATATTGTCTCTGCTGAGACTGGTGAGATTTTGGTCCAAGAGGGCGAGTTTATTGATAGGAAAAAGGCAGAAGAAGTACAAAACAATGGAGTAAATGTTGTGAATGTACTAGTAGAAGGCAAGCCAATAAGGGTAATAGGAAACAATACAGTTGATATTCGAGAGTTTATTGATTTTGATGTTTCTGATATTGGTATTACTGAAAAGGTTCAGTATGCTGTTCTTAAAGAAATACTTGCTAATAACGTTGAGAGGGATCAAATCAGGAAAGCTCTTAAGGAGAAATTTAATGATTTAATTCCAAAACATGTTACTACTAACGATATTATTTCATCAATAAATTATATAATCAATCTTGATTATGGAATTGGAACAGCTGATGATATTGACCATTTAGGAAACAGAAGACTCCGTTCTGTAGGTGAGTTGTTGCAGAATCAATTCAGAATAGGTTTATCCAGAATGGAAAGAGTTGTAAGAGAAAGAATGACTATTCAAGATATCGATGTAGTTACACCACAGGCTCTTATTAATATTAGACCTGTTGCTGCATCAATAAAGGAATTCTTTGGAAGCAGTCAGTTGTCACAGTTTATGGATCAAACAAATCCCCTTGCTGAGCTAACTCATAAGAGAAGACTTAGTGCACTCGGACCTGGTGGACTCAGTAGAGAGAGAGCTGGCTTTGAAGTCCGCGACGTTCATCATTCTCACTATGGTCGTATGTGTCCTATCGAGACACCTGAAGGTCCAAATATCGGATTGATAGGTTCTCTGAGTACTTACGCTAGAGTTAACGAGTATGGATTTATAGAATCACCATATAGAGTAGTTGACAAAGAAAAAAGAATGGTTACTGATCAGATAGAATATTTGACGGCTGACATAGAAGACCCATTTATTATTGCACAGGCTACTGAGCCTTTGGATGAAGATGGTAAATTTATTTCAAGAAAAATTATTGCAAGGTTTATGGATGAGATTTTGGAGGTTGAGAGCAACAAGATTGACTATATGGATGTATCTCCAAAACAAATGGTCTCAGTCGCTACTGCAATGATTCCGTTCCTTGAGAATGATGATGCTAACCGTGCCCTAATGGGTGCAAACATGCAACGTCAGGCAGTACCACTTATTAAAGCACAGTCACCAATTATCGGTACAGGTATTGAGTACAAGGCAGCTAGGGATTCAGGCGTATGTATTATTGCTAAGAATGCCGGTGTTGTCGATAAAGTATCTGCAAATGAGATAACCATTAAAACAAAGAGTGGACAAAAGGATACTTACAAGCTTCTAAAATATATGCGTTCTAATCAGGGTACTTGTTTAAACCAAAGACCTATTGTTAGAAAAGGCGAGATCATTGAAAAGGGCGATATCTTAGCAGATGGTCCATCTACAGATAATGGTGAAATCGCGCTGGGTAGAAATATTCTTATAGGCTTTATGACTTGGGAAGGTTATAACTATGAGGATGCTATTTTAATCAATGAAAAACTTGTAAAAGAAGATGTTTATACCTCTATTCATATTGAGGAATACGAGGCTGAAGCTAGAGATACAAAGCTTGGACCAGAAGAAATAACTAGAGATATTCCAAATGTTGGCGAGGAAGCACTTAAGGATCTCGATGATAGAGGAATTATCAGAATAGGTGCTGAGGTCCGCTCTGGAGATATTCTAGTAGGTAAGGTTACTCCAAAGGGAGAAACTGAGCTTACTGCTGAAGAACGTTTGCTAAGAGCCATATTTGGTGAAAAAGCAAGAGAAGTTCGTGATACATCACTTAGAGTTCCTCATGGCGAATCAGGTATTATAGTTGATGTTAAGGTATTTACTCGTGAGAATGGTGATGAGTTACCACCAGGTGTAAATCAACTTGTTAGAGCATATATCGCCCAGAAGAGAAAGATTTCTGTTGGAGATAAAATGGCAGGAAGACATGGTAATAAGGGTGTTATTTCAAGAATATTACCTGAAGAAGATATGCCTTTCCTACCAGATGGTACACCGCTCGAGATCGTGCTCAATCCTCTTGGTGTTCCTTCACGTATGAATATCGGTCAGGTGCTTGAAGTGCATTTAGGCTTTGCAGCAAAAGCATTGGGCTGGAAGATTGCTACACCTGTTTTTGATGGAGCAACGGAAGAAGACATCAGAGAAACCTTGGTAAAAGCAGGGAAAGATTCTGATGGTAAGACTGTTCTTTATGATGGTAGAACAGGACAACCATTTGATAGTAGAGTAACAGTTGGATATATGTATTACTTGAAGCTTGCCCATCTAGTTGATGATAAGATTCATGCTCGTTCTACTGGTCCATACTCATTAGTAACTCAGCAACCTCTAGGAGGTAAAGCTCAGTTCGGTGGGCAGAGATTTGGAGAAATGGAAGTTTGGGCCTTGGAAGCATATGGAGCTGCTTATACACTACAAGAAATTCTGACTGTAAAATCAGATGACGTTGTAGGTAGAGTTAAGACATATGAATCTATTGTTAAGGGTGAAAACATACCTGAACCTGGAATTCCTGAATCCTTTAAAGTTCTCATAAAAGAACTTCAGAGCCTTGCACTTGATGTTAAGGTTTATTCAGAAGAGACAGGCGAAATTGCTATTAAAGAGTATGTTGAAGAGGACCTTGAAGAGTTGAATGTTAACATTGAGGGTAGAGAAGATGAAGTGATTCTGACGAATGATTTTGATGAAGAGTTAAAAGATGATGTCCTTATTGATGATGAGTTGGATATTGAAGACCTCGATGACATAGGAAGCATCAGTACTGGAGACAATCTTGAAGAAGAACTTACAGAAGAATTATTTGCAGACGAAGATCTTAGTGAAGAATTTGACGATGAGGATTTTTAAGGGAAGGAGATAAACTATGTTTGAACTAAACAATTTTGATTCAATAAAAATAGGATTAGCTTCTCCGGAAAAGATCAGAGAATGGTCAAAAGGCGAAGTTAAAAAGCCTGAAACGATAAACTATAGAACTTTGAAGCCTGAAAGAGATGGCTTGTTCTGCGAAAGAATTTTCGGTCCTCAAAAGGATTGGGAATGTCATTGTGGAAAATATAAAAGAATTAGATATAAAGGTATTGTTTGCGATAGATGTGGCGTTGAAGTTACTCGCTCAAAGGTAAGAAGAGAGAGAATGGGTCATATTGAGTTGGCAGCACCAGTTTCTCATATTTGGTATTTCAAAGGAATACCAAGTAGAATGGGTTTGATTCTGGATATGTCACCAAGATCTCTTGAGAAGATTTTGTATTTTGCTTCATATGTTGTTATTGACCCAGGACAGACACCATTGTCAAGAAAGCAAGTTCTAACTGAGAAAGAATACAGAGACAGTGTTGAAAAGTTTGGGATGAGTTTTAAGGCTGGTATGGGAGCAGAAGCTGTAAAAGAACTCCTTATGCAATTGGACTTGGAGAGTCTTTCAAAGGAATTAAGAAATGATTTGTTAGATTCTGCTGGCCAAAAGAGAATCAGAGCTGTTAAGAGACTTGAGGTTGTAGAGGCATTCAGAATTTCTGGAAATCACCCTGATTGGATGGTTCTAGATGTTGTACCGGTTATCCCACCTGAGCTAAGACCTATGGTACAGCTTGATGGAGGAAGATTTGCTACATCTGATTTGAATGACCTTTATAGAAGGGTTATTAACAGAAACAACAGATTGAAAAGGCTTCTAGATTTAGGGGCTCCAGATATAATTGTAAGAAACGAAAAACGTATGCTTCAAGAAGCAGTTGATGCTTTGATTGATAATGGTAGAAGAGGACGTCCTGTAACTGGACCTGGAAATAGACCTCTAAAATCATTATCTGATATGCTTAAGGGTAAGCAAGGACGTTTCCGTCAGAACTTATTGGGTAAGCGTGTTGACTATTCTGGACGTTCAGTTATCGTTGTTGGACCAGATCTTAAGATATTCCAATGTGGTTTACCAAAGGAAATGGCACTCGAACTGTTTAAACCATTTGTTATGAAGAAACTTGTAAACGATGGCTTGGCACACAATATCAAAAGTGCGAAGAGAATGGTTGAGAGAGTTAGAAATGAAGTATGGGATGTATTAGAGGAAGTAATTAAGGACCATCCAGTATTACTAAATCGTGCACCTACGCTTCATAGACTTGGTATACAAGCATTCGAACCTGTTTTGGTTGAAGGTAGAGCATTGAAGCTTCACCCACTAGTATGTTCAGCATACAATGCCGACTTCGATGGTGACCAGATGGCTGTTCACGTACCTTTGTCAGCAGAGGCACAGGCTGAGGCAAGATTTTTAATGCTATCAGCTAACAATCTTCTAGCACCAAAGGACGGCAAGCCAATAACTGTTCCTACTCAGGATATGGTTTTGGGTAGCTATTACCTGACCATAGAAAAGCCAAACGAGCCAGGTGATGGTAAGAGTTTTTGTGACATAGATGAAGTTATCATGGCTTATGATGAAGGTGTGTTGGGACTTCATGCACAAATAAAGGTTAGAATCGAGAAGGAATTTGACGGAGTTAAACAGAAGAAAGTTATTTCCTGTACAGCAGGAAGACTTATTTTTAACGAGGCCATTCCACAAGACTTAGGCTTTATTGACAGAAGTGATAAGAGTAAGCTTTTTGACCTTGAAATCAATTTCCTAGTCGGAAAAAAAGAGCTGGGTAAAATTATTGACAAATGTATTAGGGTTCATGGTACTACTAAGACCGCCGTTATTTTGGATAAAATAAAGTCGTTGGGCTTCAAGTACTCAACCAAAGGTGCTATTACAATTAGTGTATCCGATATGGTTATCCCTGAGATAAAGAAGCAATATTTGGCAGAAACTGAATTAACAATTGATAATATTGTAAAGCAGTATAAACGTGGACTTATTTCAGATGAAGAAAGATATAATTCTGTAATAGCTACATGGACTGAAACAGGTGAAAACATTACCAAGGCTCTTATTGATAACCTTGATAAATACAATCCTGTATATATGATGTCACAGTCTGGAGCAAGAGGTAATATCAATCAGATCAAGCAGCTTGCTGGTATGAGAGGATTGATGGCAGATACTTCTGGTAAGACAATCGAGATACCTATCAAGTCAAACTTCCGTGAAGGCCTTAATGTTTTGGAATTCTTTATTTCAACTCATGGTGCCAGAAAAGGTTTAGCTGATACAGCACTTAGAACAGCTGACTCTGGTTATTTAACAAGACGTCTTGTTGATGTAAGTCAGGATGTTATTGTTAGAGAGTTGGACTGTGGTTCTGAAAAGGGTATTGAGATAACAGATGTTAAGAGTGGTAGTGAAATAATTGAACCATTATCCGAAAGACTCGTTGGCAGATATACTATCGATGATGTATATGATGCCAATACAAAAGAGTTAATTGTAACCAAGAATGATGCTATTGATGAGCATACTGCTGATAGAATAGTTGCTTCTGGTGTCAAGAAAATTAGGATTAGGTCAGTACTCACGTGTCAATCTTTAGTTGGTGTATGTGCGAAATGTTATGGCGCAAACCTTGCAACAGGTGATGCAGTGAATGTTGGTGAGGCTGTTGGTATTATCGCAGCACAATCAATTGGTGAACCTGGTACACAGTTGACAATGAGAACGTTCCATACTGGTGGTGTTGCCGGTGATGATATTACTCAAGGTCTACCTCGTATAGAGGAACTATTTGAAGCGAGAAGACCAAAGGGTCTAGCAATAATATCAGAAATACCTGGTACTGTTAAATTAGCTGACTCCAAGAAAAAGAGAGAAGTTATAATAACTGCTGAAGATGGTGATACTAGGTCATATCAGATACCTTATGGGTCAAGAATTAAGGTTTATGATGATGATTTAGTTGAAGCTGGTGATGAATTAACAGAAGGTTCTGTAAATCCTCATGATATTTTGAAAATCAAAGGTCTTAAGGGAGTTCAGGAATATCTGCTGCAGCAAGTTCAGACAGTTTACAGAATGCAGGGTGTTGATATAAACGATAAGCACATTGAGGTAATTGTTAGGAATATGATGAGAAAAGTTAAGATTGAGGATTGTGGTGATACTAGCTTATTACCAGGTGGCTTGGTTGATATGCTAGAGTTTGCTCGTGAAAATGCAAAAGCTCTTGAAGCTGGTTTAGCGCCTGCTACTGGTGAACGTACACTTTTGGGTATCACGAAGGCTTCACTTGCTACTGACTCATTCTTGTCTGCTGCATCCTTCCAAGAGACTACAAGAGTTCTCACAGAAGCTGCTATTAAGGGGAAGATTGATCCTTTGGTTGGCTTAAAGGAAAATGTTATCATTGGTAAACTTATTCCAGCAGGTACTGGTATGAGCAGATACAAAGATATTAGTATTAGCACTGTTATTGAATAATTAAATATTTTTAACATACTATACTTAAAGCGACCATATTTATGTGGTCGCTTTAAACTTATTTTAAACTTATTTTAAACTTATTTTAAACTTATTTTAGTCTTATTTTATGTTTTGACAGAGTTTTATTATGTAAATTCTGTATGCTTGACAAAAGCTGTGATTGAGTGATAAAATAGTTCAGTGCATTGAATTCGTGCTTTTTTTTGTGCGCATATTTCAATAGCATGACAAGTTCTCTAACTGAACTAAATTGTAAATTGGAGGAGTAAATTGTTGGATGATCTTAAACACTATAAAAAGGCAGTTGGTGTGAAACAATCAACAAAGGCTATAGAAGGTGGTATCGCAGCAAGTGTTTTTATTGCGGAGGATTGTGAGCAAAGAGTGGTAAGAGGTATTATTGAGCTTTGTGAGAAACAATCTGTACCTATAACATATGTAGACTCCATGAAACAGCTAGGGAAGGCATGTGGTATTGAAGTTGAAGCTGCGGTTGCATGTATTCTAAAATAAGCAATATGCTTATTGAATAGCTTATATTTATTTATTCCCTATATAATTTTTGCAAGGGGATATATATAAAATATATAATAAATTACCTTTGAAAGGAGGTGTACTAATGCCAACATTTAATCAGCTGGTTAGAAAGGGCAGAGAGGTTATCGTAAAGAAATCAACTTCTCCAGCTCTCCAGAAGGGATTTAACTCAAAAAAGAAGAAGGCTACAGATATTAACAGTCCTCAAAAAAGAGGTGTTTGTACTGTTGTAAAGACTTCAACACCAAAGAAACCAAACTCTGCATTACGTAAAGTAGCTAGAGTTCGTCTTACAAATGGTATAGAAGTAACTGCTTATATTCCTGGAATAGGTCATAACCTACAGGAGCATAGTGTTGTTCTTATCAGAGGTGGAAGAGTTAAAGATTTACCTGGTGTAAGGTACCATATTATTAGAGGTACTCTTGACACTGCTGGAGTTGCCAAAAGAATGCAGTCCCGTTCAAAATACGGCGCTAAGCGTCCTAAGGCTGGTGCCGCTAAAAAGTAATAACACATGTGCTGACAATTTAAAATGTTAGGTGCTTAGTACGTGATTATATATATTTTGTATAAGAGAAGATAGGTTCTAAAATTTGATCTATTATCTGTTAAACTAGTAAGGTATATTAATGTACTTGCGCTGACGACGGTTTAAACCACGAGTACCTGTGATACGTTGAGTGGGTTCACTCATTCAAAATGTTATCATAAAAGGAGGGAAGTAAAGTGCCAAGAAAAGGTCATATTTCAAAAAGAGATGTTTTAGCTGATCCAATATATGGGAGCAAAACACTTACAAAATTAGTAAACAACATTATGTATGATGGAAAAAAGGGTGTATCACAGCAGATTTGCTACGATGCATTCGATATCATAAAAGAGAAAACTGGTAGAGATCCTTTAGAAGTTTTCGAAGAGGCTCTTGCAAACATAATGCCATTACTTGAAGTAAAAGCCAGAAGAGTTGGTGGTGCAACATACCAAGTTCCTATGGAAGTTAGACCTGAAAGAAGACAAGCTTTAGGATTAAGATGGCTTGTTGATTACTCTCGCAAAAGAGGCGAGCGTACTATGAAGGAAAGACTTGCAGGTGAACTTATGGATGCTATCAATAATATGGGTGCTGCTTACAAGAAAAAAGAAGATACTCATAAGATGGCTGAAGCTAACAGAGCATTTGCTCATTACAGATGGTAATATAAGCTTCTCTAGTCCGCTAGAGATTGACTTATGTGCTATCTGATAACAATAACAAATTAATGAAGAATTGATTATTAATCAATTTGGACTATCGTGAAAGGAGGGTAATCATGCCCAGGCAATTTGACTTGCATAACACAAGAAATATAGGTATAATGGCTCACATTGATGCAGGTAAAACTACAACAACAGAGCGTATACTGTTTTATACAGGAAAGGTTCACAAAATCGGCGAAGTTCATGAAGGTGCTGCTACTATGGACTGGATGGAGCAGGAGCAAGAAAGAGGTATTACAATTACTTCAGCTGCTACTACTGCACAGTGGAAAGGTAACAGAATAAATATTATTGACACGCCGGGGCACGTTGACTTCACTGTTGAGGTTGAAAGATCTCTTCGTGTACTCGATGGTTCAGTAACAGTTTTCTGTGCTAAGGGCGGTGTTGAACCACAATCTGAAACAGTTTGGAGACAAGCTGATAAGTATGGAGTTCCCCGTATGGCATATGTAAATAAAATGGATATTATGGGAGCCGATTTTTACAATGTAGTCGCTATGATGAAAGATAGATTGCAGTGTAATGCAGTGCCAATTCAATTACCAATAGGAGCTGAAGATAGCTTTACTGGTATGGTTGACTTGGTTACTATGACGGCTCATATTTTTAAGGATGATTTAGGTCAAGAGATCGAAGAGATCCCTATTCCTGAAGACTTGAAAGATATTTCTAAAAAATATCGCGAATTATTACTAGAATCAGTTGCTGAACAAGATGAAGAAATGATGATGAAATATCTTGAAGGTGAGGAACTCACTGAAGAGGAAATAAAGAGGGGTATCAGACTTGCAACACTTGGTGTAAAGATGATTCCTATAACTTGTGGTTCATCATATAAAAATAAAGGTGTACAACAAATGCTTGATGCAGTTATTGACTACATGCCATCACCTCTTGATGTACCAGCTATAAAGGGTATATCAATTGATGGAGAAGAGGAAATAGAAAGACCAGCAGATGACAAGGGTCCATTCTCAGCGCTTGCGTTTAAGATCATGACTGACCCATTTGTTGGTAAACTTTGTTTCTTTAGAGTGTATTCAGGAACATTGAACTCAGGTTCATATGTTCTTAATTCATCAAAAGGCAAGAGAGAAAGAATCGGAAGAATTCTTCAAATGCATGCTAACCATAGAGAAGAGATACAGGTTGTATATTCTGGAGATATTGCAGCTGCTGTTGGTCTTAAAGATACAACAACAGGTGATACTCTTTGTGATGAAAACAGCCCTGTTATTCTAGAATCAATGGAATTCCCAGAGCCTGTTATATCAGTTGCTATAGAGCCAAAGAATCAAGCTGGACAGGAAAAAATGGGTATTGCTTTAGCAAAGCTTGCAGAAGAAGATCCAACCTTTAGAGTTCATACTGATCATGATACTGGTCAAACAATCATCGAAGGTATGGGTGAACTTCATCTTGATATCATCGTTGATAGAATGATGAGAGAATTTAAAGTTGAAGCTAATGTTGGTAATCCACAGGTTGCTTACAAGGAAACTATCCGTAAAGCTGTTAGATCTGAAATGAAATATGCTAAGCAGTCTGGTGGTAAAGGTCAATATGGTCATTGTGTTATCAATATTGAACCAAGAGAACCAGGTGCTGGCTATGAATTCGTTAACAAAATTGTTGGTGGATCTATTCCTAAAGAATACATTGGTCCAATTGACGCAGGTATACAAGAAGCAATGAAGTCTGGTGTACTTGGCGGTTACAGTGTTGTTGATATAAAAATAACTCTTGTTGATGGTTCATATCATGAAGTTGACTCCTCCGAAATGGCATTTAAGATTGCCGGTTCAATGGCATTCAAGGATGGATGTAGGAAAGCAGATCCAGTTATACTTGAACCTATAATGAAGGTTGACGTAACTGTTCCTGAAGATTACATGGGAGACGTTATGGGTGGACTTAACTCAAGAAGAGGACGTATTGAAGGTATGGAAGCACGTGGCGGAGCTCAGGCTATTAGGTCAATGGTTCCACTATCCGAAATGTTCGGATATGCTACGTCACTACGTTCTTCAACACAGGGTAGAGGAACCTTCTCAATGCAGACAAGCCACTTCGAAGAAGTGCCTAAGAGCATTCAGGAGAAAATTCTATCAGGCAAGTCTGAGTAATTAAATGTTAATTGCAAGAGTGTAAAGCTCTTGTTAAGGAATAACTAAATAGTAACCCAGATTTCGAAGAGGTAAATAACCAATTCAGAGATGGTAAATTATTATTTAGTTGTTTCTAATAAACCAAAAACCTACTAAGTAGCGCAATGCGCTTAAATGAAAGGATGGAGATTTTAAAATGGCAAAAGCTAAATATGAAAGAACGAAACCGCACGTTAATATTGGAACAATTGGTCACGTTGACCATGGTAAGACTTCTTTAACTGCTGCTATCACTAAGGTGTTAGGATTTCTAGGAAGAGCAGAATTTAAGGATTATGGTACTATTGACTCTGCTCCAGAAGAAAGAGAAAGAGGTATCACTATCAATACTGCTCACGTTGAGTATGAGACTGAGACTAGACATTACGCTCACGTTGACTGCCCAGGCCATGCCGATTATGTTAAGAACATGATCACTGGTGCTGCTCAGATGGACGGTGCTATACTAGTTGTTTCTGCTGCTGATGGCCCTATGCCTCAGACAAGAGAACATATCCTTCTTGCTGGTCAAGTTGGTGTTCCTTACATCGTTGTATTCTTGAACAAATGTGATATGGTTGATGATGAAGAACTTATTGAGTTAGTTGAAATGGAAGTTAGAGAGCTATTAAGCGTATATGACTTCCCAGGCGATGATACTCCAATAGTTAGAGGATCAGCTCTTGTAGCTCTTGAATGTACTTCTAAAGATGCAACTGCTCCTGAATATGCTCCAATTCATGCTCTTATGGCTGAAGTTGACAGATATATTCCAACTCCAGAGAGAGCAACTGACAAGCCATTCTTAATGCCTGTAGAGGATGTTTTCTCAATCACAGGTCGTGGTACTGTTGCTACTGGTAGAGTTGAAAAGGGTATCGTTAAAGTTGGAGATGAAGTTGAAATCGTTGGTTTGATGGAAGCTCCAAGAAAGACAGTTGTAACTGGCGTTGAAATGTTCAGAAAACTTCTTGATCAAGCTCAAGCTGGTGATAACATAGGTGCGCTTTTAAGAGGAATTCAAAGAGATGATATTCAAAGAGGACAGGTTATTGCTAAGCCAGGATCAATCAAACCTCACACATATTATGAAGGTCAAGTTTATGTTCTAACTGCTGCCGAAGGTGGAAGACATAAGCCTTTCTTCAATGGTTACAGACCACAATTCTATTTCAGAACTACTGACGTAACAGGTATCATCGAAATTCCAGAAGGAACTGAGATGGTTATGCCTGGTGACCACATCACTATGAAGATCAAATTGATCACTCCTATCGCTATGGATGAAGGACTTAAGTTCGCTATCCGTGAAGGTGGAAGAACAGTTGGTGCTGGTAACGTTTCAAAGATTATTGAATAATTAATAATTTAGATAGTAAAAAGGAACCGATGAAAATCGGTTCCTTTTTACGTGGAGTGAAAATCATATATTCAGATATATTCGCAAAGTAATCTTCTCATTATAATTAATGACCAATTGTGGTAGAATTAAAAAATACACTTTTATAGTATTAAAAAATTGCGTGTACTTTGGTATGTTTAAAAGTAAGGAAACAGGGTATAAAGCAAAAGTGTTGAGCATAATAAACGTAAAGATTGAAAGGACGGTAGATAAAGATGATAGAGATAAAAAAGAATATTTATTGGTGTGGTATACGAGATTGGGGACTTGGTGTGTTTCATGGTCATGAACTCTCAACACATAGGGCTTCTTCTTACAACTCATACTTGATTAAGGATAAGAAAACTGTCCTGATTGATACAGTTTGGGACCCTTATAAGGAACAGTTTGTTAGTGATTTGGAAAAGAATGTTGGGCTATCAAATATAGATGCTATTGTGATAAATCATATTGAGCCTGATCATGGAGGAAGTTTGGGTCTTCTGATGGAAAAAATCCCAAACACGCCTATATATTGTACGAAAAATGGTGCAGAGATAATAAAGAGATTCTTTGGCAAGGATTGGAACTTTAATATTGTTAAAACTGGTGACACACTAGATTTGGGAGAATACAAGCTAAACTTTGTTGAAATGCAAATGATTCATTGGCCAGATAGCATGCTGGAATACGTTGATGGCGCAAAGCTTGTAATATCAAATGATGCTTTTGGACAACATTATTGTGGAATCTCTCTATTTAATGACGAAATCGATCAATGTGAACTTTATCAAGAAGCTATAAAATATTATGCTAATATTTTAACACCTTATAGACCTTTGATTAAAAAGAAAATTGAGCAGATTATTGCTTTAGAGTTAGACTTTGATATGATAGCTCCTAGCCATGGTGTTATATGGAGAACAAATCCTATTCAGATAGTAGAAAAGTACCTTGAGTGGTCAAATCCAAGCTATAACGAGGACTATGTGGCAATTATTTATGATACTATGTATCATGCTACTAGAACTATGGCAGAAGCCTTAGCGGCAGGATTAGAAGAAGAGGGCGTAAAATATAGAATATTTAATGCAGCTACAAAAGATAGAAGTGATCTAAATGTAGAGATATTTAAGGCAAATGCGGTATTAATGGGTAGCTGCACTGTAAATAATTCAGTATTAAGAGCTACGGCCTCCTTATTGGATGAAATAAAGGGCTTGAAAATGAAAAATAAGCTTGCCTTTGGTTTTGGAGCTTATGGTTGGAGTGGTGAAGCTCATAAGATCATAAGTGAGAAGCTTGGAGAAGCGGGACTTACAGTTTTTGCAGAGCCACTGGGAGTTAGATATAAGGCATCTTGTGAGGAACTTGAGCAATGTGCCCAAGTAGGGAGAAATATTGCAAAGCAACTAAAATCAAAATAGCTATTATAACCCAAAAATTGGTGAAAACAGTCGTTTTGTAGCAGATTAGCAATTAATAATGTATTTATTTCGTGGTTTTTTTAACAAAAAGCTACTTACAAATATCATAAATATGATATAATAAATGCTGGAGTTTTAAGATGAATTGTCTTAAGAACCAGCATTTTTGTTTTACTTTAGAGGTAAAACTTAAGTACATAGGGGGATATCCTCAAAATAAGTTTACTATGATTTTATTTTAAAATAGTTATGTGAAGGAGGAAGTCAAATGAATTACTCACATGAAGTTGAAAATATGTGTGTTGTAAAAAAGGGTCCAAATCATGGTCCTGCTCCAATACCTGAAGAGGGTAAATGGGTAAAAGCAACAGAAATTAAAGATATTTCTGGTTTGTCACATGGTATAGGTTGGTGTGCACCACAACAAGGTGCTTGTAAGCTCACTCTTAATGTTAAAGATGGTATTATAGAGGAAGCTCTAGTTGAAACCTTGGGTTGTACAGGTATGACTCACTCAGCGGCAATGGCTGGTGAAATTCTCACAGGAAAGACTATACTTGAAGCACTCAATACTGACCTTGTATGCGATGCTATCAATGTTGCAATGAGAGAAATATTCAAGCAATTAGTATATGGTAGAACACAGTCTGCTTTTTCAGAGGGTGGTCTTCCAATAGGTGCTGGTCTTGAGGATCTTGGTAAGGGCTTACGCTCACAAATTGGTACAATATTTGCAACTCAAGCAAAGGGTGTAAGATACTTAGAAATGGCTGAAGGATATATTCTTAATATCGGACTTGATGAAGATAGTGAAATAATCGGCTACAAGTTTATAAATCTTGGAAAAATGATGGATGCCCTCAAAAAAGGTATAGATCCTAAGGATGCTTATGAGAAGAATATTGGTACATACGGAAGATTTGCTGAAGCGGTTAAAATAATAGATCCAAGACACGAATAATATAAGGGAGAGGTGATTACTGTGGTTAGATTTGAAGGTTATGAGAGAAGAATAGATCAGATAAATATATGTTTAGCTGAGTACGGATTTAAGAGCCTTGAGGAAGTAAAAGAGCTCTGTACTTCAAAAGGCATAGATGTAGATAGTATCGTTAGAGGAGTACAACCGATTGCATTTGAAAATGCAGTATGGGCATACACTCTAGGATGCGGTATAGCAATAAAAAAAGGCATCACAAATGCAGCAGAGGCTGCTGTAGCTATAGGACTTGGACTACAGGCTTTCTGTATACCTGGTTCAGTTGCAGACTCAAGAAAAGTTGGTATAGGCCACGGAAATCTTGGTGCAATGCTTCTAAAAGAAGAAACAAATTGTTTCTGCTTCTTGGCAGGACATGAATCCTTTGCAGCTGCTGAAGGCGCTATAGGTATAGCTAAAACAGCAAATAAAGTAAGAAAAGAACCACTACAGGTTATATTGAATGGACTTGGTAAGGATGCTGCTTATATCATATCAAGGGTTAATGGTTTTACCTATGTTGAGACTGACTATGATTTTGCAACTGATACTCTTAATGTTGTTAGAACAAAAGCATACTCTAATGGAGATAAAGCTAAAGTTAGAGTTTACGGTGCAAATGATGTTCTTGAAGGCGTTGCGATAATGAAGGAAGAAAAAGTTGATGTTTCTATCACTGGTAACTCAACAAATCCAACAAGATTCCAACACCCTGTTGCAGGAACTTACAAGAAGTGGTCATATGAAAATGGTAAGAAATACTTCTCAGTTGCTTCTGGTGGAGGAACAGGTAGAACCTTGCATCCAGATAACATGGCAGCAGGTCCTGCTTCATATGGTTTGACAGATACAATGGGCAGAATGCATGGAGACGCTCAGTTCGCTGGTTCTTCATCAGTACCTGCTCACGTTGAAATGATGGGTCTTATCGGAATGGGTAACAACCCTATGGTTGGTGCTACTGTTGCAGTTGCAGTTGCTATTGAACAAAGCAATAAATAATACGCTTTGCCGAGGTTCATACATGTAAATAGATGTTAAATTAACAATGTACGTCATTTAGGAGATTTTTTATATGACGTGCATTGTTTTTTTATGCGCTTTTTAGGAGGAGAATAAGGCAATGCAGAAGAAATTGAAACTTATACAAGAGATAGCTTAATTTTCGAGCAAGGATTCAATGAATTTTTGGATAGTTGTAAGGCTAGAGCGTTTCACATTAACATAAGATAATATTACCAGCATAGAAATTTATAAATTGATAAACAATTGCTGATTTTACGAGTATAATAATATATTGGGTTAAAATATAATTTATGAGGTGAAAATTTGATAAACACTGACTTATTGAAGACTAATGGACGTACAGGCTATTTTTATAGAATACTTTTTATAATATTAGTTCCAATGGCACAAAGTATATACTTCTTTTTGAACCTAACTACTACTGGAGCGTATGATATTACAATATTTTTAGATAAGTTTATTCCTTTCAATGAGTGGTTTGTAATACCATATGTGTTTTGGTATTTATATACTTTTGGAGCGCTTTTGGTGTTGGCTTATTTCGATCAAAAGACTTATTTCAAGTTGCTATTTAGCATATTAATTGGTATGATGATTTGCTTTGTGGTCTATTACTTGTTTCCTACAACAGTACCTCGTACTGAGGTTATAGCACCTACCAATATACTGAAAAAAGCCGTTTTGATAATTTATAAAAATGACAGGCCATTTAACTGTTTTCCGAGCATTCATATGCTTGATACCCTTCTGATTACTATGTTTTTGTTAAAGTATAATAAAAGCTTGTTAATAAAGATTTCTTCAGCTTTTATATGTGTTGCAATTTATATGTCTACATTTTTTATAAAGCAGCATAGTATATTAGATGCTGTTGCATCAACAATTTTAGGGGTTATATTATTCTTTGTTTTTGAAAATCAATTTGTTTCTAAAAAACTTGCCAATGTTAGAGATATTCTTACTCGTCCAAAGCCAAAGTCATCATTTAGCGAAGATATTTAAACATTTGTAGAAAAAGTAATCAATTTATTATATAATTACTTAATGTTTTTATAATTAGTTGATTATTTTTTTGCATGGGGGTTAAAATGAGCTTCAAAAGAGAACATTTGAAAGATGCACATCGGATAGTTATTAAAGTAGGTACTTCAACCTTAACCTATGATACAGGTAAAATAAATTTTACTCGCATAGATAAGCTAGCCAGAATCATTTCAGATTTATCCAACCAAGGGAAAGAAGTTATACTTGTTACTTCTGGGGCTATTGGTGTAGGCGTTGATAAGCTGAAGCTATCAGAGCGGCCTAAGACAATACGCGAAAAGCAGGCGGTTGCTGCAGTTGGACAATGCGAACTAATGCATATGTACAGTAAATTCTTTTCAGAGTATGGGCATATTGTCGCACAGATTCTGTTGACTAGAGATATTATGAGTGATGAAAGCTGCTGCAAAAATGTAGTAAACACTTTTGAAACGCTACTGGAAAAAGGAATAGTACCCATAGTAAATGAAAATGACTCTGTATCTATTGTTGAGTTAAAAGTAGGACAAAAGGATACCTTTAGTGAGAATGATACCTTGTCAGCTATTGTTGCAAAACTAGTGCAAGCGGATTTGTTAATAATATTGTCAGATATTGATGGTTTTTTCGATTGTGATCCAAGAAAAAATCCAAATTCTAAGATGTTATCTGTTATTAAAGAGATTACACCAGAGATTGAGTGCTTTGCTGATGGTGCAGGAACTAAGCGAGGTACAGGCGGAATGGTTACAAAGCTTAAAGCTGCAAAAATTGCTACAAAGGCTAGAGTAAATGTAGTTTTGACAAATGGTAGTCATCCAGAAGCTATTATGGATATTATTAAGGGACAAGATATTGGTACAGTTTTTGTAGGTAAATAACAGTTTTTCTAAAATATACAAATTAAAATAATATACAATCTATTCTAAGAGTAAAAGAAGGCTGTAGGTGAATTAATCACCTACAGCCTTAAATATTGCACTTTAAGTTACATCATAAGCTAAGTGTTCAAAACCGACTATGGAATAACATCATCAGCCGCGTCGGGCGTAGGAAGTAAATTGGATGATGGTTCGGTTTGTCCAGGATCCAATGGAGATGAAAAGGTAGGATCCTGCCCTACAACAGTAGCTGCACTGTGAATAGGACAATATTCGCCTTGAGGTAGTTCATACATCCAGTCCTTAATTTGTTTAGCTAAAGTTAAATTACTTGGGTCTTTAGGAAGATAAGGAACTGGTCTCTGAATAAAGACTTTTAATTGTACATCCGAAGCAGGACAATATGGATTTGCAAGTAGTGGTCTTCCATATATATCTAAACTTTTAATATCTACCTTTGCCTGAATATGAACATCACAGATGTCACTACTGCTTGGCTCAGTACCTTTAGCAAAATACTCTGACTTGATTGCATCATGACGAGGATCTTGACTACAATATGGTCCAGGTGTCTTACCGGAATATATACAAACATCTTTTTTAACTATATTAGCTGGTTGTTTAAAGTCCTTAACCTCTAGCTTTGCATGTATTCTGTTCATTACCTTGTTCCAAATCCTAAGTGCTTGAGAATATTCAGTAGATTTTAAAGCTTTCGGAGTATTGTAACCGTACCAGGTAGCACCAACATAGTAGGGAGAAAATCCAACAAACCATTTGTCATAATTATCATTTGTAGTACCTGTTTTACCAGCTGTTGGGATAACCTTTCCAGCCTGATTTTTAACAGTTCCTAAGCCACCTGATGCTGCAGTACCGCTAGTAACAACATCCCTCATCATGCTGGTCATCAGGAAAGCTGTAGTTTCTTTATAGGCAATATTCGTTTTTTGAGTTTGTTTCTTATCAAGAATTACATTACCTTTAGAATCAGTTACTGTTGTGTATGAAATTGGCTCAAGATAAACGCCATCATGAACAAATGGCACATATGCAGTCGCCATAATTAAGGGATTTACACCATCATTTAAACCACCAAGAGCCATTGAAACGTACTTTTCTTTTGATCTGTCGATGTTTACCTTTTTTAAATATTCAACTGATTTATCAGGTCCCAAGTAGTCTCTCCATACTTTAGCAGCCACTACATTTACAGAACTTCTAATACCCTTTCTTATAGTAGTAAGGCCTCTATAATCTCCTGACTCTGCATTTTTAGGATATATTACATCAGGAGTTTGAGTATTCATATAAACAGGAACATCATCTACAACAGTTGCAGGTGTTATTAAACCCAAATCAATCGCTGGAGCATAAACTGCTATTGGCTTGAAGCTGGAACCTGGCTGTCTTTTCATAGAGGTAGCTTTATTACTAGTAAAACTACCCTGCTTCTCGCCATATGCACCATACATGCCTCTTATTTGTCCTGTAGCAGGATCCATTATAAGCATTGCACCCTGTGCTTGCATATCAGGATTGCTAATCTTGGCGTTTACTGGGAAATTCTTAATATTAGTGAACTCTTCATTCATTACCTTCTGGACTGCTGTATCTTGTGTTGTGTTTATTTTTAAACCACTGTTGTATATCATAGTATTGGCAGCAGTAGCAGAAATATTGAATTGCTTCATCAAATCTTTCTGAACTTCAGTCAAAACATAATCCTCGAAATAACTCTGTACACTTTTAGCAGTAGAAATATTGTCACTATCTTGAACATAAAAATTTAGCTTTTCTGCAATTGCTTCATTATATTCATTTTGAGTAATTTTACCTTGATTGAGCATTGCTTGCAAAATAATTTCTTGACGAACCTTATTTCTCTTTTTGTTGTTTTCTCCTAAAGTAGGATCAAGAGTACCAGGTGATTTAGTGATACCAGCGATACTAGCACATTGGGCTAGAGACAGATCCTTTACATCCGCATTAAAAAACTTTTTTGCAGCTGCCTGTACGCCATAGCAACCTGCACCTGTAGTAATACGGTTCATATAATTATCAAGTATCTGTTCCTTTGAACAATCTTTTTCAAGCTGCATCGCCTGCCAAGCTTCCTGAACCTTTCGCTTTATCGTAGAATCTTCATTACCAGTTATGTTCTTAACTAACTGCTGGGTAATGGTACTACCACCAAAAGATACATCACCAAAACTAATTATATAACTAAATGCTGCTTTTACAAAACGCTTGGTATCCACGCCATTATGACTTTCAAAACGTTGGTCTTCTATAGCGATAAATGCGTTCCTCATATTTTCAGGTATTCCAGAATGTTCAACGAGTACTCTGTCTTCACCGCCCTTAATTTGGGACATTTCAACGCCATCTTTATCATATATAAAAGAGTTTAGCTTCGTTAATACGAGTTGGTCAGGCGTTATCGGGGTTGCAGTTTTTATATATCCCAGCACAGCCCCACCTAAAATTCCAGCTCCAACACACCCAAAGGATATGAAGATAACAATTACTGTTTTCACAACAGCAAGAGCAAACTGTACATAAGGAGAAGAACTTTTCTTTTTCTTCTTCTTCTTTTGCTCATTACTGCCGGATGCAGCAGTTTTCTCATTAGGTTTCATAATATCCTCCATGAACCGCTAATTACGGTAATAATATTTATGTAATCACTACCAACCTTCATTTCTTAAGTTTAATAAAGGAGGTTGCTTAATACATTTGCACACAACATTATATCATAAAAAACTGGTAAATACATAATATTTACTTTACAGTGAGTTTACATGTTAAAGCAATGTAAAGTAAATTCCAATTAAGATAAAGATTCTGCCGAAATTACTTGTTTATTAAACGAGTGATTTTACGTTAATAACTCTGAGAAGTTCTGATAATATCTCTTCGCAAATACACCTCATTTATGTGAGCATAAATGAGGTGTATTTACTTACTATTTTAAGTAGATTACAGTTCAGTTTCGTCACCGACAATAGCTGTGCTTTTCTTGTAGTCTTTCTTTTTGCCCATCAACACGGACTTTGAAGTTTGGGAATCAACCATTTTACACATTCCTTCGAATAAACTACCCTCATCACATACAAAGGATTTCACCTGAATATCACCAATTAGTTTAGCTGTTGATAATAGTTTCAGTGAGCCAGATGATGATACATTCCCTTCAAGAATACCTGCTATATGAATATTTGATGCAGAGACAGCACCCTTTATGTAAGCTGCCTCACCAACGAAAAGGTCACCTTGTACAGAAATATTTCCTGTTATCTTACCATCAATTCTTATTATGCCTTTAGAAGTAAGGTCACCTTTTATTTCTGTATTAGCACCTACTAAGGTGTCAAAGGTTGCTTTTTCAAAATCCGTTTTATTTTTAAACAATTTACGTCCCCCTTAGAATATATTTAAATTTATATAATTAACTTTCCTATTACAAAGTATATTGCAGATAGCAGCTGAGATAATTAACGAAATTATTTTAAACTATCAAATAGTTTTTCATTTCATTACTTTGAGGAGCTAAAGTCAATATACTGAGTTGGGTCAACGGGAGTGTTGCCAATTCTTATTTCAAAATGCAGATGAGGCCCTGTGCTTAAGCCAGTACTTCCTACTAACGCAATTTTCTGACCTTTTATTACAAGCTCACCTTTTTTTACTAATAGTTTTGAAGAATGTGCATATAGTGTGCGATATCCATTCTTATGGTCTATTATAACATGATATCCATATCCACTGTTATATCCTGAATATTCAACTAGACCTGAGGCTACTGCCAGAATAGGGTCACCTTTTGAAGACGATATATCAACACCTTCGTGAGCTTTGTTTACTTTTTTTATCGGGTGATTTCTCATACCAAAGGGAGAAGAAATTTTTCCGTAAGCTGGAACTAAAGTTGGGATAGCATTAACAACCTTTTCTAGTTTAATTTTTGATATTTCAAACTCTACCATTAATTGCTCATCGGAATTAAAGCTACGATTTAATTCTTCAATAGACTTACTAAGCTTCACTAAGTCTAAAACAGTCTTATCACTGCTTTGGGTAGTCAAACCCCTGCTGGATTTTGAAATATAATTTTTAGCTATCTCAGTATACATCTTTGTAAACTCAATAATCTTGCTACTATTTGCTGTATCACTAGCTTTTAACGCTTCAATTATACTATTGCTGGTCATCAAAGATTTATTTTGATCAACAATTATTTGTGATAAACTCTGTAACTGCTGTTCTAGTGATTCTTCACTAACTGCTTCAGGTTTTACTTTGTTATTGATTTCCTGTGTAAAGTTAAAGAAAAACACCGTAATAAACAATGAAAATATAAAGAGCAACGTAAACAAAACCTTAGCAAAAGGTGCTTTTAAGGAATATTTTTTAATGGAATCATTAGTATTGGGGATTATGAGAATTGAGTAAGTCTTATTAAATTTTTTTACAATACTTGAGACTTTCATTGATAAATACCACCGTTTTCATATTTGTTTGATAGTTTTCAATCATACTATCACAGTGAGTGCCTTTGTTGGAATTATTTCC
>Ga0209511_1000229_pt1 | contig 61291 bp, 59 predicted proteins | sample SSSSmetaG_FD_184141 | JGI IMG/M metagenome (GOLD analysis project Ga0209511, IMG submission 184141) | Glacier valley bacterial and archeal communities from Borup Fiord, Nunavut, Canada, to study Microbial Dark Matter (Phase II) - ​SSSS... | ecosystem: Environmental > Aquatic > Freshwater > Ice >... | reverse complement strand
TCATGCCTACGGCTTATAAGAACTTTTTTTTGGCGCCAACAACGCCGCTCTTGGCCGACACGGAGGTCCAATTGGCTCAGTCTGATAGGCGTTTTTCGCGTCTAAAGAATGCAATCGAGGCTAGTGAGGCTGGTTACGAGGTGATTGTAGTAGATAATCCACCTAGCCTTAGCTTATTAACGGTTAATGGCCTAGTGGCGGCCCAGTACGTGCTACTGCCGGTACAGGCTGAATTTTATGCCCTAGAGGGCTTGGGCCAACTGCTCGAGACGATGAAACTAGTCCGCAAGGGTATGAACCCAACTCTAGAATTATTAGGCGTTCTGCCGACTATGATAGATACTCGAACTACACTTAGCGGTCAGGTGCACGAAGAAATCAAGAAACATTTTCCAGGTAAGGTATTTAACACAGTTATACCTCGTAATATACGCTTAGCCGAAGCACCTAGTCACGGATTGCCGGTTGGTGCGTATGATAAGTTTTCAAAAGGCGCTCGTGCCTATAAAGCACTTACTAAGGAGGTGTTAAATCGTGTCAACATCTAGCAAAAATCTAAAAAGAGGTTTGGGTCGCGGATTCGAATCACTAATTCCAACTGAATTATTAGATGAATCATTCGATCCGACCGCTTCGCAAGACCAGCAGGTAAGTGAATTACGGCAAATTAAACTCACTCAGGTTATGGCCGATCCCGACCAGCCTCGTAAGTCTTTCGATCAAGATGGTCTGAATGAATTAGCTGAATCTATCAGAGAGCATGGCATTTTACAGCCGATTATCGTGACGCCGTTTAAAGGCGGCTATCAGATCGTAGCTGGTGAACGCCGATTCCACGCCTCAAAGATGGCTGGACTTGATAAAGTACCAGCTTTGGTGCGAACCTTAACTGACCAACATAGGCTTGAAATTTCATTAATTGAAAACTTACAACGCAAAGATTTGAATGTCATGGAAACAGCTACGGCATATTTAAAGTTGCGTGATCAATTTAACCTTACGCTAGAGCAAATCGGCAAAAGGGTTGGCAACCGATCGGTTAGTGCTGTTAGTAACAAATTGCGACTATTGAAACTGCCTAATTATGTCCGCGAGATGCTAGTTGAGGGAAGTCTAACTGAGGGGCAAGTCCGTCCGTTGATTGGACTTGATGAAGAGACGACGAAATTAGTTCTACCAAAGATTGTTGGTGAAGAGTGGAGTGCACGCAAAATTGAACAATTTATTGTTGACTTAAAAAAGAATCGTTCCGGCGTAAAGATGTCTCCAGCTCGACAAATTCAAGAACAGCCTTATGGCGAACAGCTTAAACGGCTCCAGAGTCGCCTGAATGCTGACGTTAATATTCATACGAACTCAAAAGGTGCCGGCAAGATTACGATTAAATTCAAAAATGAAAAAGAATTTGAACGTTTGCAAGAGTTAATCGCTTAATTTATTAGAAAAATCGGATTTTATCAAATGGAAAGACTCGTATGCTAACGGGTCCGACGACGTCGTAATAGGGAATTGTTCCAAGACCGTTACGAGAGTCGTACGAATAAGATCCCTGACGGTGATCACCAGATACGAATAATTCGTCATTGGGTACGATTGTGTCGACTGCACCACTAGTTGGGCTACCTGGTTCGTTATTGTTGGTATCATCGGGGTTAAATCCACTTGGATAAGGATGTCCGCTGTTATAGACGGTGTACTCTCCGTCTTTGAGAATAACTCTTTCACCAGGAAAGGCGATAACACGTTTGACTATGTATTCATCGCCAATCCCACTGGTGTAGCGAGGGTTTTTGAAAACAATGACCTGACCACGGTCGGGTACATAATTTTTGTTTTGTAATTGGGCTAGGGTTATCGGCAGTCGGTCAACGACTAAACGGTCGCCAGTGAATAAAGTCTTTTCCATACTTGGTCCGACAACGCTAAAACTACGAAAAATGAACGTGTTGATTAATATTGTGCCTACCAGCACGCACAAAATAAATATAGTGATACCTAAAGTATCTTTGATAAAGGGGTGTCGTTTTAGAAAAGTCGCTTCCATACTTAAGCCTACTATACACTTTTTAAGATTATACGGGTAGACTTTTGCAGATGGTACTAGGGTTTGAATATAGTGGTTAGTTTCTGTATAGTAGTATGAGTATTTATGAAAAAACAACGTACTTCAATTGATGGCTTCGTGCCTAGACGATCGGGTCAAGAAATCGGCGCTTCGTTAAACAAGAGCCCGATGAATACCTCTCTTAGCGCTTCTAAAAATAAGTCTAGAAGTTTGAGTAGTAAACCTTCCAATCAGAGGATCGGACGTTCTGACATCGATGAGTCACTTCGTGATATTGATAAAATATCAGTTCCAAAGAAAAAGCTAAGCCACAGACAGCGTCGTCGTCTAGACAAACTAGCTAAAAGACCTCGTAGTAAATCAAGTCGTATAATTAAACGAGTGATGATTGCATTAGCTATCGTGCTGCTTGTTGCTGGCGGGTACGCTGCATATAAATTTATCGCAGCTGGTAATAATATTTTTCAAGGTAACATATTAGATATTTTCCAAAGCCAACCCTTGAAACAAGATAGTAATGGGCGAAGCAACTTCCTAATACTAGGAACTTCCGAGGACGATCCAGGGCACGGCGGGGCTGATTTAACAGATTCAATGTTAGTAGTCAGCATCGATCAAAAAAATAAAAATATATTTATGTTCAGCGTACCGCGCGATTTGTATGTAGATTACGGTATGGGGTGTAGCGCTGGTTACGCCGGAAAGATCAATGCTTTCTTTATGTGCGTTAACACCGACACGACGACTGAGGCCGAACAGGATCGTTTGACTCAGACTCAAAAATTAGTCGGTGACATCTTTGGACTCGACATACAATATGGCATTCATGTTAACCACACCGTGATTAAAGAAGCGGTTGATGCTGTGGGTGGTATTGACGTTGATGTTCAGGGTAGCGACGGCGCACCTGGCGTATTGGATCGTAATTTTGACTGGCGATGTAATTATAAGTGCTATCTTGTTAAATACGATAATGGGGTTCATCATCTAGACGGTGAGCATGCGCTATTCCTTGCTCAGGCAAGGGGTGATATTGCACCGACGTATGGACTTGGAAATTCTAACTTCGATCGAGAAAAAAATCAGCAAAAAATATTGATTGCTTTGAAAGAAAAAGCGATGAGTACCGGCACATTATCTAACTTGGGCACAGTAACGAAGCTATTAGATTCTTTTGGAAATAACTTGCGAACTAATATCCAGGCAAGCGAAATACAAACATTAATGCGCGTAGCCAGTGAAGTCAAATCAAACGACGTTCGTACGTTAAGCCTATTCGGCGATGATAATTCCGTGGTAACTTCAGGCAGCTATGGTGGCGCCAGTGTTGTTATGCCTTCGGCGGGTATCTTTGACTATTCTGGAATTCAGACTTTTATAAAAAAGAATTTGAGTAGTGATCCTGTCGCTCGTGAGGCGGCTCCGATTATTGTCTTGAATGGTACCGGGCAGTCTGGATACGGGCAAACTAAAGCTGATGAACTGACTAAGAGCGGATATAACGTGACGGATATTGGCAATGCGCCTGACGGTACTTTCGATAAGGTAGAGATATATCAAATCGGCAAAGATAACAGTGCAACCGCAGCTAAATTGGCCAGCCGATATAAGGTAACGATTAAAAAAAATGCGCCTCCTTTGGCGGTAAACGGCAACGTAAGATTCGTCGTAATTTTTGGAGCTACCACCGAATAAGCTAAAAGCGTATCGTGGTATAATTATATTAGTTATGGAGTTTTTGAAAATCATTAAACGGCGTTCGTTTTTAAACGAAGCAGTCTACGTGGTATTAAATATTGGAATCGCAGTCGCCTTGTTGCTTATCATAAGGCTTACTGGTTCATTATGGCTAGCATTCGCGCTTGTCATGATTGGGAAGTGGCGTATTTTTGCGGTTCGACCTCGATTTTGGTTTGCTAACATCCAAGCGAACCTAGTCAGCGCTATTGTCAGTCTTAGTTATGTTGTTTTGCTATATTCAGTAAATTCATCTAACGTGGGTGATACTCAAATTTTAATGGTTCAAAGCATTCTAGTATTGCTTGATATCGGCTGGTTACTATTCTTGAAATCTCAATCAAAGCGAATCTATATAGTCGCACAGGCTGCCGCAGCCTTATTCTTTGGCATCTCTGCTATTTATACGATGTCTTATGGGTGGGGAGCTTCACCGGTAGTGTTATTGGTATGGTTAGTCGGCTATGCGACTGCAAGTCAAGTTCTGGGTAGCTATGACGAAGAAAGCCACACAATCTTACTCAGTCTCGTCTGGGGGCTGATACTTGCAGAGATTGGCTGGTTGGCCTATCACTGGACAATTGCATATCGATTACCATTTATGACAAGTTTGCTATTACCGCAGGTATCTATCGTGGCGATTTGTTTCGGATTCTTGGCGTATAAATCATATGATTCGTATTTTCATCACCAAAAAGTTCGCTTTAATGATATCGTCATGCCGCTACTTTTCTCGCTGAGTATTATTAGTGTTCTACTATTATTATTCAACGGCGTAAGCACGAGTATAGTTTAAGGATTTTTTGTTTCTAGTTGAAAGACTAGAATATAGCCCCTATGGGCAATCATATTAAATGATTTATTTTTTGCGTATTCGGTTAATTGATTATGCTGCTCTGGGTCAGCCTCGATTATTAAATATCCATCATATTCTAATTTGTCAGTGGCTTGAGTAATCAACTTTTTAATAATCGATAAGCCCTGATCGTCGGCAAATAATGCCAAAGTTGGCTCATGGTCCGTTTCGGGTGATCGGTCCCAGGTTTTATCTACGTATGGCAAATTAGCGACAATGATGTTGGGTCTTGACTGGTAATTACTTAAAAGATCACTATGCGCAATTGACACGTCTGCAATTAGATTTTTGGCGTTTAACTTTGCGACCTTGAGGGCTGATTCGCTAATATCCGATAGGGTTACGTCGAATATTGGAAATTCTAATTTAATAGTAATGCCGAGACAGCCGCTACCGGTGCCAATGTCAATTAATTTGATAGATGATGAATGGCAATTGGCAAGTGGTAGTTGCTTGAGAATTGTAATAATATCCTCAGATTCAGGACGGGGGATAAGGGTTGATGGGGTAACGATAAAGTCACGTCCATAGAATTCCTTGTGGCCATTAATATAAGCTATTGGTACGCGACTAATTCGAGATATTAGTAATTTATTAGCTAATTTAATGTCATCGATGTCGAGTATATCATCGCTATGAGCGTGAAGGTAAGTTCGGTCTTTATTTAAAACTTTGGCTAGAATAATTTCGGCATCCAGCTTGTAGCTTGGTATGCCAATTCTTGATAACTGGGCTGAAGCATCTGTTAGCCAGTTTTTAATTGCTAGCGTTTGAGGCTGCGAGTTCACGTTCATAATTCTGCAACTGTTCGATTAGGTCATCAATATCGCCATTGAGGGCGCTAGGTATATTGCTACGAGAGTAACCAATGCGGTGATCCGTAATGCGGTCCTGAGGGAAGTTGTAGGTGCGGATTTTTTCAGCGCGATCGCCAGAGCCTATAAGACTACGTCGTTGAGCTGTCAAGATGGCTTGTTCGGCATCATTTTTTTGTTGTAATAGGCGACTGCGAAGGACGCTGAGTGCTTTCTCTTTATTCTTGATCTGTGATTTTTCGTCTTGATTTATTACAACCATACCACTTGGAATATGAGTTACACGGACGGCGCTGTCGGTGGTGTTAACACTCTGTCCGCCGTGGCCGCCTGATCGGTAAATGTCGAAACGTAAATCGGCCGGATCAATCAGTAGGTCGGTTTCTTTAGCTTCTGGTAAAACAGCAACGGTTACTGTGCTGGTGTGGATGCGACCTTGCGATTCCGTTGTGGGAATACGCTGGACACGATGTACGCCTGACTCGAATTTAAGTTTAGAATAGGGAGCATCTCCCTTGACGCTAAAAACAACTTCCTTATATCCACCGGTATCATTGGCACTTTCGTTAATCTGTTCAGTACGCAGTGAGTGTGCTTCGCAGTAACGTAGGTACATACGATATAGTTCGGCGGCAAATAAGCTTGCCTCATCACCCCCAGCCCCAGCGCGGATTTCAATAATGACGTTTTTTTCGTCATTTTCATCTTTAGGGGCTAGCATGGCGAATAATTCGTCTTCAAGTTTTTGCAGACGAACCTTAATATCGACAGCTTCCTGTTTGGCCATTTCGGCTAGCTCGGCGTCGTCTGTTGTTAAATCATGAGCTTCGGTTAGTTGGCTTTCGAGAGTCTGGCGCAAAGTTGCTTTTTCAATTAAGTTATCCAGCTCCGTAAGTCTCTTGTTCTTTGTGGTATATTCTGGATCGGAATAGGCAGAAGGTGATGATAAAAAAGAATTAAGCTCGTCTTTCTCGAGTTGTAATTCTTTGATGTTGAGAGATATTCTAGCCATAACTTTATCCTATAGTTTCATTGTAACAAAAGGGAGGCTATCTTGACGATAGCCTCCCTTAAAAGTTAACGTTATCGTTCGGCTTTTTTAGCTTTAACAGCTTTAGCCTTTATGGCCTTGCTAGCTAGAGCGACCTTACGAGCTTCAGCAGCTGCGAATTTAGCCTTAAAGCGATCAACACGACCTTCGGTGTCGATAATCTTTTCTTCGCCAGTAAAGAATGGGTGAGAGGCAGATGAAATATGCACTTTAACAAGCGGATATTCGTTGCCGTCTTCCCATTTAATAGTTTCTTTGGTCTGCGCAGTAGACTGAGTCAAAAACGCAAACCCAGCCACGTCATCGCTAAATACGACGGGACGATAATCGGTTGGGTGTAAATTTGTTTTCATAATCATAGTATTGTATCTGTTTTTATGACAATTGTCAAAGAGATAATAGGGCGTAGGCAAATCTAAATGGTAAGATTTACCCCTTGAAGTCAGACGCCTAAAGGGTTATAATAGCCGAGTAAACATATTAATGAAGCAACTTATGCGATTAACTCCTGATAATTAGTCGGACGCATAGGTGAAGGAAAAGGAGTTCAAAGTATTATGACAGCTACTGTCGACATCAAAGCCCTATTTGAAGCGGGCGTTCACTTTGGTCACAAGACCAGCCATTGGAATCCAAAAATGGCACAATATATCCATAGCAAACGCCAGGATAGCCATATTATTGACCTAGTCAAGACTGTTGAGGGCCTTGAAACAGCGTTGCCATTTTTGACACGCCTAGCTGCCAATGGTAAGCAAATTCTATTCGTTGGAACTAAAAAACACACCAAGGATATTATCTGCGAAGCCGCCAAGGCGATCAAACAGCCTTACGTTACTGAGCGATGGCTTGGTGGCATCCTAACTAACGTTTCTACGGTTGCCCAGCAAATCAAGAAACTTAAAGATCTTGAAAAGAGAATGGAAGCCGGCGATCTTGAAAAGCGATATTCAAAATTAGAAGTTCAGCGTTTCCAAGAGGAAATTGATGACCTTAATATCAAATATGGTGGCATTAAAGATCTAAACGGTAAGCCTGGTGCACTTCTAGTTATTGACGTTATCGGTGACGCTAACGCAATCAAAGAAGCTAAAACACTTGGTATTCCGGTTGTTGCAGTCGTTGATACGAATGCAGATCCTACTTTGATTGATTACGTTATTCCCGGTAACGACGACGCCATCAAAGGTGTTCAGTTAATCCTTGATTATTTTAGTGCAGCTATAACTGAGGGCGTATCTTCAGCTAAGGTTACAAAAGAGACCGAAGTAGTAAAAACTATTGATGACACAAAGGAGAAATAGGCGATGGGCGTATCTATTGACGATATTAGAAAATTAAAAGAATTAACTGGTATTGGCCTAACCGATGCCAAGGCAGCTTTAGTCGAGGCCGAAGGCGATTTCGACAAAGCACTTGAAGCACTTCGTAAAAAAGGTGTCACAAAGGCTGAGAAAAAAGGCGACCGAGAAGCTCGAGAGGGTTTGATTGATAGCTACGTTCACAGCGGACGTATCGGGGTTCTTGTTGAAGTAAACTGTGAAACTGATTTCGTAGCAAGGACTGATAATTTCAAATCATTTGTTCACGAAATTGCCCTACAAGTTGCTTCGATGTCACCAATCTATATTAGTGAAGCCGACATCCCAGCAAGCGAACTTGAACGAGTACGTAATGAGTCCAAGGAGCGCGTCATAGCCGAAGGCAAGCCAGCTGAGCTTGCCGAAAAGATTGTTGAAGGCCAGGTCAAAAAGCATTTTGCTGAAAAAGTGCTTCTAAACCAGGTTTACATTAAAAATGACAAACAAACGGTTGCAGATTTTGTCAAAGAAAACATCGCAAAGACAGGCGAAAATCTAATTATTCGTCAATTCAAACGCATCGAACTCGGCGTTAGCGAATAGTAATATTACTAACCAACATAATAACTACGTATGGATTACGTAGTTATTTTGTTACAATATATACATAATGTTTGATTTAAAACCCTACGAAGAAAAATTCAAATTAGCCACTTCTCATTTCGAAGAAGATTTAAAGAAGGTCCGCACAGGGCGCGCTCACCCAAGCCAACTTGATGGAATTAAAGCCGAAGTCTACGGTACGCTTATGCCGCTAAATCAGGTTGCTAACGTTACAGCTCCTGAGGCCCAGATGCTTCAAGTAACGCCCTTTGACCCAAGCAATATTCAGGCAATCAGCTCTGCGATTCGAGCCGATCAAAGTATCGGTTTCAATCCTAGCGATGACGGTCACACCATCCGCGTCCCGGTTCCAGCACTTACGGAAGACCGTCGTAAATTACTAGTTAAGCAGACCAGTGAGAGGGTTGAAGAGGCTAGGATTACTTTGCGAAATATTCGTCAAGATGCCTTAAAGGATGCTAAGCGCAAAAAAGAGGCTAAAGAACTATCCGAAGATGACGTAAAACGTATCGAAAAAACTATTGATAGTGTCATGGCGGCTACGAATTCCAAAATTGATGAAGTTTTCATGATTAAAGAGCAGGAAATACTAAAAGTCTAATGACCGAACTAATAATTCCAAAACATATTGGTTATATTGTTGATGGTAATCGACGTTGGGCCAAAAAACACGGGCTCCCGACTTATGAAGGTCATCTAGCTGGCTATAATGCCATCCAGGAAGTTGCCCTAGCTACTTTTAACAGTGGCGTAGAGTACGTTTCCGCCTATATTTTTAGTACGGAGAACTGGAAGCGCAGTGAAGATGAGGTCGGTAAGTTAATGGGGCTAGTTTTGAAGTTATTAACCTCCGATCTGCCAATTTTCGATAAGAACAATATTAGGTTAAAAGTCTTAGGTTCGCGCGATAGGGTTAACGATCGGATACTAAAGGCAATCGACGAAGCAGAAGCCAGAACCGCCAATAATACAGCTGGTACTCTGGCGATATGTTTTAATTATGGCGGTCATCTCGAGATTGTTGATGCCGTAAAGAAAATTATCGAATCAGGCGCTAAAGCTGATGACGTCTCTGTCGAATTGATAGCACATAACCTCTATGTTCCAGAGGTGCCTCCAATTGACTTAGTGGTTAGAACAAGTGGCGAACAAAGACTATCGAATTTCATGTTATGGCGAACTAGTTATAGCGAATTAATGTTTATAGATAAATTATGGCCCGACATGGCGAAAAGTGATATAGCGGGTATAATAAAGGAATACACTAAGCGTTCAAGGCGCATTGGAAAATAAATGGAACTTTTTTTTGGAATTATTTTAGGCTTATTTATATTAGTCTTATTGGTTATCGCTCATGAATTAGGTCATGCACTTACAGCTAGACGCAATGGTGTGGTCGTTGAAGAGTTCGGCGTCGGTTTTCCACCGCAGGCTATGAAAAGGAAATTAAAAAATGGCACCATCTTATCAATAAACTGGCTACCGCTCGGAGGATTTGTTAAATTGCAGGGTGAGCATGACGCCGCCGATCAAAAAGGTGATTATGGGGCTGCTACCTTTATTCAAAAAACTAAGATAATTTTAGCCGGTGTAGCTGTTAATTGGATGGTTGCTGCCGTTATTTTGACCGGATTATCGCTATTTGGATTACCCAAGATTCTGCCGAATCAAGCGACCGTACCGATCGATACGACAATTATTAGTCAGCCAGTTGAAATCACGGCCGTCACGAAAGATTACCCAGCGGCAAAGTCTGGATTAAAAATAGGTGATAAGATTATTCGATTTGCCGGGCAGGAAGTTCCGACCGCTAATCGGTTAATCGCACTATCCAAGCAGAAAAAAGGGCAGCGGGTTGAAGTGATCTATGATCGTAATGGATCAGAATCTAGCACTTTTGTCACTTTGCGTAATAGTAATAGCGGCGGGGTATTCGGCGCCGGTCTAGGTCAGCGAGAACTGATTAAGGCGACTTGGTCCGCACCGATTGTCGGTGTCGCGACGACTGCACAATTCACGTGGCTGACGCTACAGAGTATTGGTGGTCTTGTCGGTAACCTTGCTAGTGGCTTCATTTCACAATTTAGTTTTGACTCTACTGTTCGAGAACGAGCCTCAGCAGACCTTGGGGCAGTCGGTGACAGCGTTGCTGGCCCGATAGGTATACTGGGCACAATTTTTCCAGCAGCCGAGCAGGCCGGCTTTACGCAGCTTTTGTTCTTGACGGCAATTATATCTTTATCGCTTGCGGTGATGAACATTTTGCCAATACCATCACTCGATGGCGGCAGATGGCTTACGATGACATTATTTAAACTATCTAAAAAGAAATTAACCAAAGAGCTGGAAGAAAAGATTCAGACGGTTGGTTTTTCAATCTTAATGGGATTAGTAATCTTGGTGACGATTGCCGATGTCGCAAAATTATTCTGAGGCGCAACTCGGCTCAGTAGATAGTTTGCCTAAGGCTGCGATTAAAAGTCGTTGGTGGATGGTAATTGTTCTACCGGCCTGGGTATTTATCAGCTTCTTTGTTGCGCAATCTCTGATATTCGGTTTTATATGGTTGCTATTGGCAGCAAAAGTACCTATAAAATCAATTAACCAAACGGTCCTCAGCGCATTAATCGCTGCAATCGTATACATGATAACCCTAGCTATAGTTGTAGTTGTTCCATGGCTGGTAAAGCGATATCGGACTAGTAAGGTTGATATCGGCCTAACTAGACTGCCGCGGTGGACTGATATATTGATAACTCCAGCAGGCTTAATTTCATACCTAATCATCTCATCAATTTTGATATTGCTAGCAACTCAGTTATTGCCGTGGTTTGATGTTAACCAGGTTCAGGAAACTGGATTCAACCAACTAAACCAACGTTTTGAGCTGATCTTAGCATTTATTACTCTCGTAGTTATAGCTCCGGTTGCGGAAGAAATACTATTTCGTGGTTATTTATATGGAAAATTAAAAAAATATGTGCCGATTTGGGCTGCGATATTAGCCACCAGTTTATTATTTGGAGCTATTCACGGTGCATGGAATCTAGCCATAGATACATTTGTACTTAGTATCATCCTATGTTTACTGCGCGAATCAACAGGTAACATTTGGTCTTCGATTCTATTACACATGGCAAAAAACGGCATTGCGTTTTTTATACTCTTTATTTATCCGCTATTATTCACTACACTAGGTAGATAATATGCGCGTATCTAAATTATTCACAAAAACTAGTAAAAACATACCTGCCGATGAAGTAGCCATAAATGCTCAGCTTCTAATTAGAGCGGGCTTTATTCACAAAGAAATGGCCGGGGTGTATACATATTTGCCATTGGGTAAGATCGTTTTGGACAAAATTATTCAAATCATTCGTGAAGAAATGAACGCAGTCGGTGGCAACGAAATGAGTTTAACGGCTCTACAGCAAAAGGATGCTTGGGTTACTTCTGGGCGTTGGGATGATGATGTCATGGATGTTTGGTTCAAAACTAAACTGGCTAATGGCAGCGAAATTGGCCTAGCCCCGACTCATGAAGAGCCACTTACTAAACTTATGAAAAACTTTATTCATAGCTATAAAGACCTGCCGGTTTACCCTTATCAATTTCAGATTAAGTTTCGAAACGAATTACGCAGTAAGAGCGGTTTGATGCGCGGTCGTGAGTTCTGGATGAAGGATTTGTACAGCTTCAGCCGTAATCGTGATGAGCACGAAGTCTTTTATGAAAAGATTAGCCAAGCCTACAATAATGTCTATGCTCGTTTCGGATTAGGCGATATAACTTATAAAACTTTTGCTAGCGGCGGCACTTTTTCCAAGTATAGTCATGAGTTTCAGACTGTCAGTGAGGTGGGTGAGGATAAGATCTACATCCATGAAGGTAAAAAGATTGCTATCAACGAAGAGGTCTATAACGATGAAGTCTTAGCTGATTTAGGTATTGAAAAGAGCGAACTTGTTGAAAAGAAGGCCGTTGAAGTTGGTAATATATTTACGCTAGGCACTAAATTTTCAGATGCGCTTGGTTTGAAGTTCACCGACGAAGATGGTGAAAATAAGTCTGTCTTTATGGGCAGCTATGGCATCGGCCCAAGCCGCATAATGGGCTTGATCGCTGAGCATTTCTCGGATGACCGTGGTCTGGTGTGGCCCGAATCGGTTGCTCCCGCAACAGTGTACCTTGTTCGGATCGGTGGAGATGAGGCGACTGCTCATGCCGATGAATTGTATGATGAACTTATGGCCACTGGAGTCGAAGTGTTATATGATGACCGAGAGGTTCATCCAGGCCAGAAATTTGCTGATAGTGAGTTGATTGGCGTGCCGTATCGTGTTACCGTAAGTGATCGAATGCTTGAAAATAAGACTTATGAATTTGTTGAACGCAAGGACGGACAAAAAAGCCTGTTGACACGCGAGCAACTGCTTGCTAAACTAGTTTGAATATACGCTACATATAGTGTACATTGATGTGCAAAAAGCGCTACTTATGATTTAAAGAGGAACAATATTTATGAAAAAACTATATCAGATTACAGCCCATGGCAAGAAAGAACTCGAGTCTGAACTTGCCGATCTAGTAAGCCGTCGCGGTGGTATTGCTGACAAGATAGCTGAAGCCCGTGATTTTGGCGACCTTAGTGAAAACGCAGAATACGATGTAGCTCGTGAAGAGCAGGGTCTAATCGAGACTCGTATCGCTGAGATTGAAGATATCATCCTTAACGCCGAAATAATCAAGAGTGGCAACAAGTCAAAGATTGCACTTGGCAATAAAGTTGAGCTAAAAACTGGCAAAAAACATGTTGTCTATACAATCGTTGGACCAGTTGAAGCCGATCCATTAGAAGGCAGAATCAGCAATGAATCACCAATTGGCGAAGCGATATTTGGTAAAAAAGTTGGCGATAGTGCCGTTGTCACTACAGTCAAAGGTAATATAGACTACGAAATTGTAAGTATAGCCTAATCAATATATTCACGTTGCCTATGTTATAATATAGCGAATATGGCAACACTAAAAGATTTTCGCGATGAACGGTTAAGGAAACTTAAAACACTAAAAGATATGGGGATTAACCCATATCCAGCTGAGTCTCATCGAACTCACAAAGCAGTTGATATTATTAATCGATTTGATGACCTGGAAGGTAAAGTCACGACGGTTGCTGGGCGTGTGGTCGGCATTCGTAAATTTGGCAAGTTGGCTTTTATTGTCATCAAGGATTATAGTGGCCAAATTCAGCTTTTCTTACGGGCTGATATCGTTGCAGAGCTTGACGCTAGTAATAGCCAAATCGGCATCGCCGAGTTACCACTTTTGGACACTGGCGATTTTGTTGAGGCGTCTGGACGCATAATTAAAAGCAAGACCGACGAAGTATCGATTGAAGTAACCAATTTACGTTTACTGACGAAAGCACTTCGTCCAATGCCGAGCGCAATTGATGGATTTACGAACAAAGAAGAGCGTTTACGACGCCGTTATGTGGATATGAATATCAACCAGAGCGTCCGAGATCGATTTGTCAGACGAAGTAAGTTCTGGCAGGCTACTCGTGATTATTTGAACCAAAATGAATTTTTGGAAATTAATGTTCCTGTTTTAGAACACACAACTGGTGGTGCCGATGCAAATCCTTTTGTGACGCATATGGATGCGCTAGATCAAGATTTTTACCTTCGCATTAGTCACGAGCTGCCATTGAAACGGTTGATTGGGGCTGGATATGAAAAGGTCTATGACATAGGTCCTCGTTTTAGAAATGAAAACTACAGCGACGAACACCTACCTGAACATGTAGCTATGGAATGGTACTGGGCGTATGCGAACTGGCAAGATGGCATGAAATTTATGGAAGACATGTATAGGTATGTTCTAGACCAGACTTTTGGTACATTGCAGTTCCGAGTTGATGAAAAAGACATCGACATGGGTAGCAAATGGGAAATTTGGGATTATGCCACTGTTATTAAGGACCGTTACGGCATCGATGTTTATGATAGTTCACTTGACGATGTTAAAAAAGCTTTAGCCGACAATAAACTTGAAGTTCAACAAACCGAAAACCGAGCTCGCGGCATCGATAAACTTTGGAAGAATATTCGCAAAGACGTTGCCGGCCCGGTTTGGTTAATTAATACACCTAAATTCATAAGCCCACTAGCCAAGGCTAATCCGGACGATGAGCGGGTAGTGCAACGGTTCCAACCAATTATTGCTGGTTCGGAACTTGGTAATGGTTTTTCAGAGCTAAATGATCCCATTGATCAACTGAATCGATTCGTTGAGCAGCAAAACATGCGCGAAGCTGGCGATAGTGAAGCTATGATGCTAGATATTGATTTCGTAGAGATGCTTGAATATGGCATGCCACCGGCATGTGGCTGGGGCTTTAGTGAGCGTGTATTCTGGGTTTTTGAGGGCGTAACGGCTCGCGAGGGCGTGCCATTCCCTCAGCTTCGTGTCGAGGTTGATAGTACCACGCGCGAAATTTACCCCGATTTGCGATTAACTTAAATATAGCTGCCAGTTTGCTATAATTAGTCCATGATAAAGCGATTATTTTTTGGGTTAGTATTTATCGCAACAATGGTTACGGCTCAGGTGGCGACTGCTCAAGCTTCAACAAGTGATTTTATCGTACGAGACTTTCAGGCTGATTATTATTTAAATAAAGACAGCGACGGTCGTTCGACCCTTAAGACAGTCGAAAGGATTACAGCTGAATTTCCCAGTATCGATCAGAACCATGGCATAGAGCGAGCTATTCCTCAATCTTACGATAGCCATACGACTCACTTGGATATTCAATCCGTAGTAGATTCTAATGGCGCGAATTTGACTTACTCTACATCTAATCAAAATGATAATTTAGTCTTACGCATTGGTGACTCTGGAGTATATGTTCATGGTCTTCGCGATTATGTAATCACTTATAGCCAACGTGATGTTACGCGCTACTTTGCTGATACGAAACTTGATGAATTCTACTGGGACACTAACGGTTTGAGTTGGGCCCAGTCGTTTGACAAGGTTACGGCTCGACTGCATTTAGGTTCAGGTATTCAGGACTCACAAGTCGGCGCTAATGAGTGCTATTTCGGAGCTGAGGGCTCAACCGCTAAATGCGGTGTCATTCAATTGGATGGTGTGATTAACGCCAGCGCCACAAAACTTGGTGCTGCGGAAAACCTTACAATTGTAGTCGGCTTCAAGCCAAACACATTTAGTCCATATAGTCTGTCGGTTATCGACTTCATCGAAAAATATAGCTTATTTATTGGCGCCGCCATAGTCGCAATTCTGCTCGGTGTTATGTATTGGCTAAAGCTCACAAAAGGTAAAGGTGCAGCTGGACGGGGTATTATAATAGCTGAATATTTGCCACCAAATAGTGTCGACGTCGCTTTGTCGTCGGTGATCGTAAACAAGCCTGCAACTTGGGCTGCGGCAATGTATGTCGATTTGGCAGTTCGTCACAAATTAAAAATCATTGAGCTTGGCGGTGAGGCTAAAGCTAAGCCGAGCTATAGTTTGGAATTTATTACTAGTGACGGTTTAACAGATACAGAAAAAGCTGTTATATCGATCTTGTTCGGTGAGGATATGCAGCCGGGGGCTCGTTATGATATCGATCCAGAAAATGTCGACCTAAAGTCTGCATCGGCATTGACGAAGGCTTATCGGAAAGTCGTCCGTTCGGCCACAAAGGGCGGTTATTATGTCACTGACCGTAAACTGAGGTCCGTAATGGTTGCCTTATCTGTATTGATTGGGCTACAGTCATTCTTCTCAGGTTATGTCGGAATCATAGGTATTGTCGTTGCCATTATTATAATCGTAACAACAAAGCCAATGTCTATCCAGGGTCGAGAGTTGTTTGACTACCTGAAAGGGCTCGAGCTATATATAAAAAGCGCCGAGGAAGATCGAATTAAGGTCCTGCAGAGTCCGCAGGGCGCCGATAGGACACCCGTCGATACTAACAATAACGAGATGCTACTGCATTTGTATGAGCGTGTTTTGCCTTACGCGGTGTTATTCGGTAACGAGAAAGAATGGACCAAAGTTTTGGGCCGTTATTATGAGCAACAGAGCACAAAGCCTGACTGGTACGCCGGCAATGGAGCTTTTAACGCGGCGACGTTTGGCGTAGCGTTATCTAGTTTTTCTGACTCAGCCGTCAATAATAGCTACGTCTCATCTTCAAGCTCGACAGGTGGTGGTGGTTTTTCTGGCGGTGGCGGCGGCGGAGGCGGCGGTGGAGGCTGGTAGTAAGCTCGTCGTCCTAACGTTTTACTGGGTTAGGGTAGTCTAACTATTATTAATAACCCGTCCTTCTAGGACGGGTTATTAAATCTCATAAAGAGAACGATTAGATTATTTGGCGGCCTCATTTATGGCTTCGCCATTGTCGGCTAGCTCGCCGAGCAAGATGTCGATTTCATCTTGGGCAATTTGCTTTAATTCTGGTACATTTTGATCAAGCCAGTTACTAACTTCATCTTCGCTGGCTGTTTCTTTAAGGCTGAGGAGTGCTTTAAGCTGTTCGTCGTCAAGCGTTTCGGATATTTCAGCACCAATACGTTCCTGTAATGTGCTATTAATGTGGGCGAGAAGGGCATTAACGTCTTGTCCGTGTAGATCGATGCCAATTTCAGATAGCGTTTCCTGGGTGATAAGTTGTTGGTTCATATGTTTTTCCTTTTATTGTTATGTTTGTTTTGATTATATGTTGTTTAGCTAAGAAGCGGATTCATTCCAGGCATTAGATCCAGCTTCGCGTGCAGCCCTACCGGCAGCTTGTGCCCGCTTATAAACATCAAGGGCGCTTCGTCCAATTTCTCGTGCGCTATCCTTGGTGCGTTCTCGACGTTCTTGACGTTCAGTAGCTTCTTTTTCGCGTTGCTGGGAAAGCAATTCTTGTTGTTTCGCGTCTTCAGCCCACCATTCATCCTGTCTTTGTTGTTGGTCGGCATTTTTTTGCTGTCGATCACTGGCTCGTTGTAATTTTCGAGCTTCAGCTTCGTCACGCTTTTGCTTTAAGGCCTCGCGAATTGATGATATCTTTTCGCCGACTTTTTCCTGGGCGCTATCATATACTGATTTCGTCTTTTCTTTAACAGAGTCGACCTTGTCGTCAAAACTATCTTTGGCTGATTCTGCTTTTGATTTGACCGATTCACTAGCGTTATCGATACTGCTTTTAGCTGATTCCACTAGGTCTTTAGCTTTGTCGACGGCTAGGTCGGCTTTTTCGTCAAGGTAGTCAATTCCCTTATCGATGCCTTTTCCAGCGGCTTCGACGCCAAGGATTCCAAATCCGACAGTGACATCTACGCCATTTTGTAGGTGTAGTAGGGCGGCGCTACCGATCTCTTTTAATTGTGCTTTGGCAGCTTCACGTCTTTCAACTCCATTAACGAGCTTTTCATTAAGTAGGGTAGCAAACTTTGATAATCGGTCAACACCTCGCATTATTGAATTACCCAATCGAGATTCGGGCAAATTCTCTGATTGTTCGGGTACGGTCGATACTTCTACGTCAGGCGTGTCTGTTTCGGATGAGCTAACTGTTGGAAGTCTTTCTGACATAATTATTCCTTTGTTTGTTTTTTAAATGTTGTATGCATTTAAGCACAAACTAGACAATAGGTCAAGTATCGTGTTGTCGAATCATTTGTTGAAAAACTAAATTGGCTTGGTCATCTATACAACTAGCGGCAAAATACATGGAGTGATATTATTGAAGTATGATTGAGATTAAAGATATAAATAAGACCTATGGTAAAAAGGACAACGCTTTTAAAGTTTTGTGCGATGTAAGCTTTACGATACCGGATGGAAAAAGTGTTGCAATATTGGGCAAATCGGGTAGTGGCAAGTCTACTTTGATGCATGTTATGAGTGGACTTGATCGACCAGATTCGGGCCAGGTTATTGTCGACGGTGTTGATATTTTGAGGCTTAAGTCTAAGGCAGTTGATGAATTTAGATCACAAAAGATTGGATTTATATTCCAGGCCTTTTTTGTCCAAGCTAATGAGTCATCATTCGAAAATGTTGCGTTGCCTCTAGAGATTGCGGGGCTATCGGCCAGTACTCGCAGTAAACGCGTTAAGGCTGCCTTGAAGATTGTCGAATTAAGTGAAAAGGAAAAACAGAAAGCTCGTAATTTATCCGGTGGTCAAAAACAACGCCTTGCGATTGCACGCGCGATTGTAAATAATCCCCGTATTATTTTTGCTGATGAACCAACCGGAAATCTAGATACTGTTACCGGTGCTTCGATTGAAAAGTTACTTTTTGGACTCAATAAAGACGGCGGTAGTACCCTCGTAATTGTGACGCATGATGAAGAGTTAGCCTCGAAGTGCGACATACAAATTTACATTAAAGATGGAATGATTGAACGTATCGTGGGAGATAAAAAATAATGAAGACTTTTGATATCATTCGTCGTGCAGGCCGCAGTTTAAAACATGCGAAAGCCAGAACTATACTGACTAGTCTTGCTATTGCTGTTGGCGCATTTACGCTAACACTAGCTATTGCGGCAGGTGAGGGTGCTAGGCAATATGCTGATACACTACTTTCCACTAATATTGATCCGCAGGTTCTCGCTATAGCCAAGGACAAGAATTTCTTCTCGGGTGGTCAATCGGGGCCTCAAGAATACGATCCGAATGCCAGTTTGTTTATGCAGGCCGGAGCGCGGTCGGTTATAAAGCAATTAACTCAAGAGGACATTAACTTCATAGCTGTTCGCAGCGATATTGCTAGTGTTAGTCCGTCTTATGTTATTAATGCTCAGTACATCACGAGATTGGGCCAAAAAAAGTACACGTCTGAAGTCACGCAGTATAATTCGGGTGTGACACAAACAGTTGTCGCGGGTAGTTTACCTACACTTCGTAAACAAATTGCAGACGGTGAAGTAGCTCTCCCCGAGGCTTATGTGTCTCTACTTGGTTTTGCTAATGCGAAGGATGCAGTTGGCAAAAATGTGATAATCCACTTACAGCGAACTCCGACTCCCACACAGGCGCAGATTCAGGCCGCCATTTCTCAAGGAGCTGGCGCGCTCCAACAGCTTGGCGTCGCTCAGCCAAAAGACGTTGAATTAAAAATTACGGCAATCGTTGGAAAATCTGCCACCGCCTTGACTGCAACGTCGAATATACAGGTCAGCAACACTATAGCTAAACAGCTGTCGGAATTTAGCACTGAGGGAACTAGTAGTTTTCAAAAATACACTATTGCGACCGCGAGCGTGAAAGAGGGTATCGACCCAGTGGTTGTTAAAAAAGCCTTAGTTAGTAAAGGTTATGGCGTCGAAACGGCAAAAGACCTACAGGGTTTGTTATTCACGATCGTGAACATACTTCAGGGCATTGTGATAGGTTTTGGCATCCTAGCCTTAATTACTAGCGTGTTCGGTATCATAAACACGCAGTATATTTCAGTACTTGAGCGCACACGCGAAATTGGTTTGATGAAGGCGCTTGGAATGCGGGGTCGTCATGTCAGCCGATTATTCCAGTTTGAAGCAGCATGGATAGGCTTTTTGGGCGGCTCGATCGGAGCATTAGTTGCTGTCGTGGCCGGCATATCGCTGAATCCATGGATTACGAAGCAACTTACCTTAGGCGATGGTAATTATTTGCTAATATTTCAGCCAATACCGATTGTCCTTTTGATCATTGTTTTAATGGCAATTGCAATGCTTGCTGGCTACTTCCCAGCACGTAAGGCTGCAAAACTTGATCCTATTGAAGCCTTGAGGACTGAGTAGCTAATCTATCTTTAACGGATAGTTGTCTGCTACAATAATGACATGTTAGATATCCGTTTTATTCGAGATAACACCGATGCCGTTCAAATCAACGCCCGAAATAAGGGCTACGATGTTAATATAAGTGAATTTTTAAAGATAGATGCCAAGCGCCGTATTCTTCAAAGTAGGGCTGATGAGCTGCGCACTAAACGTAACTTTATTACGTCTCAGACAAAAGGTGGACGACCTAGCGACAATCTAATCGCCGAAGGTAAGTCCATTAAAGATCAAATTGTTGAAGTTGAGTTAGAGTTAAAATTAGTCGATGCCGACTTTACGACATTACTGAAACAGATACCGAACATGTCATCAAGCGATGTGCCCTTAGGGCTAAGCGAGGACGAGAATGTTGTCGCGAAGACTGTTGGTGATGTTCCTAAATTTGATTTTAAACCCCGTAATCATGCCGATATCGCTGGTGATCGTGGTTGGATTGATAAAGAGCGTGCCGCCAAAGTGACAGGTAGTCGATTTGCTTACATAAAAGGTGACCTAGTGAAATTACAGTTTGCGATTATCCAGTTTGTAATTAATACGCTCAGTGATGAATCGAAAATTGCCGAGATATCTAAAGGTGCTGGGTTAGAGGTTTCGACAAAGCCATTCGTACCTGTATTACCGCCATTAATGATTCGCACTGACATGTATGATGCTATGGATCGTTTAGAGCCCCAGGACGACAGGTACAAGCTAGAAGGCGATGATCTGTGGTTGCAGGGTAGTGCGGAGCACGTGCTAGGCAGTATGCACGCTGGTGAGACTTTCGAGGAATCGCAATTACCGCTTCGTTATCTTGGTTATGCCACAAGTTTTAGGCGCGAAGCTGGGACTTACGGCAAGGATATGGAAGGCATCCTACGAATGCATCAATTTGATAAATTAGAGATGGAGAGTTTCTCGACCGCTGAAGCAGGTCCGGGCGAACATTTATTATTTGTCGCTATTCAAGAATATTTGCTATCTCAGCTAGGTCTACCATATCGAGTAATACAGAAATGTACAGCTGACATTGGTAAACCTAATGCCAGTGGTGTTGATATGGAAACTTGGCTACCCGGTCAAGATAAGTATCGTGAAACTCACACGGCTGATTATATGACCGACTATCAGGCGCGCCGTTTAAACACACGCGTTCGTCGCCAATCGGGCGACTTAGAGCTAATACACACCAATGATGCCACGGCATTTGCGCTTGGCCGTATTATGATTGCGATTATAGAGAATAACCAAACTGCAGACGGAAAAGTCGGCGTCCCAATCATTCTTCAGCCCTATCTAGCCGGTCAAGCCGTTCTGTAAACAACGGCCATTACTGCTATAATATAACTACCAACCAAATAAAAAAGGAGGGTAGCATGATTACATCGATTAAGGTCGCCGGAATAGCATATAACATCGATGAGGTGACGCGAAAATACGTCATAAAAAGGATCGGAAAACTCGATCGCTACTTACCTAGGCATGCGCGTAAAAGTGTGTCTGTTGACGTCAAGATAGAGCAGGTTAACCATGACCATGGTAATAAATATCAAGCCGAAATTATTATGAATATACCAGGCGGCTTAATTACTGCCAAGGATTCAACCGGTAACGTCTTGGCGGCTGTAGATATTGTTGAGGCGAAAATTAGAGCACAATTACGCGATTATAAGCAGGCTAACGTTGCGCATATCGGTAAACGTGGCATTATGAGTCGTTTTAAACAAAGTTTTCAGCGCGAATTATAGGGATTACTATCTTGTCAAATTGCCATCATGGCCTTATAATAAACCCCAGTATTTTACTTTAGAACTTCATGGGTAGGGATAGGAGCGGTTTTTTTAGTTATGGTAAATAAGAACAAGGTTCTAACCAAGATATTCGGTGACCCTCAGGTGCGCTTATTAAAAGGACTTCGGAAAAAAGTTATTGCTATTAATGCTTTGTCCGAAAAATATAAAAAGATGACTAAGCCAGAGCTTAAGAAGCAGACGGAAGTCTTAAAGAAGCGGTTAGATAGCAAAGGCACGACTCTTGATGTCATTCTGCCTGATGCTTTCGCATTGGTCCGCGAAGCTAGCACTAGGGTGCTTGGTATGCGTCACTTCGATGTACAGCTTATTGGCGGTATGGCGCTTCATGAGGGCAATGTCGCCGAGATGAAGACCGGTGAAGGCAAGACGTTAGTCGCGACTTTAGCGGTGTATCTAAACGCCCTAGAGGGCAAGGGTGTGCACGTTGTCACCGTTAACGATTACTTAGCGCAGCGTGATGCCAGTTGGATGGGTGACTTATATCATTTCTTGGGACTATCGACCGGCGTTATTGTTAATGACGCGTCATTTATTTATGACCCGACTTACGATAATGAGCATCATGAGGATGCGCGTCTAAAAAAACTACGCCCAGTAACTCGCAAAGAGGCTTATGCAGCTGATGTGACTTATGGCACAAACAACGAATTTGGATTCGATTATCTACGCGATAACATGGTCAACGAAGTCGATTTATTACGTCAGCGCGAACTTAATTTCGCGATCGTAGATGAAGTCGACAGTATATTAATCGATGAGGCTCGAACACCGCTAATTATTAGCGCTCCAGCTGCCGAAAATCCAGATAGTTATTATCAATTTGCTAAAATTATGGCCAAACTTAGTTCTGACGATTATATTATGGACGAAAAGCACCGCACGGTATCTTTAAGTGACGAAGGTACTGAAAAGGTTCAAAAAATACTTGGTGTAAAAAATTTATATAGTCCAGATCATGTTCGTTCGGTTTATCATATTGATCAAGCGCTACGCGCTCAGGCGTTATTCAAACGTGATAAAGATTACGTTGTTACGGGTGATGGTGAAGTAATTATTGTTGACGAATTTACGGGTCGTTTGATGCAAGGGCGACGCTATAATGAAGGTTTGCACCAGGCGATTGAAGCTAAAGAGGGCGTACCTGTGTTGCAGGAGAGCATGACGCTCGCTACTATCTCATTTCAGAATTACTTCCGCCTATATAAGAAGCTATCAGGTATGACTGGTACTGCTTTTACTGAAGCTGAAGAATTCCAACAAATTTATAGCCTGGATGTAATTCAAATTCCATCAAATCAGCCGCTTATACGTAATGATAAACAAGATTTAATTTTCAAAACCGAAAAGGCTAAACTTAAGGCAGTTGCGAAGGCGATTGCCGATTATCATACGGAAGGGCGACCTGTCCTAATTGGCTCAGCTTCCATTTCCAAGAACGAATTGATTGCTTCATGGTTAGACAAAGCTAGCATTCCATATGAACTACTAAACGCCAAAAATAATGAACGCGAAGCAGCGATCATTGAAAAAGCTGGCGAAAAAGGCTCAATCACACTAGCAACCAACATCGCTGGTCGCGGAACTGACATTAAACTCGGTAAAGGTGTCGTAGAGCTCGGCGGTCTAGTCGTGATTGGCTCTGAAAGACATGAATCTCGTCGTATCGATAATCAGCTGCGTGGACGCGGCGGGCGTCAAGGTGACCCTGGCGAAACTCAGTTTTATGTTTCGACTGAAGACGATTTGATGCGCATATTCCAAGGTGACCGTATCGCAGGCTTGATGGACCGACTGGGTGTTGGTGAAGATGTTCCAATTCAAAATAAGGCAGTCTCAAAAACACTAGAATCAGCTCAAAAACGTGTTGAAGGTTTTAATTTTGATACACGTAAAAATGTTGTTCAGTATGATAACGTCATAAATCGACACCGTCGAGTCGTTTATTCGATGCGCCGTAAGATCCTCGAGGGTGACGACATTAAGCCAGAGATAGAGCGTCTGATAGCGTCAGAGTTAAACAAGCTAACTGCCGTCCCGTTAAGAAACGATAACAATTTTGTTGAAGAATTTGAATCCATTTTCCCTGTGAACATAAAGAAGATAAAAGCTATAGGTGAGGAGAAGAAGGACAAGCTTCGATATGAGCTTGCGCTAAAAGAGGTCGGTAAACTTTACGAGTCTAAGGAAGAAGAGTTGAGCATTGAAATCGTTCGTAAGGTTGAGCGAGAAGTCTACCTGCAGGTTCTAGACACTTTATGGATGCAGCATTTAGAGAATATGCAGCACTTGCGCGAGGGTATACATTGGCGCAGCGTAGCTCAGCGCGATCCATTAGTTGAATATAGGAGCGAATCTCAGAACCTGTTTGAGAGTCTTCAGGATACCTTACGCGATGAAGTCTTGCGTGCGATTATGCATGTGCGTAAAAATGATGTCATTGCTAAGACTGAAGAAGACTATGATACTGACTTGACCCGCTTGGCTGAGAATGCCGTCGAAAGAGGTGTTAACGAAGTAACTGGCGGTGAAGAGAACAGGGATCATGACTTTAATGTTAAAAAAGAACAGACAAATCATGACGCTAATATGAAAAAAAATATCACTCGTAAGAAAAAGAAGTCACAGCGTCAAAACCGCAAAAATAGCCGTAAATAACGGCTCGGCAGAAAGTATTATTATATGAAACATGTTGTCAAAGAGATAAGATTAAAGAATGGCGCCCGTGGCCTGTTGATTGATGTACCTGGCGCTACGACCGTTAGTATGCAGTTTCACTTTCGAGCCGGTAATCGCTATACAAAGTCTAAAGATATCGAACAGGTAGCTCACATTATGGAGCATATGGCTTTTGGGGCAAATGCAAAATTTAAAACTGAATCAGAGTTCGAATTTGAGTTTACAAAGAACGGCGCCTACCGTAATGCTTATACGAGCGATTTATCTATGGTCTACGAAGCCGACTGTGCCGACTTTGAGTGGGATAGGATTCTTGATCTTCAAAAGCTAGCTATTTGTAAACCTAAATTCAATGAAGCTGAGCTGAATGCCGAAAAGGGCAACGTACGGAGCGAGTTAACTAACTATTTAAATGATCACCAGCGCATTCTATGGCCAAGAGTGCAGCAACTACTGGGTGAAGATGTCTTGACCTATCGTCAGTCCCTACCGACGATTAGCGCTGTGACCTTGAGCGATGTCCGTGAGCATCACCGACGGACCCACACGACGTGCAACCTTCGGTTTGTTATTGCTGGTAAATTACGCGGTAGAAAGTCTGAGATTAGGCGACAACTTGAGGACTTCCAGCTACCCAAAGGTGAACGCTTTGAAGTACCGCGAGACGTTTTGGTCAAAGCTAATCCCACAATTGTACGCCGTAAAGACGCCACTAACTTAACATTTGGTCTATTCATGGTTATAAATAGAGAGCTAAGTGACGAAGAGTTAGACGCGATGCATTATTTGAATCATATCCTAACTGGTACGATGCACTCCAGGATATTTGGCGCAGCCAGACAAAAAGGTCTAGCCTATAATGTTAGCGCGTACGCTGATGCTGGCTTTTATGATAGTGGTTGGGATATAACCGGACAGGTTAATCATGAGGCGGCCGGTGAGCTTTTTGATATTATCACTCGTGAACTAAAGAGTATCCTGGAGGGAAACATTAGCGAAGAGGAGATTAATGCCGCTAAGTCGTTTGCATTGGGGCGTTATCAGATGGGCGCGCAAACCGTCTCGCAGATTAGTGGTTTTTATACCGGGCGTTATTTTGCCGATGGTTTCATTAAGGATTATGCAAAAGTTCCAGAAATGATCAAGAACGTGACAGTTGAACGTATGGTTGAGACAGCCCGCGGTTTCATTGCCGAGGATAAATGGGTACTGGCAGCCGTTAGTAGCGGCGAGAAGCAAGAACTTGTTGATTTAAATGATAAAGTAGCAACATTATTCGAACCGCGTTAATATGGTTAATATGAAGATTGCAATTGCTGGTTACGGACTAGAGGGCGAATCAAATTATCGATATTGGTCATCTGACCTTAATAATTCCATAACTATCGTTGACCAGCGTCAGCCTGATAGTGCTATTCCATCGGGTGTTGAGACGATTATTGGTGAGGATGCTTTCGATAAACTGCAAAATTTTGATATCGTGGTTCGTACGGCCGGACTTGCTCCTCGCAAGATTAAAACAAATGGCAAAATTTGGTCATCAACAAATGAATTTTTTGAAAAGTGTCCAGCACAGATTATTGGCGTGACAGGGACAAAAGGAAAAGGGACAACGTGCAGCCTAATAGCCAGCATATTAGAAGCTGCGGGTAAAAATGTGTGGTTGGTTGGCAATATTGGTAATCCACCGCTCGATATTCTTGAGAATATCGGACGCGATGACTATGTTGTTTACGAGTTATCAAGTTTCCAGCTTTGGGATTTAAGTAAATCGCCCCACATCGCAGTCATATTATTTATAGAACAAGAGCATATGGACGTACATGAAAGCTTTGGCGAGTACGTCTCAGCTAAAGAGAATATAACCAGATTCCAATCGCCAGATGACACTTTAGTATACAACTGTAGTAACAAGCATTCTAGCGAAATTGCATCCAGGTCCAAGGCGGTATTAGTAGGGTATCCCGATATCAATTCGGCACATGTCAAAGATGAATATTTTTGTTATGGTGAACAAACTATTTGTTCAGTAGGATCATTGGGCATTCTGGGCAAATTCAATTACGACAATGCGTGTGCAGCGATTGATGCCATATGGGGTATTACAGATGATTCCGGCGTGATCGAAAGGGGGCTAAGTTCGTTTAAGGGCCTGCCGCATAGGCTGCAATTTGTACGTGAGTTTAACGGAGCTAAGTATTATGATGATAGCATTGCTACCATACCGGGCGCAGCTGTTGCGGCGTTAAGAGCCTTCGATGGACAAAAGGTAATTATACTTGGAGGCTCATCAAAGGGTTCCGATTTTAGTGAATTAGGTAAAGAGCTTGCTCGACAAGACGCAAGGGCCGTTATAATTGGGGCTGAGGCAGACAAGATTGTTGATGCATGCCAAGCGGCTGGGTTTGACGATTATACTGTAGTCAATGAACCTGATATGAATAAAATCGTGACCGTTGCAGCAGGTCTAGCAACTCGGGGCGGTGTCGTTCTATTAAGCCCAGCTTGTGCTAGTTTTGGCTTGTTTAAAAATTATTCTGATCGTGGCGAGCAGTTTATTGCCGCTGTAAATAAACTTTAATCAATTAGGCTCTTAATTCTTTCAGCAATCGCATCGGATGGCTCGAGAACAATAACTTTTGATCCAACCGCTGCAGCTATTCGCGACTTCAACCAATGATAGTGCGTGCAGCCCAATACGATAACGTCGACATCTAAACTAATTAGCCTCTTCATGGCAGACTCAACATCAATAGTATCGGACATGCCCCTTTCTATTATCTCAGCCCAGTCGTCGCAGTCCGGCTCTATAACTGTTATCTTGTCGGTCCAAGTTTGCTTTAGTTCTTTGTATCTATCACTTTTTAGGGTATTTGGGGTGGCACAGACGGCAATTACGCCTGTCTTTGTCACCAAAGTAGCGGGTTTTACCATTGGTTCAATGCCGATAAAATTAGTACTTGGGAACGATTGTCTGAGCGATGAGATCGCTACGGTCGTAGCGGTATTGCAGGCAATAATAATTGCATCACATTCTTTGTCTAACAGCGGTTTGATTGCCCGTAACGTCAAGTTAATGACTTCTTGTTGAGGTAGGGCACCATAAGGCATGTGTTCGCGGTCATTTATGGATATTATTTCAGCCAATGGCAGTAGTGTTTGTAGCTTGATTGCTACTGCTTCACCGCCAATTCCCGAGTCGAATATTCCTATACGCATGATATTTTGTATTTTATCACTTTGAGAATACAAAAGTCTAATAATGTGCTTGATGAGCTGCGCCTGGTATAATATGTGGAGCTATGCAACCCTTATTGAAACGTATTACAAATTTATCGACGCAAATTGAAGCGGCTTTTGTTCGTTTGGATATAGCTGGAAAACAAAAAATGACCAAAGAGCTCGAGCAAGAGCTATTAGCTCCAGAAGTGTGGAATAATCCTACTAATGCTCAAAATAAATCAAAACGATTGGCAGCTCTAACTAATTTAGTGGAGCCATGGGTAACTATTGATGCCCAGGCAAGTGATATCGCTGAACTCATTGGCATGGGGGATGATAGCTTGTTGAAAGAATTCGACGGACAGGTTAGCGCGCTTGAGTCTAACTTCGACAAACTACGTAAGGACCTGCTTTTCCATGGAAAATACGATGAACGCAATGCAATCATCAGATTGAGCGCTGGTGTTGGTGGGACTGATGCCCAGGACTGGACCGAGATGCTCGAGCGCATGTATTTAAGGTGGGCCGAAAAAGCAGGTATGCATACTGAAATTATTGAACGGTCAGCTGCCGATGAAGCTGGCATTAAATCTAGCGTCATTGAGGTTACTGGACAATTCGCATATGGAAAATTACAAAGTGAAAATGGCGTCCATCGTTTGGTCCGACTGAGTCCATTTAATAGTGATAACCTACGTCAGACTAGTTTTGCACTTGTCGAAATATTGCCGCAAATTGATAAACCAGAAGAAATTCAAATCGATGATAAAGACTTAAAGATTGACGTTTATCGATCCGGCGGCAAGGGCGGCCAATCAGTTAACACGACAGATAGCGCTGTTCGCATTACTCATTTACCGACCGGTATAGTGGTCGCAATTCAAAACGAACGATCACAATTGCAGAATCGTGAAACAGCTATGAAGCTTTTGCTGTCAAAGTTGACACAGCTACAGCTTGAGCAACGCGTGGCTAGTGTAACTGATTTACAGGCTGGCGAATCAGCTAATTGGGGATCGCAAATCCGAAATTACGTCATGCACCCTTATACTATGGTTAAAGATACTCGAACAAAACACGAAGAACATGATGTTCAGGGCGTACTTGACGGCAAGATCGATGGGTTTATTCAGGCCTATTTAGAACAAGACAAATCCGCGTAATTTTGTTTTATCAGCCTTGTTACTTATGCTATAATTGACCAAGCATGATACTACTTGATAGGGTAACAAAAACATACAACAAAGGCGCCAGTCCAGCCCTTGATCGTGTTAGTTTATTTATCGAACCGCGCGAGTTTGTTATCCTAGTCGGCACAAGCGGTGCCGGTAAGTCTACTTTATTTAAGCTTTTGACCCGTGAAGAAAAGCCAACTAGCGGCAAGATTGTCGTCGGTGGCATTGACTACGATACGCTCAAGGACAGCCACATCCCGATGCTTCGACGCAAAATAGGTGTAGTCTTTCAGGACTTTAAGCTACTGCCTCAACGCACAGTATTTGAAAACGTGGCTTTTGCACTTGAAATCGCTGGTATGACGCGCCGAGAAATTAAAAGCACGGTGCCGAAGGTTATTGAGCTAGTCGGGTTAACTGGAAAAGAAAAGCAATTTCCTCATCAATTATCAGGCGGTGAGCGTCAACGAGTGGCGATTGCCAGGGCAGTTGTTCGTCAGCCTAAGATTTTAATTGCCGATGAGCCAACTGGTAATCTCGACCCTCGTCACAGCTGGGATATTATTAGATTACTGGAAAAGATTAATAAGTATGGCACAACGGTTCTATTAACAACCCATAACGCCGAAATTGTTAACAAACTTAAACGCCGCGTTATTACACTTGATCATGGTAAGATTTCGGGTGATCAAGCAGTGGGGAGTTACAGACAATGAGCGCCAAGAAAAAAATAAGTTCAAAAACTTTTGCAGCCCAAAAGCGTAATCGTCGAAAGCTTTTAACCTTTTGGCGGGTTATTCGATATGGCACCGACAGCTTCATCAGGAATTCCTGGTTGTCAGTTGCGGCAACTGCCGTCATGACAATCACATTGCTAATTATTTTTTCGGCTTTTGTGACGCAGAATATTTTGACAGACACGATTAGTGGCCTACAGGATAAGGTCGATATGTCAATTTATCTCAAGACTGACACAACTAAAAAAGTTGGTGCCGACTTAGTGGCCGAGTTAAAGAAATTGCCATCAGTTCGCACAGCGAGATATATCAGCTCCGAAGACTCAAGAACGGAATTCGCCCAAAATAACAAAGGTGATAAAAGCACCATTGCGGCATTAACGGTAGCGACTAATAAAAATCCGGCCGCCTTGAGAGTAGTTGTCGAGAATATTAATGATACGTCGCAACTGCAAAAATTTGTTTCAACCGATCCTTTATTGAAAGACAACATTAACCCCGATTACAAACCTTCGTTTGCGGGTGAGCGTCGTAATACAATTGAGTCAATTGGACGCGCTGTTAGTTTCGCTCAAAAAATTGGTCTAGTTGCCGGTTTGATATTTGTCGTTATCTCGTCATTGATTATCTTTAACACTATACGTATGGCTATATTCAATCGAAAAGAAGAAATTCAAATGATGAAGCTGATTGGGGCCGATCAGTCGTTTATACGTGGACCTTTCTTGATTGAGGCGATTATTTACGGTTTTATTGCAGCGTTTATCGCTACCGGGGCTGGATTATGGGTTCTATACGCATCATCTAAAACCCTATTGAGTTACCAGATATCCACTCAGCCAACAATCGATTTCGTAACATTCTATGGTATTTTTGTTCTGCTCGGTATGATTGCAATCGGTGCGGTTATCGGCATTATTTCATCCCTCCTAGCAACTCGTAGGTACCTCAAATTATAATGATTTTTTGGTTGACAATAACATCAAGCTTATGGTATTACTAATAGTACTATGAAACTGCGTTCCACCACACCAGCTTCAATCACTTCAGCCACGAAATTGGTACTTATTGCCCTTAGTATTTTAGTTGTTGCAGTTATGCCGATACAAATGGCTCAAAAAGTATCTGCTGAATGTTCTAGTATTGCTTCATGTGATTCCCAGATAAGCGCTAAGAATCAGGATATAGAAAAATATAACTCAGAGATTGCTCGTTTAAGTGGGGAAGCACAAACTCTGCAGACTACAGTGTCAAGACTTTCAAACGAGAAGTCTGTCATTCAGTCACAACTAGATATTAGCCAAGCTACTTACGATAAATTGCTTAAGCAGATTGTTGAAACCGAACAGAAAATTAAGGACAATCAAGATGCTTTGGGAACTATTATTGCAAATATGTATGTCGATGACAAAATTACGCCAATCGAAATGATAGCTAGTAGCAAGAATGTTGGTGATTATCTTGATAAACAGGAATATCGTTCATCAGTCCGAAATGAGCTAACTTCGACAATTGATAAAATTAAAAACTTGAAGAAAGACCTTGAATCACAAAAGATTGCAGTTGAACGGGTACTTGCGGACCAAAAGTCCCAAAGAGATGCTTTAGCAGGTAAAGAAGCCGAACAACAGAAGCTATTAAGTGAAACAAATAGTAACGCTAACGCCTATCAACAGATGACTGGTGAACTCGCCAACCAAGTCGCTCAACTACGTGCAGACAGAATAGGGCTTAATACCCCTAAGGGTAGCAACGGCACGACTCGCATTGGTCCTTTCGCTATATATTTTAGAAACTGGTCGGGTAATACCAGGTGCGGTGGAGGTTATTCCTATTGTAACTTTAATCTTGACGCATATGTATCTGACCCATGGGGCTTACATTTGGCTGGGGAATGTGTTCACTACACTGCCTGGGCATTAGCAAACAGGGGCTATTATATCCCTTATGGAGCTTTCTCAATAGGCAATGGCTACGGCGGCGGTAGCGCCAATAGATGGGTTGATGTCGCTACAGGTGAAGGATTTGCGAGCCTAGTGGGTCAGCCCAAAAAAGATGATTTAGCGTATATGCCCACTTCTGGTGTTGGCCACGTTGGAATTGTTGAACAAAATTATGGTGATGGATGGGTAAGAATCAGTCAGTATAACTATGCGGTTTATAATGATACGCCAATGTATAGCACGATAGACCTTAAGATGACTAGCGATACGCAATTCCTTAGGTTTAATCGCTAAAAGCATAACTTTATTAGCGCGCTAGGACCAGATTGCGCTATAATTATATTATTAGAAATTCAGTACATGAGTAGGGGATATAATGACGCAAGAAGAACTAAAAGTAGTTAAACCTGTAGCAAAACACCGTCGCATAAAAAAGCATTTATCAAATAACATGTGGTTTATCGCTATCGCATTTACGGCGGCTCTGGGCTATGTTGCCGGCGTATACCATTATCAAATAGAGGCTGCCATCGGGCCAGTGTTCGGCTATAAAACACATTCTGGCAGTATCGATCTTAGCTCGCTTCAGCAGACATATAATAAGCTGGCCGCTAACTATGATGGAAAGCTAGACACCAACCAGTTAATTCAAGGGGCTAACCGCGGTCTCGTAGACGCTGCTGGTGATGCATATACCGTATATATGAGCCCGCAAGAGTCGACTAATTTTGATAAAAGTCTGTCCGGCGACATTGGTGGCGGTATTGGTGCCGAAATCGGTATTAAGAATAGCAAAATTACTATTATTCGTACGCTCGCCGGTAATCCTGCTGAAAAAGCCGGCCTGATGTCAAGCGACACGATCCTGAGCGTTAATGACCAATCAACATCAGGTTGGACTGTAGACAAGACAGTCGGTCTTATTAGGGGCGAAGATGGAACAACCGTCAAGCTAACGATTCAGCGTGGCCTCGAAATTAAAGATTATACGATTACTCGCTCCATTATCAATAACCCAAGCGTTGAAAGTAGTATTTCGGACGGTGTTGGTATCTTGACGATTACTCGATTCGACGGAAACAACAGCGAAACTGCCAGCTTAGCTCGAGCCGCTGCTCAGGATTTCAAAAATAAGGGCGTAAAGTATATTATTCTAGATCTGCGCGGGAATGGTGGTGGCCATGTAGACGCTGCAGTTGATGTTGCGGGTCTTTGGCTTAATGATAAGATCGTTGTAACTGAACGAAATGGCAGTAAAGTAAAAGATACTTTAAGGACGGGTAGCAATGCCATCCTAGCTGGTATCCCAACGGTCGTAATGGTTAACGGTAGCAGCGCTAGCGCGAGCGAGATTGTTGCTGGTGCGCTTCAGGATTATAAGGTTGCGAAGCTAGTCGGAGAGAAAACGTTCGGCAAGGGTAGCGTGCAGCAGTTGATATCACTTGATGGCGGTGCTCAGTTGAAGGTGACGATTGCTCGTTGGTATACGCCTAACGGCAAGAATATCACCAAAGAGGGTGTTACGCCCGATCAAGTCATCGGCCTTAGCCAGGTTGATATCGATGGTGGCGTTGATACGCAGGTCAATGCGGCAAAAAAGCTACTAGGGCTGTAATGCTTGTGTTTTTATACTTGAATGTAGTAATATGGGGGTAATATGGATATAAAGAAAAAAATTCTACTTGTCGAAGATGATGTTGCCCTATCTGGTGTTTATAAATCTCGTCTCGAGATGGAAGGTTTTGAGATCAACGCCGTTAATAATGGCGAACAAGCTCTATCAGCCGCTATTGAATTCAAGCCCGACCTAATTTTATTGGATGCGATGATGCCAAAGATAAGTGGCTTTGACGTATTGGATATTCTGCGCAACACTTCCGAAACGGCGAACATTCGTATTATCATGCTAACGGCCCTTAGCCAACCTAAGGACAAAGAACGAGCTGAGGCATTAGGAGTTGATGATTACCTAGTTAAGTCTCAGGTGGTCATTGGTGATGTTGTGGAGCGAGTTAAATACCACTTAGGTATGATTAAGTAATTTTAAAATTGTATGTAACTAAATAAGGAGCGCTAAGCGCTCCTTATTTAGTTGTATTTGCTCTAATAGTCTAGCGACTATTATTGTACGGAAACTTGGGTACGAGGCACGGTCTTGCCGGTAAAACGGCTTTTGCGGATTTTACTAAATCCAACAATACCATCGATTGCAGCATGAATCGTGTAGTTTGTACTAATGAATGTACCTGGGCCAGCAACTTTTGTTGAACCAGTCTGACGTACTAGAACTTCGCCAGTACGGACCTTTTGGCCACCAAATCGCTTAACACCAAGTCGTTGACCAGCATTATTGCGATTATTTTTTGATGTTCCGCCTGCTTTGACGTGTGACATGGAATAACTCCTTGAACTTTAATAACAAAATCTAATTGATTGTAACAAAAATAGGGGTTAGCGTCAAGGGTGAGTGGTCAGTCTAGATTTTTGTCAAAACGAGCAATTCACGGGCAACGATTTGGCCTTCACGGTAGTAGAGTAAGTCATTTTGCGAAATATTTGAAAATTCGTGCGGTTTAAAGCCAAGTCTAGCAATTGTTGCGACTAGTGGCAAATGGTTAAAATGACCATTTTTATCCTGCCAGGCGGGTATAGCAATACAGACTGGTGTGCCGGGTGTAATTTGGTGAGTCAAGTTTCTAAGGAACTCAGTTATTATATGATCGCAGTTACGTTTAACTTCTTCGAGTTTAGCTGGCGATGGTGGGGCACTGAATGGCTGCCCAAGATACGTTTCGCTTACAACTGCGTTAATAGGCTGCTGCCATTTAGTATCTATAGCGTCACCCTCTTGAAGTTTCCAGTCGAATTTCATGTGGTAGCTATCTGCTAGCCATTCTAAATTTTCGCGACTGTAGCGTATCATTTTTTCGGATAAGTCAGTTCCATAGGCGGCGTAGCCCATCAGTAGTGCTTCTTGAAGTATAACGCCCGTTCCGCAAAAAGGGTCGAGAATCGTGGCCATTGGCACCTGACTATCAGAACTTGGCATTCTTGTGCCCTGGGATTTACTATTATCAATATTCCATTCGCCAATAGTTAAGTTGATCATTATTTGTGCTAATTTTGGTGGCAGCATACCAACGAATGCATCGCGTTTTGGGCGTTCTTGGTCACGCTGGGCATAGGCAGTGATGTTCTGGGAGCCCGTGCTCTCAGCAATAGTGACCTTACCGTCTTTTGCGCGAACAACAATTAGCTCGACTTTGTTAGGAGAAAGTCCAAGTTTATTGTGATGGCTAACGGCAGTATTTAGAGCTGGGTCCGGGTTAGGGATTAGCCGGAGGCTAACGCCATATCTTTTTAGTTTCTGCTTCAAGATGATACCAGTTTTCTGGACTTCACGAGAATCAATACTAAACCCGTAAACACTAATGCCAAGGGTTATTTTGCCTTCAAATGACGACCATTCGCTCATATAATAGTGAACTATTTTTTGGCTCACTTGGTGCCATTCGCTACGTGGTAACTCGGCAATAATTTTTCCGGCTTTTGGCACGCCACCAAATCGCTGGACTTCGAGATATTCGCTATCGATTCGTACAGCCTCATTCGAGAGTACAGTTACAGCCTTGCCGCCGAAAACTCTTTCTAGCTCGGCGATGCCGAGAGCCGGTTGTCTACCTAAAATTGCTATATGCATAGAACCATTATACTTGGTCGGAGCCATTTGGATGCTATAATTATGAATAAGTTATGAAATTGCGTACATGGATAAATATAATTACGATTATTCTGCTAGCACTAGCAGTTTTTCTTGGCCGAAACCAAATAATACAGGCTTGGGGTTTAATGGGGCGAGTCGACCTTAGAATTTACTTTTTGCTACTTCCAATTCAGTTTTTTAGTTATTACGCCGTAGGTGAAGTTATGTTCACTTATCTTCGTTCAAAAGGCAATTTAGAGACGATGTCACGATGGAAGATGGCTCGTACAGCGCTTGAATTAAACTTTGTTAATCATATAATTCCGGTACCAAGTATTGCCGGTTTCTCGTACTTGGGTCTAGTCTTGAAGCGGCATGGTGTAGGCGCTGGCCGTGCAACCATGGCTCAGATAATCAGATATGTAATGATGTTCATAAGTTTTGTTTCACTTATATTTATTTCCGTTATTGTTTTAACATTTGATCGCGGGGTAGACCGAACAATAATTACCATTAGCGCTTTGTTTATTGTCGCAACCATTGCGGGTACCGCTATTCTAATATATTTTATCGGCAACCGAAGTCGGTTGGTTGTGATATCGCATTGGATTACATCAACCGTTAATAAAATTATGTTCAAATTAACTCGTGGTAAGAAACGACAGACGCTTGATACTGTCAAAGTCGAAGGCTTTTTTACAGATCTTCACCAAGATTATCTAGAAATCCGTAGTGATAAGAAGATATTAATTCGCCCATTATTGTGGGCAGTGGCAAATAATATTCTTGATGTTTGTTTGATATCCGTGGCATTCTTGGCGCTTGGTTTTTGGGTTAATCCAGCGACGTTATTTATCGCTTTTGGATTGGCGTCATTCGCCGCTATATTTGCTGCGACCCCTGGCGGCACTGGTGTTTATGAAGCTATCATGATTGCATTCTTGGCATCGGCTGGTGTTCCAGCTGAAGTTGCAATTGCCGGTACTCTACTGGCACGTGTCACATTATTTGCTGGTACTATTATTTTCGGATATTTGTTTTATCAACTAACGGTGAATAAGTATGGAAAAATCAAAAAACCAACCAATCTTTAGCGTCAGCGACTTTATTGCGGTTGTTAACCAGACGTTTGAGTATGCCTATCCAAATATAGAAATCGAAGGTGAAGTCGCTTCGTTTAAGGTTAATCAGGGCAAATTCATCTTCTTTGACATAAAAGATAAAGGTGGAAGTGTCGGTTGCTTCATGACGGTCTGGCAGCTTCGGGTACCAATCGAAGATGGCATGAAGGTAATTGTCTCGGCCGTGCCCAAGCTAACTCAATGGGGCAAATTTAGTCTGACTGTTAAGGCTGTACGACCGAGTGGCGAAGGGGCATTGAAAAAAAGCTTTGAACTGCTAAAAGCGAAATTATATGCCGAGGGCCTATTTGCCCCAGAACGTAAACGTCAGCTTCCGGCTGCACCTAGTCACATAGCAGTCATAAGTAGTATGCAGTCAGCCGGCTACGCTGATTTTATCAAGATATTAGGTGATCGATGGGGCGGCATGCGAGTCGACGTTGCTCATGTTCAGGTGCAGGGCTCAAGTGCACCCGACCAAATCATAAGGGCGATTGACTACTTCAATCAGCAAGAAGCTCTGCCTGAGGTCATTGTAATTATCCGTGGTGGGGGTAGTGCGGACGACTTGGCTGCGTTTAATGATGAGCTATTAGTCCGTTCGGTTGCAGGTAGCCGTGTACCAACCTTGGTTGGTGTTGGTCATGAAACTGACGAGAGTCTAGCCGATTTAGCTGCTGATGTCCGCGCAGCAACACCAAGCAACGCCGCACAAATATTAGTACCAGACAAAGAGGAGATAATTCGGGCAATTCACGTTCAAGTTAGTTCGCTTTTGCCTCGCATGCTACAACTTATCAGTCAGTATCAACAGACGATTAATCTGCAGCTTATTTCCACCTTGAAAGTTATTGAATCATCTATTGATGATCAGCAATTACGACTTTCGGGCCTTAAAAGTATTTTAGCCCAGCTAAGTCCCAATATGGTGCTTGCAAGGGGTTACGCTTTGGTCCGAGGAGTCGTTAAGGCGGGTCTAACGATTGAGATTGAAACAAATAAAGCTATAATAAAAGCAGAGGTTAAAAATGTCATCAATAAATAAATCAATTCAGAAAAAAACTGCCGAGCTAACAGAATTAATCGCTTGGTTTGACGGTGAGGAGTTTACGCTTGAAGCCGCACTCGATAAATTCAAAGAAGCTGAAAAATTGGCCGCGGACATAGAAAAGGATTTATCGTCACTCAAAAACGAAATTCAAATTGTAAAACAAAAGTTTGATAGTGAAACTTGATTCTTTACAGGTGCAGCAAGCACAAGTATAATGACAATATGACAAAAATCAGCAGTGCACGCGAAAATGGTTCAGTTAATGTTTGGATGATTAGCACTATAGGCGTAGCAGTTTTGCTTGTCGGCGTAGCAGTGTTAGCCGGATTCATATATGTAAACTATGACGAGCAGAAAACTAATGTTAACGGAAAAATCGCCATCGCCGTGGATGATGCTAAAAAAGTTCAGGCCGACGCCGATGAGGTGAAGTTTACCGAGCGTGACAAAGAGCCAAATCGTGAATTCGTTGGACCAGATGACTATGGTCGGGTGACTTTCAACTATCCGAAGACTTGGAGTGTATATGTTAATCGTGACGCGAATAGCGGTGGAACTTTCGAGGCTTACCTAAACCCTGTCGTCGTGCCTCCAGTTGCTACATCTCAACAATACGCCCTTCGGGTATTAATTGAAGAAAAAGATTATGATAAAGCGATTGCTAGTTATGACTCACTCGTCAAGAAGGGCGACCTAAAGGCGAGTAGCGTTTCCGCGGATGGTAATAACGGCACACGACTTGATGGCAGTTTTTCGAAAGATATCCGCGGTTCGGTCGTAATCTTCAAAATCCGCGACAAAACACTGACTATTCGTACTGATGCTGTTACGTTCACAGCCGATTTTGATAATTTAATCAAGACAATCAAGTTCAATCAATAGCTCGCTGATTAGCTATCTAGCGTGCTACAATTAGTAGTATATGAGTGCAACAAGAGGGGAGCACGAGCGTTTTTTGGACGGGCCACTAAATGATGGCCTACCATCGCTTGTCGCCGCTGCGCACGAGCTTAAGTCGCCACTGGCGCTAATTAGACAGTTATCGTTGATGCTTGAAGATAATGACTTGGCGGCATCAGAACGAAAACATATGCTACATCAAATTAGTTTGACTAGTGAGCGGGCACTCCGATTGACGAGCGACCTAACTCAATCGGTCCGTCTATCTGATGCACTGTTTACACTTGAGCCAATCAATCCTCAGCAGTTATGCGAGGATATTGTTCGTGAACTGATGCCATTATTCGCTGCCCACAACCGCGATTTTAGATTATTGACTCGCAAACATCCGTTGCTATTAGTCGCAAACAGAGATTTACTAAGACGAATAATTATGAATTTTAGCGACAACGCCCTACATTACGCTGAATCTAATACTGCCGTAGAGATCCAAATAGGTCTACTTAATGGCGGCAAAGTTGTTCGATTGAGCGTTAGGGACTATGGTCCAGCGTTGTCGTGCGATGTATTTGAGTCATTGCGGGGTCGACTAATAAAGGCGTCAACTCCAATTCACGCCCGGCCGCAAAGTAGCGGACTAGGGCTGCACATAGCTAGCCAGTTTGCTGATGCTATGAACGGTAAGATCGGCGTCACTCGACACCGTGACGGTTCGACTTTTTACGTCGACCTACAGGCGTCTCAGCAGCTGAGCTTGCTATGAACTCTGCATCCATCCTGATCGTAGAAGACGATAAATGGCTCGCCGAACAATATTCCCGAGTCTTATTAATGGCTGGTTATAAAATCAAAGTGACATCTCATGCGTTAGAAGCGATTCGAGTGATTGATGATATCCATCCCGACGCAATTATCCTTGATGTATTACTAACTGGTAGCACGGCGTTTACGTTATTACACGAGCTGCAGTCCTACGGTGATACGGGCGTGATACCGATAATACTTTGTACTAATTTGGCTACTGAACTGTCGCTAGAAGATTTGGCCCCTTATGGGGTTAAACGAATCTTGGACAAAGCTAAAATGAACCCCGGTGATTTAGAGGTCGCTTTGAGGAGTGTACTGCTATGAAATCACATCGTACTCGCGCAATCGTTCTGAGGCGTACAAATTATGGTGAAGCAGATCGAATTTTACAATTGATAACGCCTGATGGAAAAAGAAGCGTCATGGCACGCGGCGTGCGTCGCGAAAAAAGCCGACTAGCTGGTGGAATCGAACTGTTCGCTATTTGCGAAATTGTAATTGGCGAAGGCAAGGGCGATTTGGGTATATTAGCTTCGGCTAGGTTAGTGCAATTCTATCGTCATATAATGGAAGATTATGATCGTATGCAATTTGGATACCAGGCAATTAAACTTGTAACCAAAGCCAGTGAGATGGTGGATGGTCCAGAATGGTATGAAGTGCTAGCGGAGACGCTTTCAGGCCTTGATGTGCTGACGGTCCGACTAGAACTAGTCCAGGCTTGGTTTTATTCACGCTATTCATCACTTATGGGTTACGAGCTGAGCCTTTGGCATGACACGGCGGGCGAAAAGCTATCGCCAGATTTGGTATATCGCTACGATGTAGCCGATCAGGGGCTGCGCGCTGTCAGTTGCGGTGAATTGACTGCCGAACATATCAAACTTCTACGTTTGATAGCCACTAGGCCGCTCAAGGTTCTATTGCAGATTGGTGGTATCGACTCCGTACTACCAGATTGTTTATTAGCTGCGCGCGAGCATGCGGCGATATAATTTTCAAATACTGGTATAATAAACAATAATTATGAGCGATAAAAACAACAAGAACGAAAAGATGGAAGCAATTGTTAGCCTAGCCAAGCGTCGAGGCTTTATTTATCAGGGTAGTGAGGTCTACGGCGGCCTTAGTGGAACTTGGGATTACGGTCCATTGGGCGTTGCTTTAAAGCGTAATATTATGAATCTCTGGTGGAAGATGTTTGTTGAAGACCGCGATGAAATGTTCGGTGTCGATGCGGCGATTTTAATGAATCAAAAAGTTTGGCAGGCAAGTGGGCATGTCGATACTTTTAGCGATCCGCTAGTTGAGGATTCAGAGACTAAACAACGCTATAGAGCTGACCATTTATTGAAGGACGCAGGTTTTAGCGCTGACGGTCTGAGCCTTGATGATATGACGAAACTAATTCGCGAAAATGGCGTAAAAAGTCCAAACGGTAATGCCCTGTCCGATGTTCGTACGTTCAACATGATGTTTAAAACTACGGTTGGACCGGTTGATGACGAGTCTAGCGTCAGCTACTTACGACCCGAAACTGCACAGGGAATATTTACGAATTATAAAAATGTCGTTGATAGTTTTTATCCTGATTTGCCATTTGGCTTAGCTCAACAGGGCAAGGCTTTTCGTAATGAGATTTCACCTCGCGATTTTATTTTTCGTTCACGCGAATTTGAACAAATGGAGATTGAATATTTTGTCCAACCCGAAAAGTGGGAAGAGTCATTTGAAATGTGGCGTAAATTGGTCTGGGATTGGTGTGCTGCGATGGGATTTGCGGTTGAATCAGTGCATGAACTGGAAGTTTCCGACGATGATAGGGCGCATTATAGTAAACGAACAATCGATTTTGAATTTGATTTTCCAATCGGCCGCGAAGAACTGCTCGGCCTAGCTTACCGGGGTAGCTTTGATTTAGACAATATACAGCGAGCCGCTGGCAAGAGCATGGATTATAACGTAAAGGGTACAAACGAAAAATTCGTGCCCCATGTCATCGAGCCGAGCTTTGGTGTCGAGCGAGCCATTATGGCAGTATTATCGTCTGCCTATACCGAGGATGAAGTGAACGACGAGAAGCGTATATATTTGAAATTTCCTGAACATTTGGCGCCAATTAAATATGCCGTTTCGCCATTGCTAAAGAATAAGCCTGAACTTGTTGCCAAGGCTCGCGAAGTCTATGGCATATTAAAGAAAAAGCACGGAGCCGTCATGTGGGATGATAATGGCAACATCGGTAAACGCTACCGACGCCAGGATGAGATAGGAACGCCTTATTGCGTCGTGATTGACTTTGATACACTTAACGACAACGCAGTTACGATTCGAGACCGCGACACGACAGAGCAAAAACGAGTTTCAATAGATAACCTTTAGGTAATTGTTAATTTATATAAAAAGAAACGCTAGAAATAACGTTTCTTTTTATATAAGCACCGAATAGAAATTAAATAGCTATCTTGGCTTTTTTGGGTTTTTTTAGCTCTTTCTTCGGTTTTGAAGCGCCTTTTGCCATATCATATCCTTTCCAATGGACTAATACGTCCTTATATTTCTATTATGCGCTTAAGGTTTGTAATATCAAGCCCAGTTATGTAGTAGAATGGATATTAATGATTACTTATTACACAGACGGTAGCTGCAGCCCCAACCCAGGTCCAGGTGGCTTTGCAGTGATAAAAGACGTGGAGCTGACCATCGTCGGACACGAACCAGTATCAACAAACATCAGGATGGAAGGTCGAGCGATAATGGCGGCATTAAATGATGCCGAAGGCAATCCTTGTATGATTTATAGCGACAGCGAGTTTTGGGTCAACGTCATCACTAAATGGGGTGGTAACTGGGAAACCAATGGCTGGACAAAGAAAAATGGTGAAATAAAAAACCTTGATATCGTTAAAGATGTTTGTCGACTTCATAAAATATCAGATGCAAAACTAATTTGGGTGCGTGGTCACGTAGGCAACATCACCAATGAATTAGCCGATAAGTGGGCCAACAAGGCTCGCGAAGAGAGATTAACCGGCAAATTTTTGCTTTAATCTTCAAAAACTATAATTAATAAATTTAACAAATAGAAAGACAACTAATGGAAGAAACACGCGAATCGACTGATATTTTTTTGTGGGCAAATAATATGGATGGCATCAAGAAAGAGCTAGATGTTGAATTTTTTCTATTTAACAAACACTACACGCCGTATTCAACGAGCTTTAATAGTGAACTAAATTCACAAATCAAACCATTATTTTTGTATGACCTTATTAATTTCGTAACTATGGGCGCCGGCACTGGATTATCTGTTCGAGATTTTGAGCTTTCCGATGGCGAAGAGAATGTATTATTGCGTACGGATCTAGAGAAAGTTGGTCGGGCTGAAACCCTATTGAACCTCATTGAACATCAACGAGGCGAAATAGTCGAATTTAGCGAACAAGAGCATGAATTCAAGCGCATAAAGGGTATCTTGGCTCGGTTTACGCATAAAAGTTCTCCTACAAAACATTTTTACGCAATTAAACAAATTTCTCAGGGTCAAGTCTTAAAGGGATCGACGGCTTGGGAATTTCGTGATGGCAAATTTGGCGCTTTTCAAGCCGATGTTGGCTTAAAGGTCCCAACCGATAATCAAGTCCTAATTATCGATAAAGACATTTTCGTTTTTAATCAAAGCAAATTTGAAAGAATTTTTAATTATGACTATAAAAAGCAGGCCCTAGCTGACCAAAAAGTTTCTGAAATCGAAAAACAATTTAGGCTAAGCTTCCCCGATGGTCTAGATTTACAATCGATGGTGCGTGAACGCAAGAAAACTGTTAATAAATTGCAGAAAATTGAAGTTGGCGAGATTACTCAAGAGCAGGTGATTGAATATGCCGATGAAATGCAACTGGATATTATGACGGATGATTCTGGTGCAATCATCATTATGGATGGTAACGACTTGGACGTCTTCGTTAATTTGATAAATGAGGATTATATTACCAGTGAGATTACCGGCCGACGTTATGAAGTAAGAGCCAAGAAGCTACTTGGTGATCCAGAGGGTGAGCCACCTAGGGGGTAGCAATTCTCTAGCTGGTACAATTCATATATAAGTGATTAGTAAGGTATAATTAGAGGTAATGAAACAGGGAATAGCACTTGAGGTGATGCTTTCGGGAGAAAGCGTCTTACTAACCGGCTCAGCAGGAGCGGGTAAGACTTTTGTATTGAATCAATTTATTAAACTTGCAAAAGCCGATGGCAAACATGTGTCGGTCACAGCTACGACTGGACTGGCGGCAACTCATTTGGGCGGTACAACGATTCATTCATGGAGTGGTATCGGAATTTCTGATGAATTATATCCCGGCTTTGATGATAATATGTCTAAAAGTAGACGGGAAATTATCGAAAAGACTAATGTCCTAATTATCGACGAGATAAGTATGCTTCATGATTATCGTTTAGATATGGTTGATGAGGTTTGTCGAGTGGTCCGTAAAAAAGACGAACCGTTTGGCGGCATTCAAGTTATCATGAGTGGTGATTTTTTCCAATTACCGCCAATCAATAGGGGTGATTCACGAGCTGGTGGCTTTGTAGTCAACAGCAATGTATGGCAAGAGCTAGACCCAACGATTTGCTACTTGAGCGAACAATATCGACAGGATGACGAAGAGCTACTCGACATTTTAAATTCTTTGCGCGCTGGAGAGCTTCGTCGCAATCATGCCGAAAAATTGCTCGCTAGAGTCGGCGTTGAGCCCGAGACGGACGAACTACTGACGGAGCTTCATACGGTTAACGTAGACGTCGATAGATTGAACGACGCCAAGTTAAATCTTCTAGAAGGTGATGAGCTTTTTTATACACAGTCAACTACTGGCGGAAAAAATTATGTCGAGTCATTGCAGCGCTCCGTTCTTGCGCCAGCTACTTTGCGTTTGAAAAAAGGCGCGCTTGTTATGGCCATTAAAAATAGCCTGGATCGTAAATATGCCAATGGAAGCCTTGGGGTAGTTATGGACTTTGAGGCTGGTACGGAATATCCGATTATTGAGTTTAAGAACGGTAAAGTCGTAACAATGTCTCCAGACACATGGGAGCTGCGCGATGGTGATAAGAAACGTGCTAGTATTACGCAGATTCCGTTACGACTAGCCTGGGCAATCACGGTTCATAAATCTCAGGGAATGACCCTAGACGCCGCTAGAATTGACCTACGGAAGGCATTTGTTGAGGGCATGGGTTACGTCGCTTTGAGCCGAGTAAAAAATTTGCGCAGTTTATATTTGTCTGGTATAAATCGTATGGCCTTACAGGTTAGCGAGGATGCTCAAACGATTGACGTAACCCTACGGAGTAAGGCTGCTAGGGACCAAAAACGTTTCGCATATTTGGAGGAAAAGTCAGAGAATCGCAAGACTGAGTTGCCTCCAAAACCATCAAAGAAAGCTGGCGGTTGGAGCGACAAAATCGCAAAAATGCGCGAGACTCACCCTAATGCCTACCGGCCATGGGAAGCAAAGCAGGATGACTTATTGAAAGAAAAATTTCAAAATGGAGCAACAATCAAAGAGTTGAGCGAATTGCTGGGGCGACACGAAGGCTCAGTCACGATGCGATTGCAAAAATATTTCGGCGACGACATTGCGCAGTAGCGCAAAGGTTAAGATAGGAGACATTTAATGGTAGGACCACAACTAAATTCTAAATTTTCTAAACATTTTTTATGGGGCGCAGCGACCTCTGCTCATCAAATAGAGGGCAACACCTATAATCAGTGGTCAGTATGGGAACTTGAGAATGCAAAATCCAGAGCAGCCCAAGCCGAGTATCATATTTCTGATTATAATAGTTGGGAACGAATAAAAAAAGAAGCCAAGGATCCAAGCAACTATGTAACCGGCGGGTTAGCTAATCACTATGACAATTACGCCGATGATTTTGATTTACTGCAAAAGATGCACATGAATGCTTATAGATTTAGTGTTGAATGGTCGCGTATTGAGCCGGAATGTGGTGCTTGGAACGCCGAAGCTATTAATCATTATAAAAATTATGCTCGTGAATTAAAGAAACGAGGTATCGAGCCGGTTATAACCTTATTTCATTTTACGCTACCGGTTTGGTTTTCTGAGCTCGGCGGATTCGAGAAGCGGTCGAATGTTAAATATTTTACTCGCTTTGCCAAGAAGATCATTAGCGAGTTGGGCATGAATGTTCGTTATATAATCACAATCAATGAACCGGAGGTATACGCCTTACAGAGTTACTATCTTCAAGATTGGCCTCCAGCAATGCATAGTCCCTACAAACTCTGGCGAGTTATTAATAACTTAACCTACGCTCATCGTCAAGCATCAAAATCTATTCATGCCCTGAACCGACGTTACAAGGTGTCGATTGCCAAAAATTCCATTTATTTCTATCCTGGCGACAATGCCTGGCTAAGTCGATTAAGCGCCGCAACTATGCAGTATCTCGAGGATGATTACATTATAAAGAAGGTCATCAAGCATTGCGATTTTTTAGGTGTTAATTACTATCAATCCCAGAGGGTCTATGGTTATCGTGTTCACAATTCAGGACAAGTTGTTAACGACCTTGATTGGGACGTGGCTCCGGGCGACATTCAATACACGCTTGAGAGGTTACATTATAAGTACAAAATTCCGATGCTCATTACCGAGAACGGTCTCGCTGATAGTCGAGACGATCAAAGACAATGGTGGATAACCCATACTCTGATCGGCATGCAAAACGCTATTAAGAATGGAGTTAAGTTAGAGGGCTACTTACACTGGAGCCTAATTGATAATTTTGAGTGGGCTTACGGCAAATGGCCACGCTTTGGATTAGCGGAAGTTGACTATGCTACCGGAAAGCGCACTTTACGACCGAGCGCTCGTTGGTTCGGGCGTGTCATTAAGAAGATACGAGATGTATAATAGTCGCAATGAATCAACCTTTTTCAGAGACTGACATTAAAATAGCCGTGGTCGGTGGCGGTACCGGTAGCTTCACGATACTTTCGGCTCTTAAGGATTACACTAAACATCTTTCGGCGATAGTGAACATGGTTGACGACGGCGGCAGCACCGGGGTTTTGCGCGACGAGCTTGGCACATTGCCACCAGGTGACGTGCGGCAGTGTCTAGTAGCACTAAGTGATTCGTCAAAGATACGTGAATTATTTAATTATCGATTCGAAGAGGGGACTTTTGAAGGTCATCCTTTCGGGAATATTTTCCTGACAGCTCTCGAAAAAATGAGCGGCAGTTTCAGTGAAGCGGTTAAAACGGCATCAGAAATATTGCGAGTCAACGGGACTGTTATACCGGCGACCCTAGATAATGTTCGACTCAAGATGGAGTGGCCAGAGACGAGCGTTATTTTGCATGGGGAACGCATAATCGGAAGTGACTACTTCAAGCATGATCCAAGACGGGCTATATTATCATTAGTTCCGTCGGCTACGGCAAATCCAACAGCACTAGTTGCGATTGAGCAAGCTGACATTGTTGTCATTGCCCCTGGAGATTTATATACTTCGCTTGGCCCGCTGCTGATTATAGGCGGGATAGCCGAAGCTTTAAATAAGACGAACGCCATATGTATTTATGTATCGAATTTAGTTACAAAAAACGGTCAAACTGAAGGCTTTACTGTTAGCGATCACGCTGGCGAGATAGAGCGATTTGTCGGTGCGCCCTTTCTTGACTATGTAATATATAACGAACAAGTTCCAGCAAAGGAAGTTGCTGTTAGGTATCGAGCTGAAAACGCCTTTTTGGTGAAAGCCGATATGGACGCACTTAAGAGCGCACATTATGAGACTATAGCTGGTAACTTCTTGGGTGAAATAGTCCCTAAGGATAAAGCAGACGTATTACTGCCTACGCGATCGTTGATTCGACACGATGCCGACGCCGTTGCAAGGTCCATAATTAACTTATACCTTTCCTCTAGAGAGAGATATTAAATGACCGATATCATCGATACATTCTTTGCAGTCGATTTTGATAGATGTCTGGGTAACTTCGAAGCGAACGTGAATTTATTGAATAAGGTCGCTAGTGAACTGACACCTATTAATGGTGAGATGATTCAATTGGCGCACGACGAGATTAAGGCGAACGGCATGCCATTTCGTATTCTTAAATACTTTGAAGATCAAGCACCCGATCTCGACCTAGATGTTCTACAGAATACATATATAGAACGGGCCCATGCCACACCTGGAATTTTAGTTGAACCAGGCGCAACCGAGCTTATTAACTTCTTGCAATTGGGCAATCACCATTTTTGTATCATGACTTATGGCGAAATGAAGTGGCAAACTACCAAAATCACAGCCGCGGGATTAGGAGATGTCAGTAGGCTAATAGTTTCTCACGAGCAAAAAAGCCGGCATATTGCGGAGTGGTTAGACGAGGAGCTCGGTCTATTTACCATCCCGAGTAAGTGCTTTTTGGACGGTAAGTCTAGAATTGCTCGCGAAGTTGTCTTAATCGACGATAAGCCGAACGCTTTTACGGGGCTGCCAGTTGGCGCGAGGGGTTATTTGGTTCATAACTCCAAAAGTATTTACTCGACATATAGTGACGACCTGCCCCTGTCGGTTAAGCGGGTGTCTTGCTTAATTGAGATTATCGAGCATGAGTCCTGAATGGCCGCTATCTGTTAATTAGGCTATTTATCCACAGAACTGTGAATAACTACGCCTTAGTCAGTAAATTCATAATAATTAGGGGTTGAAGTGGGTAATGGTGGGTAGTATAGTTAACTTAGTGGAAATAAGTGGGTAGCACCACGAAGAAAAAATAAACACCACTAATATTAAAAAATAAACTAAGCGGAGCCGAAGAAGAAGCGTTAATATGGCGGGCATAGATTATTTCGAACGAAAGCTTGACGACAAGCGCCGGTTAACAATACCGACAGAACTTCGAAATGAATTTGCAAGCGGTGTAGTGCTTACTCGAGGTTTTGACCAGTACTTACATCTATACCCAAGAAATGTTTGGGATAGGGAAGTAGAACCGGCACTGACAGGTAGTATCCTCGACGAGAAGATATCTGACCTCAATGTTAGGTTCAGGCGCGGTAAGACCGAAGCAGAGCTTGACCAAAAACAAGGTCGAGTTACAATTGAGCAACATTTGCTTGATTATGCCGGGATTGACCGAGAGCTGGTTGCAGTTAGGGCGGGCGCCTACTTTCGTATAATGCCACCCAACGCTGACATTTAGGGAAACAGTCTGAATCGTTCTTTAAAAATTTATTTGTAAAAACAAGAAAACTCTCGAGATCAACTATCTGGTAGTTAGGCAGTGGGCTACGGAACCACACAAAAAACTCCGCGTACCTTGTTCAAAAAAACACACCTCCCAAAAAACTCCACCTCACACATAAGTCTCTCAACCGAATAATTAAAGTAGATTATGATTTGCCTTTTGGCGACCACTGCGGAGATTGTTCGGTCACTTATCAAAAACAAACACATTTCAAAAACAAACAGCCAGCTACCAGTTAGGTGATCTCGAATCGCCTCTATGCTATCATAGAGACGAATGAGTATAAAAGAACATCCACCACACGATTTACTACATGTTCCAGTCTTGTTAGAATCGACACTTGAATTGCTGAATCCAGTTAAGGGCGAGAATTATCTCGATCTGACTGCTGGGTACGGTGGTCATGCTAATCGATTTCTGAGTATCACTGGTAATTATGCCGAGTCTGTCTTGGTTGATCGTGATGATTACGCTATCGAGCGTTTGAAATCGCTATCAGACAAGGGAGTTAGGCTTCTGCACACCGATTTTGTCACTGCCGCAAGGCAACTGGCTGAAGAGGGGCAGAAATTTGACATTGTATTGATTGATTTGGGGGTGTCATCACCACAGCTCGATCAGAGCGAACGAGGGTTTTCCTTTACAAATAGTGGCCCGCTAGATATGAGAATGGACCGACGCCAGGCAAAGAGCGCAGAAACGCTGGTTAACACCGCCTCGGAAGACGAACTTGCTCATATCATTAATCAATACGGTGAAGAGCCGATTGGTTTCTCAAAGACAGTCGCAGCCGCGATTGTCGCAAACAGACCACTGTCGCAAACTGGGGAACTCGCCGATTTGATCAAGCAAATACATCGTGGCAAATGGAAAAAAACCCATCCTGCCACTCGTACCTTTCAAGCACTCCGGATTGCAGTCAACGATGAGCTAAGGCAAGTCGAAGACTTGTTGCCACTCTTGCCCGACCTATTAAAAACAGGCGGGCGAGTGGGCATCATCAGCTTTCATAGTCTCGAGGATCGATTAGTCAAACGTTACCTAAAAGAACAGTTTGACGCCGGATTCGAGGCTGTATTACAGCCACTGACCAAAAAGCCGATTGCAGGGAGCCAAAACGATGTTCACAACCCGCGTGCACGCAGCAGTAAGCTACGTGTCGCAGTGAAAAAATAAAACAAAAATAACAGAAAGGGCAAAACACCATGCCAATTCACATCCCAGTACAATATGCCGACATCGCTCAAGTAGTGACTGTTCGCGTAAAGTAACACACATTAATTATCTCGTCCGACCAATGGTCGGGCGGGGTACCAAAAATAAAAATAAATATAAACAGAAGTTGCCACCACAATGTCTTATCAACGCACTCAAACTTTTAACAGTCGCCGCCAGCAAAATTGGTCTCGTAACCAAAACACTGTTGCATTCGTTTCGACTATCAAACTTGGCCCCGTAGCTCATACTGTGCTTGTTGCACTTATGATCACTGTACTTGGCTTGATATATCTTACGCAGGCAACTCGGGCAACTAGCTATGACTATGCAACCCAGACGATTGATAGTCAAATTGCCGAGCTGAACACCCAGAAGAGCGACTTAGAGATCGAGAATGCTAGACTGACGGCGCTTGAGACAGTCAAAAATAGTAGTGTCGCATCGACGATGACTTCACCAGCATCTGTGGATTACGTGCAACAATAAAATCATGAATTTAGAATTACAAAAAGGTAGCCGTTCAAAAATTTTGGCGGCTATGTTATTAGGCTTTATGGCAATTTTCACCATAAGGCTATTTTACTTGCAAATAATTCAACACGATCATTATGTTGAATTGGCTAACCAAGAGCAAGTTAAGCGCTTAACGATTCCGGCTAAGCGTGGGGTAATCTATGCGCTAGATAATAACAAACCAGTGCCCTTGGTGATGAATCAGACGGTCTACACTGTATTTGCCGATCCTCAAGTGACATCAGATAGTGATAAGATTATCGAAACGATTAGACGAGTCGCGGGTGGTAATGCTCGCTCTAATCTTCAGTCGCTACTCGATAAGAAGGATAGCCGCTATCAAATACTGGCAACAAAAATTACCCTTACTCAAGCCGATAAAATTAAAGCTGAGAAGTTAAAAGGCATCGGTTTTCAACAAGAGTCCCAACGGGTTTATCCAGAAGGTTCACTGGCCGCCCAGGCGCTAGGCTTTATTGATTTTAGTGGTGTTGGCCGTTATGGAATTGAAGGCAAATTAAACGATCGACTTAACGGCAAAGATGGCTTGTTGCAGTCAGTTACCGATGTCAGTGACGTACCGCTTACGATCGGAAATAATAATATTAATCGGCCAGCAGTAAATGGTGATAATATCGTTTTGAGCATAGACCGTAACGTACAATCTTACACTGAGCAGGCGTTAGCGGATGGCTTAAAGCGCACCGGAGCGACAAGAGCTAGTGCAATTGTTATGGACCCTCAAACCGGCAGAGTTATGGCTATGGCAAATTTACCGACCTTTGATCCAGCTAAGTTTAACGAGGTTCAAGATGCTAGCTTGTTCAACAATGCCGTCGTTTCGGCACCTTATGAGCCAGGCTCTGACGTTAAAACATTAACTATGGCCACAGGGATTGATAAGGGCGTTGTCACGCCAACTTCGACCTATGTCAATACTGATCACATACAAGTAGATGACGTAACGATATCAAATGCGACCTACGGACAAACTGGCACGATAACGTTCCAGCATGCCCTAAATTGGTCGCTAAATACTGGATTTGTGACCATAGCTCAGCGTCTTGGTGACGGCAAGAGCATTACTCGCGAAGCTAGAAATACAATCTATGACTATTTTTATAATAAATTTAAACTTGGCCAGTTAACTGGGGTTGAGGTTGCGGGGGAGGTTGCGGGCACAGTCTGGTCGCCAACTAGCTCTGAAGGTAATGCGGTCAAATATTCAAATATGTCATTCGGTCAAGGCCTGGACGTAACAATGGTTCAGGTAGCATCAGCTTTCAGCTCCATAGTTAATGGCGGTAAGTATTACGCCCCAACTGTTTTAGCAGGAGTTGTTGATAAAAACGGTACTTTTGTTGCCAATAAAATTGCCGCACCATCAAATACCGTTACGAAATCCTCTGCCGATCAAGTTCGAGAAATGACTCATATTGCTCGTGTTACTAATCTTGGCGGTAATGATAGGCCAGGCTACTATATTGGCGGCAAGACCGGCACATCACAGGTATCAATTTCTGGTGGATATTCAGATGATGAGACTGTTGGTACCTATTTGGGCTATGGTGGTAGTGTAGATACATCTAGGTATGTCATAATGATACAGGTATCTGGTGATCACATGGAGCTCCAGGGCGGTCTTCATGCAATGCCGATGTTCACAGATATTTCCAACTGGATGCTTAATTATTTAGAGATACAACCGAAAGGGTAAAATGGAATATACATTGATTGAACTTACGCACGAGCTAACTGGAACATTCGCACTTAGCGTTGGCGCCTTTTTGCTAGCGATGTTCTTAACGCCCATCTATACGCTGATTGCATACAGATATAAATTCTGGAAGAAGCAACGGACTAATAGTACGACGGGCGAGAAATTAGAAGTTTTCAATAAGTTACATGCCGATAAATTCAAGCGAAATATTCCGACGATGGCCGGTGTGATTTTTGTGATTGCCATTGCGGTCATTACTGCGGTCTTTAATCTAGATAGAGGTCAAACCTGGCTTCCAATCGCCGCCCTTATAGGTGGCGCAGCTGTTGGCTTATTGGACGACATTATCAATGTTCGTGGTCATGGTGATGGCGTCGCCGGTTTACGTTCAAGCCTAAAATTTACAATGATTACCGCGATTGGTCTCGCCTTGGGTTGGTTCTTCTTTGCTAAGATTGGTGCTACGGCAATCAATATTCCATTTATTGGCGATCTCACGCTTGGATGGATGATTATTCCGTTGTTCGCCTTTGCTGTTGTAGCGACGAGCAATGCTGTCAATATTAGTGACGGCCTTGACGGCCTAGCAGGTGGCTTAGTCTCAATAAGCTATATTACATTTGGAATTATTGCTCTTTTCCAGGCTCAGCTTTTCTTGGCTGGCTTCTGTTTTACGGTCGTAGGGGCGCTTCTTAGTTATCTATGGTTCAATATTTATCCAGCGCGATTCTTTATGGGTGACGTGGGTAGCTTTGCGCTTGGTACGTCTCTCGGGGTTGTGGCGATGTTAACGAATACCTTGTTTTTGTTGCCAATTATCGGCATAGTTTTTGTAGCCGAGGCTGGATCAAGTTTGATCCAAATCGCTAGTAAACGCATATTTCACCGTCGAGTCTTTGTCTCAGCTCCGATTCATCAACACCTTGAAGCTTCAGGGTGGCCAGAGACAAAAGTTACTATGCGTTTTTGGGTAATTTCTGTCGTAGCATCATTTGTCGGGGTATTGCTAGCCTTGGCTGGAGGAAGCATCTAAGGTGTCAGCTAATAGGCGCCAGGGTTATGTAGCAGCCCTCTCTGAAGAGGCCCAGTTTGCAGACACGTCTCCCATAAGGCGTCATCGCCCTGATTATATGATTGTGCTCTATATGGGCCTCTTAATGCTCTTGGGGTTAATTATCATGTACGCCATCGGTCCACAGCGCGCTAATGTTTTAAATAATGCTTACGGTGGCGAGTATGGCGGTACCTATTTCTTTGCTAAACAAGTGTTAAGCTTAGCACTTGCGCTGTGTACTTTTACGGCTTTGGCGATTATTCCATACACTTGGGTGACAAAGAACGCGGGTAAGTTGCTAGTTTTTGCACTGGCTACTTGCGCGCTGCTGGCATTTGCCGGTTGGGCAAATTTAGGCATTGCTCAACAATCTTTGGGCGCTACACGTTGGTTTAATCTAGGTCCGCTAGGAAGTATACAGCCCGCCGAGTTATTGAAGTTTGCAATTCTAGTATTCGTAGCTGGATTTTTGGGTGCTAAGGCCAAACAGGGCAAGATAAATGATATTAACGAGACATTAATACCTCTTGCTATCGTTACGGCCGTTTCGATGTTGTTTGTCGTTGTGATCCAGAAGGACTTAGGTACTGGGCTTTCGTTAGTTGGCATAATTGCCTCGATGCTTTTTGTTGGTGGGATAAATAAGCGTAACGGCGGTATTATTGTTTCAGGGCTTGTCGCCCTAGGGGTAATATTAATCGTGAGCGCACCGCATCGCATTGATCGTATTCTTACGTATCTAAAGGGCGATAATTCATCAGTCGATGACGCCGCCAGCTATCATATCGAGCATGCGAAACTTGCAATTGGATCTGGTGGATTATTCGGAGTCGGAATCGGTAATAGTGTTCAAGCTACTGGCTATTTGCCGGAAGCAATTAACGACTCTGTGTTCGCAATTATGGGCGAGACATTTGGTTTCGTGGGTCTTATGATAATCTTGGCTCTGTTTGTGGCCCTCTTGATGAGGCTCTTAAGGCTGATGGATCACTTAGTTGATATGAGACTAAAATTATTAGCTGCAGGTGTCTTCGGTTGGTTCGGCGCACATGTTATTCTTAATGTAGCGTCAATGATAGGCATTTTCCCATTAACTGGAATTACGCTACCGCTACTAAGTTTTGGCGGTACGAGTATGTTGTTCATTGCAGCTGCGCTGGGACTAGTTTTTCAGCTGTCGCATTATACGGTTCATTCATCAAAACTAAAGGAGGCGCAATATGAAAATCTTAGCAGTCGGCGGGGGGTCGGGCGGTCACGTCACTCCAGTCGTAGCAGTTTTACGCGAACTTAGACGTGCGCAGCCTACGGCCGAAATAAGGTTTTGGTGCGATAAGAAGTTTGCCGTTCAAGCGAGCGAAATATTAGGTCATTTCGACAAGAATATCCCGGTCCAGACGATACAAGCTGGTAAATTAAGGCGCTATCATCATCTTACGGTACTGCGTCAATTGCTCTGGCCGTCACTAGTTTTAAGAAATTTTCGTGATATATTTTTAGTAGCCGCAGGTTTTATGCAGAGTATTGTAAAATTAACAATATGGCGACCAGATGTAGTTTTTACTAAGGGTGGTTACGTATGTTTACCAGTTGGAATTGCCGCACACTTGTTACATATTCCGCTAGTTGTTCATGACTCGGATGCTCATCCGGGGCTAACTAATCGCATACTTGCTCGGTGGGCGACAGCAATTGCTACCGGCGCGCCACTAGAATACTATCCGTATCCAGCTGCAATATCGCGGTATGTTGGTATACCTGTGGCCTCGGAGTTTCATGAATTCTCCAAACAGGAGCGACACGCCGCCAAAGATAAGTGGGGGATTAAGTCGGATCGTCCTTTGATCGTAGTTACCGGCGGGGGATTAGGTGCTAGTCGTATCAATGATGCGGTTACCTTGGCGCTTAGTGACTTATTAAAACTAGGTTCATTGATTCTTATATCTGGAAATGGTCAATATGATGAATTACGGTCAATTACGCCGCCAAATGATGATAATTTTCAACTTCATTCTTTTGTGACTAAAGACATGGCGTTATTATTAGGGGCCGCCGATGTCGTAGTTGCCAGAGCCGGAGCGACGACGATTATCGAACTTGCGGCACTTGTTAGGCCGACAATTCTAATCCCTAATGCTAAATTGACTGGTGGCCACCAGATGAAAAATGCAGCGGTTTACGTAAAAGCTCACGCTGCCGTTGTGGTCGACGAAGATGAAATGGTCAAGGATCCTCTAATTTTAGTATCGGCAGTTCAAGATGTTTTATCTAATTCGGAACAATCAAATAAGATGGCAAAGATATTTTCAACGTTCTCACGTCCGAATGCAGCTCGAGATGTTGCGGATATGATCATATCCAGCGCTAAATAGATTATAATAAACATAATAGCTATGAGTTTATTCGCAAAAAAACAATCTGATGCGCCAAGACGAAGGTCGGTTGACGGTGGGTCAAATAAATCAGACACGTCATCTGATATTTTTAAACGCAACCGAACATTGACAGGTACTACTTCAAACCGCCTTGATAGTACTAATACCCGAACCGGTCTCGAGTCACCGCGGACGCATGCACACTACCTATCTATTCAACGTCGAAAGATATCGAGTATATTATTGATTGTGTTTATTGCTCTTACATTAGTTTGGCTACTTGTCAGTAATCTAACCGCAACGGTCGTTGTTAGTGTTTCGGATACGACAATGTCTAAACCGATTAATAATACGACCTACGAGAAAATCATTCAGGACTATCTAGACATGAACCCCTTGAGTCGCCTGTCATTTGTATTAGATCAACCAGCTATGTCTGCCTATGTATCGAGCAAATTGCCAGAAGTTTTGAGTGTGACTCAGCGAAATATGTTGAGTATTGGTCGGTCAAATTTCGCGATCACAATGCGCACACCAGTCGCCGGGTGGCAGATTAATGGTAAGCAATATTACGTCGATTCAAAGGGTATACCATTCGAGCAGAACTACTTTTCAACCTCAGTCGTTCAGATAATCGATAATAGTGGCGTAGTTAATCCAACTGGGACGACTGCGATCGCTAGTAATCGCTTCTTAAGTTTTGTGGGTCGTGTCGTCTACCTCAGTAAAGCCAGCGGCTTTACTGTTATCTCGGCTGCCTTACCAGAGAATACGACCCGTGAATTAGAGATTCGCCTCAAAGAAGGTAACTACTTGGTGAAATTATCAATCGATCGCCCAGCAGGGGAGCAAGTAGAAGATATGGTAGGGGCAGTCAGATACTTCGTGAATCATAATCAAACGCCACAGTATATCGATGTCCGCGTTAGCGGCAAAGCTATTTATAGGTAACAGCACAGTAGGGCACTTCACCCCTTTCATACAACGTTCTAATTTTGTTCTATAAAACGAACAATTTATTTAATATATAAAAAAACATATTTAAATACAAAACTTAACAAAAAGCAAATATTACCAAACTAGGTGAGAATAGTGTAGTGTTTCATAAAATATAATATGTCTGTGGAAAAAGCAAATGACGATAACAATGGATCCGTGAGGCCATAATTAGTTCCGGTGTATTATATATAACGTTTGATAGTATGCAACGATGAGTAAATAGAACAGTATTATTAAATGTAATAGTTTAATTGCGTAACGTAAGGTTATCGATAGTAGCATACCCCCACTTTTGAAGACATCACTCACTTATAGGCAGCTGCATAGAGGCATTGACAATGGTCTTATGTATTTATATCCAATGTCGTAAAAGATATATTGTGCGACGTTAAGTCTATATTTAAATTATGATTGTGTATACGTCTTTTTATGACGCTATTTCATCGATATCCACTACTTTGTCTAGCCAGGCCATTATCGCAACTTCCGTTTGTGGCGTGTCACAATTTCTTGTTCCTATGTAATCATTTTAAAAAAATATGTATTCAATATAATTGCTTGCAGTTCTAAATTACCCTAATTTTGTCTTAACGAGTATTTGCGAAATATCTTAGTTTAAATCTAATGTTCTATATTTGTTCTATGCTCATTGCTATGACGTTATTGCTTAAAATAATAAAATTACAAAGTTTAAATTTATTATTTTATAGTTAACAGCGCTTTGTGGTATTAAGGATTCGACGTCGAATTTGTCTAATATCAGTGTTTAATCTGAAGTACGCCATCGGTCTTGGAAACCGCAGGATCAACCGGTGTCTTTTTCTTGCGAGTACGAACTCGCTTGCGCTTTGGCTTTGATTCCATCTCTGTTATGACAGGGGCCGTAGTAGTCACCTGCCCCGAGTTGCTGTTTGTAGGTTCGTCTACGGGTTTGATGCCCATTGGCCACTTGATTGCCTTGTTATGTTGGGCAGGGGGCTTATGGGGGACGTTTAATGGTCTGATAGCCTCAGCTATCTCTTGTTCGACTTCGGCACGGCTTCGGCTGTAGTTACGTCTAGTATTCTCAATAATGCGACCGGTGTTATCTATCTGGGGCGTAGGCAGCGTTAAAGTAGTGGCATTGAAGGCAGGGGCTTTTTCGCCGCCAAGAACCATATTAATTACAAAGTTACGGTTGTGCATCTGCAGTAAATCATTGGGCTCAAATTGAGGCTCGAATTGTTTTGCCAAGATGGGCGCATCGTCAGCCGAAACCCTAAATGAGATCATTGTACCGACGTTTCCGAACACTGCATCGCGAACCGTCTCACTCATCTGGCTAATGTACTGGTTAGCAACCGTCAGGTTGAGTCCGTACTTACGAGCTTCGGATAGAATAGTCGCAAATGAATCAGTCGCAAAGTTTTGGAATTCATCAACATATAAATAGAATGGACGTCTGTCCTCAATTCGTTCAATGTCGCCACGGCTCATTGAGGCTAGCTGGATCTTGGTGACCATGAATGCGCCAAGGATTGAGGCGTTATCTTCACCGATCAAACCTTTGGATAGGTTGACGATTAGAATTTTGCCCTCATCCATAATCTTGCGGATATCAAAAGTTGATTTTGGTTGTCCGATTATATTACGAATAATTGGGTTAGCTGTGAATGCTCCAACCTTATTAAGGACTGGAGAAATCGCTTCGGCTACGAATTTGTCGTTCCAACTTGCAAACTCATTAGTCCAAAAGTTCATGACAACTGCGTCTTGGCAGTATGATAATGTTTCATCTCGGAATTTCTTATCAGTTAACATTCTGGTGATATCAAGCATAGTGGTAGTAGGTCGATCCAGCAGCGCCAAGATTGTGTAACGCAAGATATATTCTAAGCGCGGTCCCCATGATTCACCGAACATTCGCTTTAAGACACCGATAACTTCCGAGCTAATGTTGGTCTTTTGGTTCGGATTAGTGACCTCAAGTGGGTTGAATCCTAGTGGAAAGGCAGTGTCGGCGGGGTTAAAGTAGACAACATCTTTCAGGCGACTACCTGGTATAAAGCGCATATTATCAACTGCAAAATCTCCGTGCGGGTCGATGATGGCATAGCCATGTCCATGGAATATGTCGCTTAGGGCTAATAGTGCTAAAGTACCAGTCTTGCCGGCACCAGTCTGTCCAATTATGTATACGTGTCGTGATCGGTCAGAGCGGAGCATCCCAAATTGGTGATTAACACCACGAAAATTTGTCATTCCAAATGCGCTAATATTCTCGTCAACAGCGCTGTTACCGGTAATAATCGGCAGTTTAGATGGTGGTTCGGCTGTTTTACTACTTGCCCAGACGACGTTTGGCGTCTCGACGTTGGTGTGTGGCAAGTGGAATACACTGGCTAGCTCTTCGATGTTTAAGATGAATCCCCCATCATTGAAGGCTCGGTTGCGGTATTTGGTTAAATCTTCTTTCTTAAAACTAGCGTTAGATACCCTGAAGCCATTAAGGTTGGTGCTATTGAACTGCTTAAAGGTGCCAACGATTGCCTGCATGCGCAAGTGGGCATTAACAGTGCTTTCACCTAGGTAAACGAGGCGTATTTTAACTTGATAACCAAGCTTAGTCGCCTTCTTTTCAGCCTCGGCGACTCTAGTCTTGTCACGATCTGATAATTCTTTGGCTACCCCGGAGCCCATACTAGGTTCAGGTGGCTGCCAAAGAGCGACCAATAGACTGCCAAGCCAAACTAAGCCTCCGCCACTAAATAGTGACGACTTGCCTTTTTTAACACTTTTAATCCAACGTTCGGACGCTTTGTGCCAGTCATCTTCGATTGGGCGTGCTAAAATCTGGATCCAGATTTCTTCATTGGTAGATTCTTGTTTTGCTAAGGCTCCGGTAATACCAGCTAATGGATCAACTTCAAAGTTCTGGAAAGTTTTGATTGGTAGCATTTCACTGTCGGTAAGAGTTATCTCTGATGAATAAGCGACATTATGCTCAAATTCATGAGATACGTAGTCTTCGTCTGCTTCTCGGATTTGAACAGTTGGATATTGTGAGTAAATTTGGCCTTCAACGAAGCTTCTTAGGGTTTTTGGTACCCAGGCATAGAAGCGGATTTGGCCGTTGATAGAGGCAACTTCGAAGCTGAGATGCTCTTGTGTACCATTATTCAGCTTAAGCTCATCGGCGTCCCGCAATATTCCATGAAGGCTAGCGAACAGCTGTTCAGCTGCAAGTTCACTTTTGTCATTGGCTCGCGGAATCTCAAGGACCAACAGGTCGCTCTCGATGTTCGGCACTACATCAACTTGGCGATAATTTCGCCACGTCAAGAATGCCAAGATAATCACGGCTGGTAGCCATATGTACCATTGCAACAATAAATTTATAATAGATAAAACTATATCCATAAGACCCTTTTATTGTCTCACTCTAGAGACAACTTGGCAACGTTAGTTTGATGCTGGTTCAAAGATGTAGGTCGCTTTGGCGACTCGCTTGAACTGCGATTTGCTTTGAAGGTTTAATAGGATCGTAGTTTCTTTGACCTGTCGACTCTTTAGGACGCGCCTTACGATCTCGTCGCGATGAAGCGGTTCTGACGATTTCTTAAGGACGTCAGTGATGATATCGGCAACAGTACCCCTGTTAAAGCCCCAGCTGTCTAGTGCGTAGATACCGCGTCCAATTAGTACAAAGCGAGGATCTTTGATTAACTCGTTATGAATCGCCTGAGTGGTGACGTCTTTTCGTTTGAAGCTGCTCTTCTTGATTGAACCGGCAATTTCAGAAAAGTGCATTGGCTTACCATTTTCAGTTAAAATTACGTAAATTTTATCACGAATATTCTTTGGGTTCACAGTCGGCCATTTAACTAAGCCCCAGTTATCATTAAGGTGAGCTAGTAGTTTAGATACGCTTGCTAATGCTCGAACGTAATTTGGGTGTTCGTAAGATAACTGGTCGTGAAGTCGCTCGATCGTTAGTGGTTCACCATGTTTTTTAATAGCTGATACGATTTTGTCGACTTCGCCTCGAATTTTCTTTTCGTCACCATATTCACGAATTCCTACACTATGAAAGTAGTTGTCGTTTTGATCGACAACTGTAAGGGCTGGAGCAAGTTCAGCGATAAAAGCAACACGAGCTCGATCAAGCTGGTTGCTAGTGCCGCCAAGTAGGCGGTCGGCAAGATCTTGAACGCGAGCAACACGGCCCATTTCGGATAGTTCACGAATTACGATCTTTTCGATGTTATTGACTGCTGCGACTTTACCACTCTCGGTGGCTGCTTTGAGTTTAATTAGGATGGCTTTTTCAAGTTGGCGCACGCGCTCTCTTGTGATGCCAAGTAATTCACCGATTTGCTCTAAGGTTTCGCGGCGATCATAAAGACCGAAACGACGTGTAATAATTTCTCGTTCGCGTTCTTGATCAATGATGGCTAATATGTCATCAATATTGGCTTGAAGGTTGATTGTTTGCTCGTTTTCGGTAGTGTCGCTCATAGTTCCGTCTTTCTCTCCGCCCACTTAGAAACAGTTTTTTTCTATATGTCTATCCTTCATTATAAAACATTATTTTTATAATGTCAAACAATTTGTATACTGCACTAATTATAGCATGAATTAGACATGATATGTAAATAGTGGTGTGAGAATTATTAAGCTTTTTTGCGCTTCGTTTTAACTACTTTAGACTTGGG
>Ga0209511_1000223_pt1 | contig 62153 bp, 55 predicted proteins | sample SSSSmetaG_FD_184141 | JGI IMG/M metagenome (GOLD analysis project Ga0209511, IMG submission 184141) | Glacier valley bacterial and archeal communities from Borup Fiord, Nunavut, Canada, to study Microbial Dark Matter (Phase II) - ​SSSS... | ecosystem: Environmental > Aquatic > Freshwater > Ice >... | reverse complement strand
GGCGTAAATGGCCGGCACATCGCCGGGCCGGCGCGGACCGATGACGTAGTTGAGCTTTTGCCCGCTGGCCTGCTCGAACGTTTTTACGACGTCGAGCACCGTGTTGCCGTGGCCGGTGCCCACGTTGAAGGTTTCCACCGCGTCGGGAGCCGTGCGCTCCAGCAGGCGGCGCACGGCCGTGACGTGGGCCTGGGCCAGGTCCACGACGTGGATGTAATCGCGCACGTTGGTGCCGTCGGGCGTGTCGTAGTCGTTGCCGTTGATGGTGAGCCGCTCGCGCAGCCCGGCCGCCGTCTGGGTGATAAACGGCACCAGGTTATTCGGCACGCCCAGCGGCAGCTCGCCGATGCGGGCCGAGGCGTGCGCGCCAATCGGGTTGAAGTAGCGCAGCAGGATGCTCCGCAAATAGGCATCGGGCGCGGCGGCCGTGTCGTGGATAATATCCTCGCACATCTGCTTGGTGCGCCCGTAGGGCGACGAGGCCGGCTTGGTCGGCGTTTGCTCGGTCACGGGCAGCGCGTCCGGGATGCCATAGACGGTACACGACGACGAAAACACCAGGTTTTCAACCCCAAACTCGCGCATCACTTCCAGCAGCGTCAGCAGCGAGCCGGTATTGTTCTCGAAGTAAGCCAGCGGCTTCCGCACCGACTCGCCCACCGCCTTGAAGGCCGCGAAGTGAATGACGGCCCCGATGCCCGGCTCCCGCTCAAACACGCCGCGCAGGGCGGCCCGGTCGGTGCAGTCCACGCGGTAGCACGGCACGTCGCGCCCCAGAATGGCGCGCAGCCCGGCGAGCACCGACTCCTGCGAATTAACGAAGTTGTCCACGATGACGGGTTCGTAGCCCGCCTCAGCCAGCTCGACCACGGCGTGGGAGCCGATGTAGCCGGCCCCGCCGGTAACCAGGATTTTCATAACGGTGAGATGGTGAACTGGTGAGATAGTGAGTGGCTGGATGAATGGCAATGACGAGAAAAAACTCACCACCTCACCAATTCACCATCTCACCGCTACAGGCTCCAATACTGTACGTGCTCGAACCGCTGGCGGCGGTACAAGCCTTTAATGTCCACGAGCACGGCGTGCTCGGCGGTGATGGATTGGAAGTACGCCTCGTCGTGCGCTAAATACGGCTGGTGGCTGACGGCGACAATCACCGCATCATAGTCCTGCCGAATCTGGTCGGGGGCGGTCAGGCGGAAGCCGTATTCGTGGTGAAGCTCGGCCGAGTTGGCGTGCGGGTCCACGATGTCCACGTTCACCGAGAAGTTTTTCAGCTCTTGAATCACGTCGGCCACTTTCGAGTTACGGATGTCCTCCACGTTTTCCTTGAACGTGGCACCCATCACCAGCACCCGCGCGCGGGCCACGTCCTTGCCGCGCTTAATCATCATCTGCACCGTTTTGCGGGCGATGTAGGCGCCCATGTTGTCGTTGGTGGTGCGGCCCGACAGAATGACTTTGGCATCGTAGCCCAGCTCTTTGGCCTTGTAGGTGAGATAGTACGGGTCTACGCCGATGCAGTGGCCGCCGACCAGGCCGGGCGAAAACTTGAGGAAATTCCACTTCGTGCCGGCCGCTTCGAGCACCTCGTAGGTGTTGATGCTCATGCGGTCGAAAATCATGGACAGCTCGTTCATGAGCGCGATGTTGAGGTCGCGCTGGGTGTTTTCGATAATCTTGGCCGCCTCCGCCACCCGGATGCTGCTGGCCCGGTGCACGCCCGCGTCCACGACCAGCTCGTAAACCCGCGCCACGAGGTCGAGCGTGGCGGCATCGGAGCCGCTGACCACCTTCACGATGCGGCGCAGCGTGTGTTCCTTGTCGCCGGGGTTGATGCGCTCGGGCGAGTAGCCAACCGTGAAATCGCCGTCCGCGAAGCGCAGCCCCGAATGCTTTTCCATTACCGGAATGCAGTCCTCCTCGGTGCAGCCGGGATACACGGTGCTCTCAAACACCACCACGTCGCCCTTTTTCAGCACCTTGCCCACCGAGGCCGAAGCCCCGAGCAGCGGGCGCAAATCGGGCTGGGCGTGCTCGTCAATCGGCGTGGGCACGGCCACGATGAAAAAGCGCGCCGCCCGCAGCACGTCGAGCGAGTCGGTAAACGCGATATCGGTGCCGTCGAACGCGCTGGCTTCCAGCTCGCCGCTGGGGTCAATGCTTTGGCGCATCTGCTCCACGCGCCCGGCGTTGATGTCGAAACCAACGACGCGCAGCTGACGGGCAAATTCAAGGGCGATGGGCAAGCCCACGTAGCCGAGGCCAATGACCGCCAGTTGGGCTTCCTTACGGAGCAGTTCGTCGTACATAGTTTTAGTTATGAGTTATGAGTTGGGGATGTTGTCATGCAGAGCGCAGCGAAGCATCTCGCGTGGCGCAGTAAACCTAAACGTAAGCTCAGCAAAGAAGAGAGCGAGATGCTTCGCTGCGCTCTGCATGACAACACTCTTAACTCTCAACTCATAACTGAATCACCCCATCGGGGCTGAGCTGATACTCGGTGAGGCTTTCGGGACAGGTGGCGCGGCCGCTTACGTCGAACGCGAGGCGGTGGCCGTGGGTACTCATCCAGCCGCGCGGCCGGGCGGGGTTGCCGAAGACGAGGGCGAAGGGGGGCACGTCGCGCGTGACAACGCTGCCCGCGCCGACGAAGGCATACTGGCCCAGACGCACGCCGCACACGAGTGTGGCGTTGGCCCCGATGCTCACACCCCGTTCCAGATGAGTCAGCAGAAACTGGTCGCGGCGGGGCACGGCCGCGCGCGGGTTGCGCACGTTGGTGAACACGGCCGAGGGGCCAATAAACACGTCATCCTCAATTGTTACGCCGCCGTAGAGGCTCACGTTGTTCTGCACCTTTACGTTGCGGCCCAGCGACACGCCGCCGGCCACGAACACGTTCTGGCCCAGTGAGCAGTTTTCGCCCAGCACGGCCCCGGCCGACACGTGGCAGAAGTGCCAGATGTAGCAGCCCCGGCCCACGACGCAGCCGGGGTCGAGCACGGCGCTGGGGTGGGCATAGAAATCGGCGGGGTCAGCGCGGGGGTCGGCCACGGGCGCGGGAGGGGGCGGGTTCGGGGGGCAAAGGTAGGGCCGCCCGCAAGTAGGGCCGGGGCGTATTTTTGGGCTTTGCTCACCTCAGCCGCCTGCCTCATGGGACTGCCCGCTTTTGAACTGCCTGACTATGAAAAGGAAGGCAACGCCGTCATCCATCCCGCTTTCATGTCGGTGGAGGAGTATTTGCGGCTGGAAATGGCATCCGACTACAAGCACGAATACTTTGCCTACGAAGGCGAGGCCGTGCTCATGGCTGGAGCCGAACCGGGCCACAATATGATAAACTACGCCCTGAACCAAGCGCTCGGCCCGCAGTTGCGGCGGGGCTGCCAGGGTTTCATGAGCGACCAGCGCGTCGAAACCCGCAACGCGGCTGGCTATCTGTACCCGGACACCGTCGTCGCGTGCGGGCCGACCTTCAGCGAGCGCAGCCGGCCGCGCTCGCTCACCAACCCGGTGCTGATTGTCGAGGTCATGTTTGGTTCGACGCGCGGCCGCGACCGGGGCGAGAAATTCTTCCTCTACCGCCAGATTGCCAGCCTGCGCCAATACTTGCTGCTTGATTCCGAGTCCATTCACGCCGAGCTATGTACCCGCGACGAGCAGGGCCGCTGGCTGCTGGAAGAAACCGCCGACCCGGCCGCCATCCTCGACCTGAGCAGCGTCGGCGCGCGCCTGCCGCTGCCGGAGGTCTATGCGGGCGTGGAATTGGCGGCTGCGCCTGATTTTGAGTAAGGCCTTTCGGGGCGGCTCACGCTCCGGCCAATTTTAAGTTTCCGCGGCTGGCGCGGCGCGTGGCAGCGTGGGCAGTTGGCAGGTCGGGTCGGAAGCCAAGGCCCGCTGCCAGGCAACTGGTCCGGGCGGGTACCGGAAGCCGCCGACTCAGGCGGGCACGAGCGCTGAGCGCGGCCGGCTTCGCGGTGAAGAACCGTCATCTTTGCTGAACTTTGAAATCAACTACCCATCGACAGAGAATTTGAAGAACACCCTACTGAGCTGGCTGACGCGCCACAGCCCGGCCCGGCGCTGGCTGGTGCCGGGCCTGCTGGGCGGCCTGCTCGCGGTGGGCCTGCTGCTGGTGCGCGACTACGGCATGAGCTACGATGCCGGGCAGAGCCGGGTCATCGGCCTGACCAGCCTGCGCTACGTGGCCGAGCGCATCAAGCCCGACTTCCTTACTCAGCCCAGTCAGCGCACGCAGTTTGAGGCGGCCAAAACCCCGCTGCCCGAATTCGTGGACCGCGATTACGGCGTGGGCTACGAGCTGCCCGTGACGCTGCTCGAACGCGGGCTGGGCCTGACCGATACGCGCGCCATCTACCTGCTTCGGCACCTATGCACGTTTCTGGTGTGTTGGCTGGGCGTGCTGGCGCTGTATGGCCTGGGGCGACGCCGCTACGACGACTGGCGGCTGGGGCTGGCGGCGGCGGGGCTGCTGGTGCTCAGCCCGCGGCTGTTCGGCGAGTTTTTTTATAACGACAAGGATGCCGTATTCATGGCCCTGAGCACGGTGGCCACGCTCAGCACGGTGCGCTTCGTGGAACGCCCCACGGCCGGGCGGGCGGCCGTGCACGCGCTGGCCTGCGCGCTGGCCCTGAACGTGCGCCTGATGGCCGTGCTCTGGCCCCTGGCCACGCTGGCCCTGCTGGCCTGGCGCGGGGCCTGGGGAGAGTATCGCGGCCAGCCCGCCCTGGCACCGCGCCGCCTGGCCGCCGCGCTGGCCCTGTACGGGCTGGCGCTGCCTGCCCTCACGGTCGCGCTCTGGCCTTACCTGTGGACGGCGCCCTGGGCGAATTTTCAGCAGGCTTTCGACAACATGCAGCATTTCCGCTGGGGCGGCATGGTGCTCTACCGGGGCGAGATGGTGAGCGCCCTCGCCCTGCCTTGGCACTACGCGCCCACCTGGCTGGTGCTCACCACGCCGCTGCCCCAGCTGGCGCTCATCGGGCTGGGGCTGGGCGCGGTGGCCTGGCAGCTATTGCGCCGGGGTTGGCGCCTGTACGCGGCGGGCAGCCGCGAGTGGCAGGACCTGCTGTTTCTGGGCCTGGGCCTGGGGCCGCTAGTGGCCATCATCGTTTTCAAATCGACCCTCTACGACGGCTGGCGGCAGCTGTATTTCGTGTATCCGTCGCTGCTGCTGCTGGGGCTGCGCGGGCTGACGGCGGCCTGGGGCTGGCTGCGCGAGCGGCCCCGCTGGCAGGGCCGGCTGGTGGGCGGGGCGCTGGGCCTGGCTTTGCTGAGCGCGGCCGGGCAGCTGGTCTGGCTGCATCCGTTTCAGAGCCTGTACTTCAACGCCCTGGCCGGGCCAGACGTGAGCCGACGCTACGAACAAGACTACTGGGGCATCAGCTACGGGGCCGGCCTGCGCTGGGTGCTCGCCCACGACGAGCGGCCCCAGTTGCGCATATATACCGAACCCTACATGTGGACGCCTATGCAGCTCAACTACGAGCTGCTGCCCGCTGAGCTACGGACCCGGATAAAACTGGCGGGCGTTCCCGAAGACGCCGACTACTTTCTGACTACTTACCGCTATCATCCCGGCCCCTACGACCAACCGGCCGAGGCCAGCACCGTGCAGGCTGGCCGCCGCCGCGTGCTTTCCATCTTTCGGCTGCGCTGGTAGGGGCAGGTGGCTGACTTGTTCGCCACGAAATAATACGCCGGGACACGCCACTACGACCTGCTTTGGCTTCTTGACAGACACTCTCCGTAAAGTACCTATACCGAATGTTAACCCTACAAACCGGCGCGGGCGCGCTGCTGCTGGGCGTAGCCAGCGCCCTGGCCTGGCAACGTGGCCGTCAGCAGCTGGCCGTGGGGCTGCTCATGGGCGCGGCCCTGCTGCTGCGGCTGCTCATGGCCGGCCTCGACCCGTTTTTGCACGACTGGGACGAACGCTACCACGCCGTGGTAGCCCGTAACCTGCTGCTCGACCCGTTCAAGCCCATGCTACGGGCCGAGCCGCTGCTGCCCTACGACTACCGCACCTGGTGCTGCAACCACGTCTGGCTGCACAAGCAGCCGCTGTTTTTGTGGCAGATGGCGCTCAGTATGAAAGTGTTCGGCGTGAGCGAGCTGGCCCTGCGCCTGCCCAGCGCGCTGCTCGGCAGCCTGGTGCTGTGGCCCGTTTATCGGCTGGGCTGCCTGGTGTTTCGCGACCAGCTCACCGGCTACCTCGGCGCGGGCCTGGTCGCGCTGGCTTATTATCAATTGGAGCTAGTAAGCGGCGCGCTGGGCATGGACCACAACGACGTGGCCTTCCTGGCTTACGTAACGGGCAGTATCTGGGCGTATTACGAGTACCGGGCCAGCGCCCGCCCCGTGGGCTGGCTGCTGCTGACGGGCGCGTTGGCCGGGGCGGCGGTGCTCTGCAAGTGGCTGCCAGGCCTGCTCGTCTATGCGGCCTGGGGCCTGGACCTGCTGCGGCTGTCGCGGCCCGGCCGGCCCCGGTTCTGGTCCCGGCTCTGGCCCGAGCTTGGTCGGTTGCTGGCTTCGCTGGCCGTGGCGGCGGCCGTGGCCTTGCCCTGGCAGTTTTATTCGGCCTGGCGCTTTCCGCGCGAGAGCGCCTACGAGCGGGCCTACAACACGCGGCACTTCACTGAAGCGCTCGAAGGCCACGCCCACGCCTGGTATTACCACTTCGGAATGCTGCCCGTGCACTACGGGTTGATTTTGGGGCTGATTGGGCTGGGCGTAGTCCTGAGTCTGCGCCGACCCTACCGGGCGGGCGCGTGGCCGCTGCTGCTGCTCATTGCCCTGATTTATTTGTTTTTCACGCTGGCCGCCACCAAAATGTATTCCTACACTTACGTGGTCAGCCCGCTGCTGCTGCTGCTGGGGGCGCTGCCGCTGGCCACGGCCGGACGGGCGCTGCGGGCGTGGCCAGCGCTGGCCGGTTGGCGGGGCGCGCTGGCCGTGGCCGTGGTCGGGCTGGCCGTGGCCCTGGCCGACCTGCGCCCCTGGGGCATCTACGCCTACCATTTTCAGGAGCAAAGCTCCGACGCGCTGCCGCCCGGCCTGGGGCGCGCCACGCGGGTGGCCAACGCGGCCCTCTACCGCGAGCTGCCCCGGCTGGTGCCGCCGGGCGGCGTGGTGGTGAACGTGCGCTACGGCGACGAGTTGGCGGCCATGTTCTACTGCGGCTGCCCCGTCTATGCGGGCATCCCGAGCGAGGCGGAGGTCCGCGTACTGCGCGCCGGGGGCCGCCCGCTGAGCACGTACCCCGCCTCGATGGGCCAAGCGCAGCTACCGGCTTACCTGCTGGCCCCCGGTATCGAGCAGCTCTGGGGCAGCCCGCGCTAAAGCCCTGAACAAGTCCTAGACAAGCCCCGAAGGCTACTCCAACCCCGGCCGAGGCCACCGGTTGCGGCAAGGGCCGGCTGCCAGTGGCCGGCCCTTGCCGCGTGGTGCGGACCGAACCGCTATCGGAGGAAGACTACCGCCGTCCGTGGCTAGTTTTGTGGCCTCGCCCGTCTGCTTTTTCTTTCCTTATGACGCACTCCTCCCCTTTTCTACGAGTTTTGGCCGGGTCATTGGTCACGCTAAGCTTTCTGCTGACGGGCTGCGGCGGTGGCGAAACCTCGTCCGCCGACAGCACCGAGCTTGCCTCCAACGACTATGAGTCGGTGGTCGGCTGGATGCCGGACCCTAAAACCCTCACCCGGGAGCAGGCCCACTCCGGCCGCTACGCCGTGAAGGTCGACGTGGCCAACGAGTACGGCATGGGCTACGGCCAGCTACTGGCTAAGGCGCTGGACCATAAGCCCGTCAAAATGCGCATCGAGGGCTGGGCCATGATGGCCGATGCCAACTCCAAAGCCCGTTTGGATTTTCAACTCATTAACCTGCTCACCAACAAGGCGGTCGTTTACGACGGCATTGCCTACGATACCGTCATCAAAAGCTACGGCAAGTGGGTAAAAATCAGCAAGGATATTTCGCTGCCCGCTACCATCACGAGCAACTTGGAGCTGCGCGTATTTCTGTGGCGCGCCGGGGCCACCAGCCCGGCCTACCTCGACGACCTGCGCATTTCGGAGGTGAAATAGGTGCTTGGTGCTTAGGGGCTTGGTGCTTGGTGCCTAGTGCTTAGGGGCGTTGGTCATGCAGCGCGCAGCGAAGCATCTCGCTCACCTCGTTGCTGACGTTCGATTTTACTGCGCCACGCGAGATGCTTCGCTGCGCGCTGCATGACCAACGCCCCTAAGCACCAAGCACCAAGCCCCTAAGCACCAGGCACCAAGCACTAAACCCCTCACCCCCACAGCCCGGCCGCCACGCGGTACGTGTTAGCGTGGGCTTCCACGATGTCGGCCAAGCGCTCGGAGTAGCCGCCGCCCATGCAGACCACCGTGGGCAGGCTGCGGCGGTGGCAGGCGCTGAGCACCAGCTCGTCGCGGGCGCGGCAGCCGGCGCGGGTCAGGGCCAGGTGGCCGAGCTTATCGGTGGCGAGCACGTCCACGCCGCTCAAATAAAACACGAAGTCGGGTTTAGGGGCCGCCAGCGCCTCGTCGCCGTCGAGCAGGCGGGGCAGCAGTTCGGCCAGGCGGGCCAGGTAATCGGTATCGGTAGTGCCATCGGGCAGGGCTACGTCGAGGTCCGAGGCTTCCTTGCGGCCGGGGAAGTTGCGTGCCCCGTGCATGGAAAAGGTGAACACCCGCCGCTCGTGCCGAAACAGCACCGCCGTACCGTTGCCCTGGTGCACGTCGAGGTCGATGATGAGAATCTGCCGCACTCGCGCCGGCTCGTGGCGGAGCAGCCAGTTGGCGGCCACGGCCTGGTCGTTGAGCAGGCAAAACCCCTCGGGCCGGTCGGCAAACGCGTGGTGGGTGCCGCCGGCGATGTTGAGCGCCACCCCGCCCCCGCCCCCAATTCCTGAGTCGCCCGCGCCGGCCAGCGCGAAGCGGGCGCAGCCGATGGTGCCGCCGAGCAGCGTCATTTCGCGCGCGGCCAGCGCCCGGCTCCACGGAAAGCCGCTGGCCCGCTCCTCGGCGCGGGTCAGCTCGCCGGCCAGCAGGCGGCGCAGGTAGTCGGCCTCGTGGGTCAGCAGTACGTCGGCGAGCGCGGGCGGGTCGGGCACGAAGAAATCGTGGGCCGTGGCCGTGCCCTCGCGCAGCAGCTGCTCGGGCAGCAGCTCGTATTTGAGCATCGGAAAGCGGTGCCCGGCCGGCAGCGGCAGCACGTAGTTGGGGGCGAAAGCGATGCGCATGGAACAGATTGCTGGGGCAAAGAACGCCCCGGCGCGGTACGCTTCACAATTGATTCCGAGTCATTGACCGAGTAATAAACTCCTTACATCCAATTTACTCTGCTTATCGTTACCATCCGGTTAGCTTTGTCCATCGTAGCTTTACCTGCACACTAAGATTCCGGTTCACGTCTCACCTCTACCCTTCTGATGGTCTCCTCTCCCACCCGCCTCGCGCCGGATGCCTCCCTCAACGCGCCCACCCACCATCACCGCCTGCGCAAGTCCAGCCGTCGCCGCAAGCCTTCCACCGCCACCACCGACAAAAACACCACGCGCCGCACCCTGGCCCTGATGGGCTTGCTGGTAGCGACCCTGGTGGGCCTGATGGTGACCATCGCCTACCTGAGCGTGGGCAACGGCTGAGCAACGAGCGGAGTTAGTCGTACGCGTCGCTGAGTAGAAAGGGAAATGCGACCCCGCAGGGCTTGCTGCCGCCCCGCACCCTACGCGCCGAGTATAACCGTGACCGAAGCTGTCGGAAGGCGCGGCGGCCAGCCACCGACACGGGCGGGCGGCGTAGAGTCAGCAGTCCACCTTGCTTCGAACGAATTATTTGACTACTCTCACGCGGCGCCGCAAACCCCGTTAGCTTCGCTGACCTTCGGTTGGGGTTTGCCCGGCGGGCGGGTGGTCAGTTATTTAACTGCTGTTACGCGCCGCTCACCCGCGCTCACCGCCACTTCCCGTGCAGCCCCGCGACTGCCGCTGACGGGGTATAAGGCCCTGATTATCGCCGGCTCGGCGTTGGCTTGCCTTTGTTTGACTAGCCGAGTGCCGACTTTTGCGGCAGGCTTTGGCCCGCTCGCGGCGGGCCGAAGCCTGCCGCACTTTCGCTAGCCCACCGTTTCCGTTGCTTCGTTTCTTCAAAAGCTCCCTGCCCGCGCAACTGCTGCTGCTGCTGGCCCTGGTGCTGGCCCTGCGGCTGCCACTGCTCTGGCTGGGCCTGCCGCCCACGGCCGCCGAGCTGCGGCTGCTGCTGCTGGGCGAAGGCGTGGCCGCCGGCGCCTGGCCCTACCGCGACCTCTACGACGGCACGGCTCCGCTGGCGGCGGCGGTGGCCGGCGCGCTGCAATTGGCCTGGGCGCGGCCGCTGCTGCTCTACCGGGCCGGGGCGCTGCTGCTGCTGCTAGGGCAGGCGCTGCGGCTGCAAGCGGTGCTCAACCGGGCCGAGGTGCATCCCGACCGCGGCTACGTGGTAGCACTCACGTTTCTGGTGGTGGGCAGCCTCAGCCCCGACCTCGACGCGCTCTCGCCGCTGCTGCTGGGCCACACGTTTCTCATCTTTGCCCTGAGCGCGCTGCTGCCCACCTCACGCGAGGGCTACGACAACCGCCGCTTGTTCCGGGCCGGGTTTCTGATTGGGCTGGCCGCGCTCTGCTACCTGCCGCTGGCCTTGTTCGTGGGGCTGGGGCTATTCGCGGTGCTGGTGTTCGCGGCCAACTCGTTTCGCAGCGGGCTGCTACTGCTGTGCGGGTTTTTGTCGCCCTACGCGGTGGGGGCCACGGTTTTTCTGTACGTGGGCGCGCTGCCCAACTTCGTGGTCCTGCACCTGGAGCGCGGCCTGAGCACGACGCTCGCCGCCACCGATGGCCTGCCTCCGGCCGTGGCTTGGCCATTGCTGGGCATCGTGGCGGCGCTGCTGGGCCTGGCCTTGCTGCGGGCAGCGGGCACGGCGCTGGGCCTGGTGTTTCAGGCCAAGTTCCGGCAGTTGATGGGGGTCTGGCTGCTGCTGGCGGTGGCCGTGCTGGCCGTGGGGCGCGGGGTGGCACCCGGCTCGGGGCTACTGCTGCTGCCGCCGCTGGGTTATTTCGGGCTGTTTTTGTGGCAGCGCCTGCCCGGCCGGGCCGGCTGGGCCCCCGAGCTGCTGTTCGTGCTCGTGCTGGGCCTCGTGGCTACGCTACGCTACCGGGCACTGGTGCCGGGCCTGCCCGCGCTGCTGCGCCTGCCCGCCGAAAGCAGCTTCGCCCCGCGCCCCGACCCGGCCTACGCCCGCCTGGTGCCCGGCCGGCCGGTGCTGGTGCTCGGCCCCGCGCGCGGCACCTACCTCAGCCACCCCGCCGCCCGCCCCTACCTCGACTGGCCCCTGGCCACGGCCGACTTCGACCACCTCACAGAGTATGCCGCCGTGGGGCGCGTGGCGCGCGCCCTCGGCCCGCGCCCGCCCGCCTACCTGCTCGACCCCGACGGCCGCTTGCCCGGCTTGCGATATTTGCTGCCCGGCGTGTTCGGGGCCTATCAGCCCGTGCCGGGCGTGGCAGGGGCGTATTTTTTGGGTGAGGAGGTGAGGAGGTGATTGGGTGAGAGGGTCGTTGTCATGCAGAGCGTAGCGAAGCATCTCGCTCGCTTCGTTGTTGGCGTTCGATTTTACTGCGCCACGCGAGATGCTTCGCTGCGCTCTGCATGACAACGACCCTCTCACCTACTCACCTACTCACCCAATCACCTCCTCACCCAGTTCCGCATTGAGCCGCGCTGCCGCGCCGCGCCGCACGGCGCTGGCGATGTAGATGCTCAGCTCGTAGAGCAGCAGGATGGGCAGCGTGACGATGACCTGAGCCGAGACGTCGGGCGGGGTGATGAGGGCGGCCACGATGAGAATGACCACGATGGCGTGCTTGCGGTAGAGCCGCATGATTTCGGGCGTCACGATGCCCGCTTTGGCCAGGAAAAACACTATCATCGGTAGCTCGAACACGAACGCGCACGAGAGCGTCATCGTGGTGAGCGTGCTCAGGTAGCTCTGCAAATCCATCTGGTTCTGGATGGTGGGGTCCACCGTGTAATCGACCAGAAACCGGATGCTGAGCGGCGCGGCGATGAAATAGCCAAAAAGCAGCCCCAGCCCAAACAGCACCGACACGAAGAACACCGCCCCGCGCGAACTCTGCCGCTCGTGCGGGTACAGCCCCGGCTTGATAAAGCTCCACAGCTCCCAAAACAAATACGGAAAGGCCAGCACGATGCCCGCGATGAGCGACGTGTTGATGTGCATCATCATCTGCCCGCTCATCTCGCGGTTCTGGATGATGAAGTGCACCGAGTCTTCGCACGGGGCCGAGTTGCCAAAGAGCTGCCGCGCCTGGCAGAACATGCGATACGTCCAGAAATCCGGCCGCGAGGGGGCCAGAATCAGGTCGTGAAAAATGAAGCCTTTGGCGAAAAACGCGCCCACGGCGAACACCAGCACCGCGATGGCCGCCCGGATGATGTGCCAGCGCAGCGCCTCCAAGTGGTCAAAAAACGACATTTCCGTCTCCACGCCGTCCGAAGAAGCGGCGGCGGCGGTAGCGCGGTTCTGCTGAAATTTTTGCGTCGGAGAAGCCAATTTTCAATTAACAATTAACAGTGAGCAATTAACAATTTGAGGCCCGTCATCAGAACAATGAATTGCTCATTATTCATTGCTCATTGTTAATTGAACAACGGGTACGCTTGCAGCCACTCGTTTACCTGGTGGCGGACGGCGCTCAGGCGGTCGGGGTTGGCGTGGTGGGTGAGGGCCTCGTCAATCAGGTCCACGATGCGCACCATGTCGGCCTCGACCAGGCCGCGGGTAGTTACGGCGGCCGAGCCGATACGGATGCCGCTCGTCACGAAAGGCGACTTGTCGTCGAAGGGCACCATGTTTTTGTTGAGGGTGATGTCGGCCTGCACGAGCGTGTTTTCGGCGAGCTTGCCGGTGAGGCCCTTCGAGCGCAGGTCAATCAGCATCAGGTGGTTGTCGGTGCCGCCCGAAATAATGTCGTAGCCGCGGGCCACGAACGCCTGCGCCAGGGCCTGGGCGTTGCGAATGACTTGCTGGGTGTACGTAGTGAAGCTCTCGCTCAACGCCTCGCCAAACGCGACGGCCTTGGCGGCGATGACGTGCTCCAGCGGCCCGCCCTGGGTGCCGGGGAACACGCCCGAGTCGAGCAGGGCCGACATGGGCCGCGGCTCGCCCCTCGGCGTTTTCAGGCCGAACGGGTTGTCGAAATCCTGGCCCAGCATAATCAGGCCGCCGCGCGGGCCGCGCAGGGTTTTGTGGGTCGTCGTCGTCACGATGTGGCAGTGCGCGAACGGCGAATTGAGCAAGCCCGTGGCAATCAGGCCGCTGGGGTGCGAGATGTCGGCCAGCAGCAGCGCGCCCACCGCGTCGGCGGCGTGGCGCAGGGCCTCGTAGTTCCAGTCGCGCGAGTAGGCCGAAGCCCCGCAGATGAGCATCTTGGGCCGTTCGCGGCGGGCCGTGTCCACGACTTTGTCCCAGTCAATCAGCCCCGTTTCGCGCTCCACGCCGTAGAAGCTGGGCTGGTAGATTTTACCGGAAAAATTGACCGGCGAGCCGTGCGTAAGGTGCCCGCCGTGGGCCAGGTCGAAGCCCAGAATCTTGTCGCCCGGATTGAGGCAGGCCAAAAACACGGCCGCGTTGGCCTGCGCCCCGGAGTGGGGCTGCACGTTGGCCCAGGCCACGCCGAACAATTCTTTGGCCCGGTCGATGGCCAACTGCTCGACTTGGTCCACGATTTCGCAGCCGCCGTAGTAGCGCTTGCCGGGCAGCCCTTCGGCGTATTTGTTGGTCAGCACCGAGCCTTGCGCCCGCATGACCGGCTCGGAGGCGTAATTTTCGCTGGCAATCAGTTCCAGGCCGTGGGTTTGGCGCTGGCGCTCCTGGGTGATGAGGTCGAATACGGCCGTGTCTTCGTGCACGGCGGGCGGGGCGAGGGTCGGGGCGAAGGCTTGCATGAGTCAAAAGTACGGCGGGCTGGGCGGTGGCTGGGTGTAAGGTGTCATTGTCAAGTATGGTTGTCATGCAGAGCGTAGCGAAGCATCTCGCCTGCACCTTTGCTGACGCATAGATTTACCGCGCCACGCGAGATACTTCGCTGCGCTCTGCATGACAACGACCCCCAAGGAACAACAAACCGTACCTTCTCGCCATGAATCCTCCTACCCACGATAAAATCTGCCTCATCGGGGCCGGCTCCTCCGGCCTGACGGCGGCCAAGTCTTTGCACGAAGCCGGGCTGGCGTTTGACTGTTTCGAGAAAGGCTCGGCGCTGGGCGGCAATTGGCGCTACGGCAACGATAATGGCTTGTCGTCCGCCTACCGCTCGCTGCACATCAACACCAACCGGCACATCATGTCGTACTCCGACTACGAGATGCCGGCCAAGTACCCGATGTTTCCGCACCACTCGCACATTATCAGCTACTTCGAGGACTACGCCCGGCACTTCGGCATCGACAAGCTTATCACCTACCAGACTGAGGTAACCGACGTAGCGCCCGTCGGCGACGGCACTTGGCGGGTGCGGACGCGACGGCGCGACGGCGTTGAAAATCAAGGGATTTACCGCGCCGTCATCGTGGCCAACGGCCACCACTGGAGTCCGCGCTACCCGGAGCCGGCGTTTCCGGGCACGTTCAGCGGCGAGACGCTGCACTCGCACTACTACCGCACGCCCGACCAGGTGGCGGGCCGCAACGTAGTTATCGTGGGCATCGGCAACTCGGCCGTGGACATTGCCTGCGAAACGGCCCGGCAGTATTCGGGGCGCGTCACGATTTCGACCCGCAGCGGGGCGCACATTCTGCCGAACTGGATTTGGGGCCTGCCGTTCGACTCGCTGGCCTCGCCGCTGGTGAGCCGCCTGCCGCTGGCCGTGCAGCGCGCGGTGCTCGGGGCCACGCTCTGGCTGGCCCACGGCAACCAGGAAAAATACGGCGTGCCGCGCCCCAAGCGGCCGCTGCTCATGGAACACCCCACGCTCTCCCAGGATTTGCTCAACCTGGCCGGCCGCGGCCTGATTCAGTTCCGGCCCAACATCCGCGAATTGCAGGGCGATAAAATCTTATTCGAAGATGGCCACACGGAGCCAGCCGATTTGCTGATTTACGCCACCGGCTACAAGGTGTCGTTTCCGTTTTTTAAGAAAGATTTTCTGCACGTCGAGGAGCAAAATAATTTAGAGCTGTACCGCCGCGTGGCGCACCCCGAGCATCCCGGCCTGTACTTTCTGGCCTTCATTCAGCCGCTGGGCGCTATCATGCCGCTGGCCGAGATTCAGGGCAAGTGGCTGGCCAGCTTGCTCAGCGGCCAATGCCGGCTGCCCGACGCGGCCACTATGCGCCAGAGCATCGCCGAGGATAAGGCCGCGCTGGGCCGGCGCTACAAGCAGTCGGCGCGGCACACCATGCAGGTCGATTTTCACCCCTACAAAGAACTGATTGAGCGCGAGATGCGCCAGCAAGTAGTGCGGCCAGCGGTGGGGGAAACGGCGCGGTAAGAACGGGCGAAATATGCCTTGCCCGGTTGATTTCCGGCCCGGATGGCGGATTATCGCGGTACGGTAATTGGCAAAGCGGCCGAAGGAATAGAACCCGCTTGCCGAATATTTATTTGAAAAGCCACCGCCGAAAATTGGAAAACTTACCGCGCGGCAACTAAATTTGGCCGGACTATGCCCTCCCGGTCTTATTTGACACCGGGCTTTTTTAGCACTTTCTTCCCTCTCTATTGACCTGAAGCTCTACGTTCACCCTTACCCGTAGTTCTTTATGGACCTTCTGCAAGCGAGCGATTCCGCGCTCATCGCACTCTACCTGACCGGCCACCAAGCGGCGTTTGCCCAACTGCTCGACCGCCACCAGGCGCGGGTGTTCACGACTATTCACCTCGTGGTGCGCGACGAGGACCTGGCCGAGGACCTGACTCAGGACACGTTTATTAAAGCCATTCACACGCTGCAAAGCGGCCGCTACCAGGACGAGGGCAAGTTTGGCTCCTGGCTCTGCCGCATCGCCCACAACCTGGCCATCGACGCGTTCCGGCGGGCCAAGCGCGCGCCCCAAACCAGCCTCTCGGATAATATGGGGCTGGCAAATTCGTTACACCTCGCCGAAGAGGGTGCCGACGACGCGCTCGGCCGCGAAGAAGGCCACGCCCACCTGCGGCTGCTCATTCAGGAGCTGCCGCCGGCTCAGAAAGAAGTCTTGCTCATGCGCCACTACGGCGACATGAGCTTTCAGGAAATCGCGGACGCGACCGGCGTCAGCATCAACACCGCGCTGGGGCGCATGCGGTACGCCCTGATTAACCTGCGGAAAAAAATGGCCGCGCACACGCTGTTATATGATTCAAACCTTACCCCACCCGACCCTGCTGCGGTACGTCTATGATGAGCTGCCCACCGACGAGCAGCACGAGGTAGAGGATGCCCTGCTCCACGACCCCGCCCTGGCCAACACCTGCGCCGACCTGCTGCTGGCCCAACGCTCGCTCGACCACCTGGCCCGCGCCCCGCGCCCGGCCACGCGGGCCGCGATTTTGCAGTACGCCCAATCTTTTAATGGGCTGATGTGATGGATGTGCGAATGTGCGAATTGCTGCTGGAATTTCTACCGAAGCAATTCGCACATTTGCACATTAATCACATCAGCCCATCCAAAAAGAATGTCGCGTCCTGAGCGGTTTCGCCGGTTCCTCGAATACTTCACTGTTAATTACCCGGAGCCGAAAACCGAGCTGGCCTACGCCAACCCGTACGAGCTAATCGTGGCCGTGGTGCTGAGCGCGCAGTGCACAGACAAGCGGGTGAACCAAGTGATGCCGGCGCTGCTGGCCCGCTTCCCCGACCCCGCCGCGCTGGGCACGGCCGCCGCCGAGGACATCTTCCCGTTCATCCGGAGCGTGTCGTACCCGAACAACAAGGCCAAGCACCTGGCCGGGCTGGGCCGGCTGCTGCTCAGCGACTTCGGCGGCGAGGTGCCGAGCACCATCGACGACTTGCAGCGCCTGCCGGGCGTGGGTCGTAAAACGGCCAACGTGGTCGTGTCGGTCGTTTACAACCAGCCAGCGATGGCCGTCGATACGCACGTCTTCCGGGTGTCGCACCGGCTGGGACTGGTGCCCAAAACGGCCACCACGCCGCTGGCCGTCGAGCGCGGGCTGGTGCGCTACATCCCGCAGGCGCAGATTCCGAAAGCCCACCACTGGCTCATTCTGCACGGCCGCTACGTGTGCGTAGCCCGCTCGCCAAAATGCTCCGTTTGCCCGCTGACGGACGTTTGCGCGTTTTACGCGAAGCTGGGGGTGATTAAGTGAGGAGGTGAGGAGGTGAAAAGTGAAGGGGTAATGCTCCGCGTTTTACTTCTCACCTAATCATTTAATCACCTAAAAACAGCCACTCATACGCCGCGCCGAACTCCTGGCCCCAGAACCACTCGGCGTGCTGGCCGCCGGGGCGGACTTCGCACACGAGCTGGGCGGCGGGCAGGCCGGCGGCGAGCAGCGCGGCGGCCGTGGTTTGCATGAGCGGCGCCAGGCTCGCGTACTCGAGCGCGCCGCTCACGAAGTAGAATCGGGCATCGGGGTGGGGCGGGTGCCGCGCGAGGAAGGCCGGCAGCTCAGCCTGCGCAAACCACAGGGCCGGCGAAAACACGCCCACCCGCCCAAACACGTCGGGCCGCGCCAGGCCGGCATAAAGGGCCAGCAGCCCACCCATGCTGCTGCCCAGGATGCCGGTGTGGGCCGCGTCGGGCAGGGTGCGAAAGTGCTGGTCGATATAGGGCTTGAGCGTATCGGCCAAAAAGCTGACGTATTGCGCGCCCTGGCCGCCCACCCGACGGCCATCGCGGGCGCGGGCGTTGGGCCAGGCCGAATACTCGTCGAGCCGGTGCGGGCCGCTGTTGTCCACGGCCACGACCAGGCAATTCCCACGCGCGGGGTCGGCCTGGTGCAGTGCGTCGAGGGTTTCATCGAGGCCCCACTCACCCGAAAACGAGGTAACCTGGTCGAACACGTTCTGGCCATCCTGCACGTAAAGCACCGGGTAGTGGCGGGCGGGGTAGCGGTCGTAGTCGGGCGGCGCGTAGAGCCACACGCGGCGAGTGCGCCCGCCGAGCTGCGGCATGGCAAAAGCAAGCGCCAGCACCCGCACCGATGCCGAGGCCGAGTGTGACCGGGTGGACGGCAGCTGGCCCTCGTCCTGCCAGCTCAGCACTTGCAAGCTGATTTCGGCCCGGTCAGCTTGAGTAGCAGCAAAACGTGGGCGGCGCAGGCGGCGGTTGGGCAGCGGCTCGCCAGCGGCCCCGGCTTCGATGGTGTCCCAGGAGCCGCGGCAGAGCTTGAACTCCAGCGGGCCGCGCCAGGTGGCGGGCAGGGACAGCCAGCGGCAGCCGGTGGCCGGGTCGGGCGGGGTGAAGGCGTAGTCGGGATGGTCGGTGGTCCAGCCGTTGCCCGCCCCGGTGAGGTAGATGGGCGCGCCGGCCGGCGTATCGGCCGGCACCGAGGCAAGGCGAAACAGCAGCGGGCCGGGCGCTCGATGCCGACGCAGCAGACGGGACAGCAGGCTTCGCATTATTTCTTGTTTCTTGTTTCTTGTTTCTTGTTTTCAGGGCGACGGTTCGCGCAGAGTTGCGCAGAGGGAGCAAAGCTTCGCAGGGGGCCAAAGCTGCTACCTTGCCTGGCTCAAGTTAGAAACAAGAAACAAGAAACAAGAAACAAGAAACAAGAAACAAGAAACTACGAAGCCGCCTCCAGTACGCTCGCGTCGTTATTGGCCGGCGAGTTTACCCGCGTCGTAATGGCGTATTCCTTCATCAGCCGGGTGTCGAAGGGCACAAGCAGCGCCTGGTGCTGCGCGGGGCTGAGGTCGTCGGCGAGCCAGGCGCGCTCGGCTTCGGGGCCGGGCAGGATGACGGGCATCCGGTTGTGCAGGCGCGCCATCAGCTCGTTCGGCTCGGTGGTGATGATGGTGAAGGTCGGGCGCACTTCGCCCGTGGCGCGGTCCACCCACTCGTCCCACAGCCCGGCGAAAGCGAAGGGCTGCTCGTCGGCCAGCATAATGCGGTGTGGAATCTTGCCGCGCTCGGTGGCTTGCCACTCGTAGAAGCTGTCGGCCAGCACCAGGCAGCGGCGGCGCTGGAGCAATTGCCGGAAGCTGGGCTTTTCAGCCAGCGTTTCGGCGCGGGCATTGATGGGCTTCGGGCCGGCGCTTGGGTCGCGGCTCCAGGCGGGCACCAGGCCCCAGGGCACGAGCTGAATTTGCCGCGGGGCGGCGTTGGTGAGGATGGGCAGCGCCTGCGAGGGCGCGGCGTTGAAGGTCGGCGCGGGGGCCGGGCCGGTGGGAGACGACGCGCCAAAGCGTTGGGCCAGGGCCAGGGCCGGGGTGATAACGGTGTAGCGTCCACACATAGTAAGGGGCTGGCCCCGGCGAAAGACCGACCGCGAGCCGGGACCTCATACGGCAAAAGGCCGCCCCCGGTGCGCCCGCCGCGTCCAGTGAGCCGGCCGAGTACTACGGGCGGATACGTGACGCGCCCACCCGCCCGCGCAACCCAAAGCGGCCCGGTTGCGGTATGCGTCCCTATGCTCCTACTCGTGTTTCAAGCCTGGGCAGCGGGGTGGCTCGGGCCAGCCGCCACGCCCGCGCCCGCTGCCCGCCTGCGGCGCGTGCGGCAGCAGGTAGCCGCGATTCAGCAACAACGGCTGCGGCTGCGCCCGGTGCGCCCCGACCAGACTCAGCCCGGACCAGAGGGTAACGACCTAGTGGGCTACTTTGCCGGGTCGGCGCTGTGGCTGCTCCACGAAGTGCATGCCGGCGACTCCGGAGAACGGCAGGCCGATTATTACTTCACCGCTGGTCGGCTCATCTTCGTTTACGAGCGGGAGACGCGCTACGGGCTGCCCCAGCCATCGGGCCGGCCGACCCTACGCATCCAGGAAAGCCGGAGCTATTTTGAGGACGGCCACCTTTTTTGCTGGCTTGGGTTCGGGGGGCGGCCCCGGCGGCTACAGACAGCCGCCGCTCGTGCCCGGCAGCAGGCGCTGCTGCACGGGGCGCAGGCCCTGCGGCGGCAGGTCGGCGCGGTGGCGACGGAGTAGTTTTCCGGTAGTTTTCCGGTAGTGTTCCGGTAGTTTTCCGGTCAGGGCGGCAGCCGACGGACGCAGCCGGGCGGCGGGGAGCGTACGCAGCCGGGCATGAGTCCGGGGTGAATCCGCCCGGAAGTATTTCCTGGCTTAATCCAACCGTTCATAGCCCACTCGCCACCTGAAACCAAAGCTGCTAAAGGGTCGACAACGCATTTCAGGTTGGCCTAGCTGTCAAATAACTAACGCGCGTTGGCGGGGCTGTTGATTATTAGAAAATATTTTTTTTAACAAAAAAACCGCTCTGGTTAAGTCTCAGCCAGCTTGACCAACCAAGATGCGCGGGTGCGTTTGCAGGGGTGAATTTGATGTGAGTAAGTTTGCGCACTTTTACTTCACTTAATTTCCCACCATGCGCGCACGCTTACTCTTTTACCTGCTTTGTCTGCTGCCTTTTGGCAGCTTCGCCCAGTCGGGAGCCGTTGTGGCCGGCACCGTTCAGTCGGAAGCCGGCGAGCCGCTGCCCGGCGTGACGGTTTTTTTCAAAGGCACCAGCGCGGGCACGACCACCGACGACCGGGGCGCGTTTTCGCTCAAGGCTGATTTCAGCCGCGGGCCGCTCACGCTCGTCGTGTCCTACGTGGGTTTCCAAAGCCAGGAGCTGCCCGTGAGCGGCCCCAACCCGGCGCTCGCCGTTCGCCTCAAGACGGGCACCATGCTCGACCAAGTGGTGGTATCGGCCTCGCGCGTGGCCGAAAGCTTCGGGCAGGTGCCGGTGACGGTCGAAAAGCTCGACACTCGTAAGGTGGCCAACCTGACCTCGCCCGACCTCGTGGCCGGCCTGGCCCGCATGAAAAGCATCGACGTCAGCTCGTCGTCCATGCTCACGACCAGCTTCAGCACCCGCGGCTTCAATTCCTCGCGCTCGGACCGCGTGATTCAGCTCGCCGACTACACCGACACCCAGATTCCGAGCCTGAGCCTGAACGTGGGCAACCTGCTCGGCATCCCGATTCTGGACGTGGCCAGCGTCGAAGTCGTCCACGGCCCGGCCTCGGCCCTCTACGGCGCGAACGCCTTCAACGGGGTGCTGCTCACGAACTCGAAAGACCCGTTCACCGAAACCGGGCTGAGCGTGCGCCTGCGCGGCGGCAACCGGTCCATGCTCGACGGGCAGCTGCGCTACGCCGTCAAGCTCAGCGAGCGGGTGGCCTTCAAGCTTACGGGCGGCTACTTTGAGGCTAACGACTTCACGGCCGACAACCAGGACGCGACCAGCAAGCTCATCGAGGCGAATAACAACCCGGCCGGCTCCAACCTCGGCTACGACGCGGTGAGCCGCTACGGCGACATCGGCACTCCTCTGTTTACCGCCGCCCCTATCTTTCCTGGTGGGCCGCCTAACGCGCTGGCTGGCAAAGCGGTGTTTTTGCCCGGCTTCACGGAGGCTAACCTCGTGGAAAAAGACAACCCGACGAAGTCGCTCAAAATAGCCCCGACGCTCTCGGTTATGCTCACCGATAAGATACGGGCCACGGCCGGCTACCGCTACTCCAGCGCCAGCACCTCGTTTCAGGCCGGCAGCCGCTACCGCTTCGTCAATAGCGGCGCGCAGCAGTACCGCCTGGCCCTGGAAGGCGACAACTGGTTCGTACGCGGCTTCTCGACCCAGGACTTTTCGGGCGGGCGCGACCCCAAGACGGATGGCTCGTACAACCTGGGTTTTCTGGGGGCGTTTTTGCAAGCCCAGCAGGCAATCGGGGCCAATGGTCAGCCGGTAGTAGATGCCCAGGGGCAACCAGTTAGTTACGGCACCCGCTACGTGCGGACCTACGTGGGAGCGTACAACACGTTGTTTTACACCCCTGGCCCCAACGCCGGCAACGCCGACGCTGCCGCACTCTTCGCTCGCAACACTGCCAACGCCAACGCGCCGCTCTTGCAGCCCGGCACCGATGCCTTCAACCAAGCCCGCACCCGCATCATCCAGGACCCCACGCCCGGCCGCGGCGCGCGCCTCGTGCTGCGCTCGTTCCTCAACGAAGGCAGCGGGCAGTACAATTTCAAGTCCGACATCGCCGACGTGGTGGTGGGCGGTGCCTACCGCCAGTACCTGCTCGGCTCCGATGGCAGCCTGTTTGCTGACAGCCCGACCTCGGACCGCATCAGCAACTACGAGTTTGGCGGCTACGCCCAGATAAGCAAGTCGCTGGCCGACGACCGGCTGCGCCTCTCGGCCGCCGGGCGCGTGGACCAGTTCCAGAACTTCGGGTCCGCGTTTTCGCCCCGCGTATCGGCCGTATACACGGCCGGGGCCGACAAGCAGCATAACATCCGGGCCAGCTTTAGCCGCGCCTTCCGCTCGGCCACGCAGGACGGGCAGTACATCCGCCTCGACGTGGGCCGCGCCATCCTGCTCGGCAACGTGGGCGGTGGCTTCCAGGGCTACCTGCCCGGCCTGGTGCGGGGGCTGCCCGGCATTCTCGCCGCGAGCCGTGATGCCGAGCTCAAAGCCCTCGAATTCAACAGTGGCAAGCTGCGGCTGGAAGAAGTGAACAGCACTGAAATTGGCTACCGCGCGCAGGTGTCGAGCAAGCTGTTCGTGGACTTCGACTACTTCTACAGCTTTTACAACGACTTCATCGTCGCGCAGAACTTCATCGGCAACCTCGATGGCACGCGGCCCACTCGGGCCCAGATTGGCGTCGGAGCCGGCGCGAGTTTCGGCCCGACGATAATTGTCAATGGCCAGCCGCAGGTAAACCCCACCCGCGTTATTCAAATCAATACCAACGTGGACCAGAGCGTGCGCACGCAGGGCGCGGGCCTCACGGTGGGCTACCGCTTCTCGCCGGCTTTCACGCTGACCGGCAACTACAGCTTCAACAACCTCATCACGGATACTTTCCGCGAGGGCGTTCAGTCGTTTTTTAACACCCCGACCAACAAGTTTAACCTCGGCGCCGACGGCCTGCTGCTGGAGCGCCGCCTGAACTACAGCGTGAACTACCGCTACACCGACTCGTTCCTCTACGAATCGACCTTTGCCACCGGTACGCTGCCGAGCACCAACATCGTGGACGCGCAGCTTGGCTACACGCTGCCCACGCTGCACACCACGCTGCAAGTCGGCGGCTCGAACCTGCTCGACCAAACCAACTTCCAGGTCTATGGCGCGCCGAGCCTGGGCCGATTGGTCTATGTGGGGCTGCTATTTGACATTAAGTAGGTCTGACCCGAAGGGGGCGAAGCCAACCGCGGATTTGTCGGATTCGTCGGATTCGTCGGATTTTGGTGATGTAAAAAGGCCGCTCGCTTGAGCGGCCTTTTTACGTTTCGACAAGTTGGGGAGCGTGCCGCGTTTGGTGAAAACTTACGGGTCGCCACCAAAATCCGAGCAATCCGACGAATCCGGTAAATCCGCGGTTGGCTTCGCCCCCTTCGGGTCAGACCTTGTACAGCAGCTCGTAATACTCGCGCGCCATGCGGCCGCTCTCAAAGGCTGGCTCGACGTCCTTCATGCCGCACTTCACGATTTTGAGAAACTCCTTCGGCTGGTCGTAGTAGAGCGGCACGACCCGTTCGAGCACGTCGTAAAGCGTGTTGGCTTCGAGCGTGTCCTTCTGCTCGTCGGGCAAGTGCTCGTCGGCGTGGGCGATGAGAAAGCAGTTCTGGCCGTCTTTGGCGAACTCCGGTATCCAGCCGTCGGCTATGCTCACGCTCACGCAGGCGTTCATGGCGGCCGTCATGCCGCTTGTGCCGCTCGCCTCGCGCGGGTAGCGCGGGGTGTTGAGCCACAGGTCGGAGCCTTTCTTGGTTTCGGCCGACAAGGCCAGCTCGTAGCCCGTGAGCACGGCGCAGCGCTTCAGGTCTTTGGTTTTCTGGATGATGTCGTTGAAGGTGTGGATGGCGCTGTAGTCCTTCGGATACGGCTTGCCGGCCCAGATGACCTGCAGCGGCCGCTCGTCGTTGGAAACCAGGCGCTTGAACCGCTCGAAGTCGCGCAGAATCAAATCGGCCCGCTTGTAGCCGGCGAAGCGCCTGGCCCAGACGATGGTCAGCGCGTCGGGGTCGAGCAGGGTGCCGGTCTGGTCGGCTACGGTCTGGAAAAACCGCTTTTTCAGCTCCCGCTTGCGGGCCAGCAGCGCCGCGTCGTCCTTGCTCTTGAGGGCGGCGGCCAGCTGCGGGTCGCGCCAGTAGGTGCCGTTCTGGGAGTTGGTGATGGGAATAATCGGGCAGACACCTTCGTAGTGGCCCCACATCTGGTTGGCCACCGTGCCGTGGACCTTGCTCACGGCGTTGGCCCGCCGCGAAAAGCGCAGGGCGGTGAGCGTGTAGTTGAGCGAGTCGCCGCCGAGGCGGGCCACCTGGCGAATCTCGTCCAGCGGTACGCTGCCGAAGAAACTCATGTCCTGGAGCAGCCGGAGCGGGCGCTCCTCGTTGCCGGCCAGCTCGGGCGTGTGGGTCGTGAAGACGAGGCGCTTCTGCACCTCGGCCAGGTCGCGGCCGTGCTTGTCGTAGAGATAAAACGCCAGCGGCAGGCCGTGGCCTTCGTTGAGGTGGTACACGTCCGTCTGCCGGCCGAGCAAATCGAGCAGCCGGCCGCCGCCCACGCCCAGCAGGATGCTCTGGGCCACGCGGGCGGCCGAGTCGGGGTCGTAGAGGTGGTGGGAGATGGTGCGCGAGATGTAATCGTTCTCCGGGATGTCGGTGGTCAGAAAAAACATCGGCGCGGTGCCGAACGTCTCCGGGGCTAAGTATAGGGCGCGCACTTGCACGGCGGCCCCGTGGATGGTGATGGGAAAGAGCAGCCCCGTATCCTGCAAGAACGAGTAGTGCTTTTGGCGAAACTCGGCCCGCATGGTTTGGTCGGGGTTGCGGTCCTGGTCGTAGTAGCCGTAGGTCCACAAGATGCCGATGCCCAGCAGGTTCTGCTTCAGCTCGTAGGCCGAGCGCATGTGCGAGCCGGCCAGGAAGCCCAGCCCGCCGGAGTAGATTTTCAGGGACTGGTCGAGGGCGAATTCCATCGAGAAATACGCGGCGGGGGTTTTGTACTTGGCGGCCGGGGCCGGCATTCGGAAGGCAAAGCTCATGCGGGGAGAAGCAGGGAAAGCGGAAGAAACGGGCGGCAACGGCGCGCCACTGAACGACTTGAACGGCACAAAGGAAAAGCCGGCCAGCCAAAGCCGGCCGGGTCCGGCGTATTTTGGCCCACCTTTTCGGGGCCGCGCTCGCAATGCGTTGGGGGCGTTTCGGCCGGAAGTTTTCGCCTCTTTTATTCCCCTTTCTGATTCATGCGTACTCTTAGTTCGTTGGTAGCTGGCCTGTTGGCCGTGCTGCTGTTCTCGGCCACCAACGCGCGGGCACAAGCGGCCGCCGCCGCCGCCGCTGCCACCGCCGCCATGCGGTCTGGAAAACAAGCCCCCGCCGGCACCCGCATCGACCCCACGTACTGGTTCGTGGGCATGAAAAACCCCAAGCTCCAGTTGCTGGTGAACGCGCCCGGCATCGCCGCCGCGCAAGCAAGTCTGGCCGCTTACCCCGGCGTAACGCTCGACGGATTTCAGAAGCTCGAAAGCCCGAACTACCTGGTTATCAATTTGACCATCGCCCCCGAAGCCCGCCCCGGCGTGCTGACGCTGGAGTTTAAAGGCGCGAAAACTCAGCGCCTGAGCTATGAGCTGCGGCCCCGCAACGCCGACCCCCAGCGCAATCAGGGCCTGACCCAGGCCGACTTCGTGTATTTGCTCATGCCCGACCGCTTCGCCAACGGCGACCCGAAAAACGACATCGTCCGGGGCACCCGCGTGCGCAACGTGGCCCGCGACTCGATGTACGCCCGCCACGGCGGCGATTTGCGCGGCATCGAGCAGCACTTCGACTACCTCAAGCAGCTCGGCGTAACGGCCATCTGGCCCACGCCGCTCATCGAAAACGACATGCCCAAGGCCAGCTACCACGGCTACGCCGTGACGGACTGCTACAAGATTGACCCGCGCTACGGCACCAACGCCGAGTATGTGGGCTTCGTCAAAAGCGCCCACGCGCAGGGGATGAAAGTGGTGCAGGACATCGTGCTCAACCACTGGGGGTCGTATCACCACTTGTTTCTCGACCAGCCGGCCCGCGACTGGTTCCATCAGTGGCCGAGCTTCACGCGCAGCAACTACAACGCCTACGCCGTGAATGACCTCCACGCCTCGGCCTACGACCAGAAGCGCCAAAACGACGGCTGGTTCGACACGACCATGCCCGACGTAAATCAGGGCAATCCGCTGGTAGCTACCTACCTGACTCAGAATTTTATCTGGTGGATTGAGAGCACCGGCCTCGATGCCTACCGGGTGGACACCTACCCGTATTCCCAGCCGCGGTTTTTGATGGACTTCGGCCAGGCCATCGACCGCGAATACCCCGGCTTTTTGATGACGGGCGAAACGATGGTGGGCACGGCGGCCGAGCAGGCGTTCTTCACCCAGAATATCCTGCCCCCCGTGAACGGCTTTAAGTCGAACCTGCCCAGCACCCTCGATTTTCAAATCTGCTACAGCATCGCCGACGCGCTCCGCGACGGCAACCTGGGCCGCCTCTACGAGTCGCTCCAGGCCGATTGGCTCTACACCGATGCGTCGCGCAACGTGCATTTTCTGGACAACCACGACATGAGCCGGTTTTATTCGGTTATCGGCGAAGACTATGCTAAGTATAAGATGGGCATCGCCTGGCTGCTGACCTTGCGCGGCACGCCCCAGCTGTATTACGGCACGGAGGTGCTGATGAAGAATTTCTCGGACCCCGACGGCAAGGTGCGCGAGGATTTTCCGGGCGGCTGGGCCGGCGATAAAACCGACTACTTTAAGACGCGGCCGGGGCGGGCGGGCGAGGCGTTCGACTACGTGAGCAAGCTGGCGAACTACCGGCGCACGCACCCGGTGTTGTCGAGCGGCAAGCTCATGCAGTTCATCCCGCAAGATGGGGTTTATACTTATTTCCGGTATTCGGAGGCCGGTTGCGTGATGGTTATCGCCAACGTGGGCAAAGAGGCGAAGGCCGTGGACGGGGCGCGCTTTGCCGAGCGGCTCACTGGGTTTTCTTCCGGGGTGGACGTGGTTTCGGGGGCGGTTCTGGCTGATTTGAGGACCATTCGGGTGCCGGCGCGGACCTCGTTTGTGGTCGAGTTGCGGAAGTAGCTTTGGGGAGTTTTTCACCGCAGACGGCGCAGAGGGTTCGCAGACGATTATGCATGAAAATGACATTTCTTACCTGATTCGCAAGTGCGCGTTTGAGGTACACCGGGCTTTGGGACCGGGGCTGCTGGAGTCGGCTTATGAAGCGGCACTCATTTATGAGTTGCAGGCGGTTGGGCTGAACGTTAAGACTCAGGTCGCCTTACCCATGCAGTACAAAGGGCTTCGGATGGAGGTCGGCTACCGCATGGATATGGTTGTCGGGGGCAAAGTGGTGGTCGAGTTGAAGGCTGTTGATGCGCTGCTGGAAGTCCACCACATGCAGCTGCTGACTTACCTGAAACTGTCCGGCTACAAACTGGGCCTGCTCATCAACTTCAACGTCCCACTCATCAAACAAGGCATCTTCCGCAAAGTGAACGGCCTGGAAGACTCCTCTGCGTAACCTCTGCGAACCCTCTGCGCCGTCTGCGGTGAAAAAACAATGCCCCAAACAATCCTGCTAACCGGAGCCAGCCGAGGCATCGGCCGCGCCACCGCCCACCTGCTGGCCCAGCAGGGCGCCAACCTGGCCCTGCTCGCCCGCAACACGGAGGAGCTAACCCGCGAAGCCCACGACCTGAACGCCTTGGCCCTGCCCGCCGATGTCACCAACGAAGCCCAAGTCAAGCAAGCCATCGAGCAAACCATAAACCACTACGGCCGCCTCGATGCCATTATATGCAACGCCGGCGTGGGCAGCTTCGCCGAGCTGGAAAACTTCACCCTGGACGAGTTTGAGCGGCAGTTCGCCACCAACGTGCGCGGCACGTTCCTGCTCTGCAAATACGCCGTGCCGCATTTCAAAGCCCAAAAAAGTGGCCACATTATCGGCGTGGCCTCCGACGTGTCGAAGCGCACTTTTGCCCACGGCACCGTGTACGGCGCCACCAAATACGCTCAAGACGCGCTGCTCGGCTCGCTCCGCAAAGAGGTGCGCCCGCACGGCGTGAAGGTGAGCGTCATCTATCCCGGCATGGTGGACACGCATTTCAGCGGCGAGCCGGGCGGGGCGGCCACCGCCCACACCCACCTGCGCCCCGAGGACGTGGCCGCCGCCATCGCCTACGTGCTCCAGGCCCCGGCCCACGTCGTGGTGGACGAGCTGATGCTGCACCCACTGAGCCAGGAATGGTAGGGTCAATGAGCAATTAGCAATGAACAATGAGCAATTGCTGAGTGGGTATTGTCTGTCATTGCTCATTGTTAATTGCTCATTGATAATTGACTCCCTATCTTCCCGGCAATTATGAAAAACGACTTGCTGACAGCCGGCCTGCTGGCGCTGATTTCTCTCACGCTACCTTTTGCCGCCGTGGCCCAGACTCCCGCGCCTTTGCCCCTCTCCGACTCGAACACGACCGCCGAAGTGCCCCAGGATAACAAGCTCGTTATCTACCAGCTGCTGCCGCGCCTGTTCGGCAATAAGGTGGCTCTGAACAAGCCTTATGGGACGATACTGGAAAACGGCTGCGGCAAGTTCAACGACATCAACGACCGGGCGCTGGACGAGATGAAGAAGCTGGGCGTGAGCCACGTCTGGTACACGGGCGTGATTGAGCACGCCACCATGACGGGCTACCCCACGGCCGGCATGCTGCCCGACGACGCGGACGTAGTGAAGGGCCGCGCCGGCTCGCCCTACGCCATCAAGGACTACTACGACGTGGACCCCGACCTGGCCGTGAACGTCAAAACCCGGCTGGCCGAGTACGAGGCGCTCATTCAGCGCACCCACGCCCACGGGCTGAAGGTGCTCATGGACTTCATTCCGAATCACGTCGCGCGCTCGTATCGGTCGGATGCCAAGCCGGCGGGCGTGGTCGATTTGGGCGCGAGCGACGACAAGACGGTGGCTTTCGCGCCGAACAACAACTTCTACTATTTGCCCGGTCAGAAGTTCGTGCCGCCGGCCGGCTACAACCCGCTCGGCGCGGCCAAAGCGCCCGGCGAGGACGGCAAGTTCGTAGAAAACCCGGCCAAGGCGACCGGCAACGACGTGTTCGCGGCCCAGCCTAAGCTCGACGACTGGTTCGAGACGACCAAGCTCAACTACGGGGTGGACTACCAGCACGGGCGGCAGCCACACTTCACGCCCGTGCCCGACACGTGGGTGAAGATGCGCGACATCCTCGTGTACTGGGCCGGCAAGGGCGTGGACGGCTTCCGCTGCGACGTGGCCGAGATGGTGCCGGTCGAGTTCTGGGCCTACGTCATCCCGGAGGTGAAAAAGGCCCGGCCCGGCATCGTGTTCATCGCCGAAGCCTACAATCCGAAGGAATACCGCACGTACCTGACCAAGGGCAAGTTCGACTTTCTCTACGACAAGGTGGGCCTTTACGACGGGCTGCGCAAGCTCATGCGGCAGGAAGGCACGACCGACGACATCACGCGGGTGTGGCGGGAGGAAAGCAACGGCTTCGGGGCGCACATGGTGCGGTTTCTGGAAAACCACGACGAGCAGCGCATCGCAAGCCGTGACTTCGCCACCAACCCCTTGCGGGCGGTGCCGGCCATGACGGTGGCCGCCACGCTGGGCAGCGGCCCGGTTATGCTCTACATGGGCCAGGAAGTGGGCGAGCCGGCCCACGGCGTAGCCGGCTTCAACACCGGCGACGGCCGCACCACGATATTCGATTACTGGGGCGTGCCCGAGCACCAGAAGTGGCTCAACCAGGGCAAGATGGACGGCGGCAAGCTCAGCCCCGAACAGAAAAGCCTGCGTGATTTCTACGGCCGCCTGCTGCGCCTCACCGCCGGCAGCGAAGCCCTGCGCCGCGGCCGCTTCTACGAGCTGCAGGATGCCAACAACCTGAGCAAGGAGTACGACCAGCGCCAGCTCTACGCCTACCTGCGCTACACTGACAAGCAGAAAGTGCTCGTCATCGTCAATTTCAGCGACACGAAAGCTTACAAGCCCACTTTGTTGCTGCCCGACGACGTGATGCGCCGCATCGGCCTGAGCACCGGCCGCACTTTTAGCGCCCGCGATTTGCTTAATGGCGGCGAGGCCAAGCCGGGGCTGAGTTTGAGTCTGGCTCCGCTCAGCGCGCTGGTGCTGGAGCTGACGCAATAGGGCGGAGTCGTTGTCATGCAGAGCGCAGCGACCCCCAACACCTCATCACCTCATTACCCTATAACTCTATCCCACCCTATGGCTGCTTCTGCCGCTACCGTCTCCTCGCCGCTCACCGGCCGGGCCAAGCCCCGCCTGAGCTTCTGGCAAATCTGGAACATGAGCTTCGGCTTTTTGGGCATTCAGTTTGGCTTTGAATTGCAGAACTCGAACGTGAGTCGCATTTTCGAGACGCTGGGGGCCAATAAGGACGACCTGCCGCTGCTCTGGATTGCGGCCCCGCTCACGGGCCTGCTCGTGCAGCCCATCATCGGGTATTTCTCGGACCGCACCTGGAGTCCGACCTGGGGGCGGCGGCGGCCGTTCTTTTTCGGCGGGGCGGTGCTGGCTACCCTGGCCTTATTCATCATGCCCAATTCGGGGATGCTGCTCATGGCGGCCGGGATGCTGTGGGTGATGGATGCCTCGTTCAACATTTCGATGGAGCCGTTTCGGGCCTTCGTGGGCGACTTGCTGCCGGCCAATCAGCGCACGACGGGCTTCGCCATGCAGAGCTTTTTCATCGGCGTGGGCTCGGTGGTGGCGGCCGGGTTGCCGTGGGTGTTCGCCAACCTGTTTCACGTGGCCAATACCGACCCGGCGGGCGGGGTGCCGCCTTCCGTGCGCTACGCGTTCTATTTCGGGGCCGTCACGCTCTTCATCACCGTGATGTACACCGTGTTTACGAGCCGCGAATACCCGCCCGAAAACCTGGCCGAGTTCGAAAAAGAGAAAGCCGAAGGCAGCATTTTCGGCGGGCTGGCCGAGTCGTTTCTGGGCATTTTTCGGATGCCCAAAACCATGAGCCAGTTGGCCGTGGTGCAGCTCTTCACTTGGTTCGCGCTGTTCGCGATGTGGATTTATTCGACCAACGCCATCACCAGCAACGTCTATAACATGCGGGTAGACGGGGCGCTCTACACCAAAATCGCGGCCCAGGTGCGGACGGCCGCCGCCGCCGTGACGGTCGCAGACAAGAGCTTTTTCGATTTGCGCGTCAGCACGCCCGCCGAGAAAGTCGCCAGCGAGCTGAGCGGCCTTAAAAAAGACCTGGCCGACATCAACCAGTTCCAGGCCGGCGCGGCCGAAAAAGTCATCACGACCAGCCTGGCCGGCTACTACCTGCGGGCGGGGCAGCCCACGGCCACCGAAAAAACGACCCTGGAACGGGTGCAGAAGGAATATAACGACGGGGCCGACTGGCTGGGCATCTGCTCGTCGGTGCGCAACGGCGTGGCGGCGGTGTTCGCGTTTCTGCTGCCCGTGGTGGCGCGCCGCTTCAGCCGCCGTCTCACGCACATGAGCTGCCTGATAATCGGCGGGCTGGGGCTGATTTCGCTGCGCTTCGTGGGTCACCCGGCCCTGCTCATGGTGAGCATGGGCCTCGTCGGCATCGCCTGGGCCAGCATCCTATCCATGCCCTACGCCATGCTGGCCGGCGCGCTGCCCGCCAACAAAATGGGCTACTACATGGGTGTATTCAACTTTTTCATCGTCATTCCGCAAATCGTGGCGGCCACGGTGCTGGGCTTCCTCACCCACCACCTGTTCCAGGGCAACACGCTCTACGTGCTCGTGCTGGGTGGGGCGGGCATGATACTCGGCGGCCTGCTCACGCTGCGCGTGGACGATGCCGACGACATCCGCTTGCCCAACAACATGACCCCCGAGGAGAACCGCTCCTACGAAGCGTCGCTGGCCGGCGAGGTGTAAAACGGAGTGGCACTCCGTTTTGCCGCGAAGCGGCAATCTCGCGTTGCACGGGCTTGTTCGGCTTGTGACGGCGGAAGCGGCATCGCCCCAGTGCATTGGCAGACTCGGGTTGCACGAGCTGACTTGAGCAAACGAAGCGACCGTGGATTGCCGCTTCGCGGCAGAACGGGGTGCCACTCCGTTCTACATTTGCCCCATGCCCGCCACCGCCCTTGACACCATCGAGCTGTTTCGGCTGCGGCTGCCGCTGCTTCGGCCATTCGTCATTTCGCTCGGCCCCATTCTGTCGGTGCAAAACCTGGTGGTGCGGCTGCGCACGGCCGGCGGCCTCATCGGCTACGGCGAGTGCAGCCCGTATCCGACCATCAACGGTGAAACCCTCGACACCTGCTGGAGCGTGGGCCACCTGTTGGCCGACGCGCTGCGCGGACGCGACGCGCTCGACATCGCCGGCTGCCACGCCGCGATGGGCCGGCTGATTTATGCCAACCACAGCGTGAAGAGCGCCTTCGACATGGCCCTGCACGACGTGGCCGCCCAACACGCCGGGCTGCCGCTGTTTCGGTGGCTGGGCGGGGCCGAACGACCCAACCGGCCCCTGCGCACGGGCATGACGGTCAGCCTCGGCCCGGCGGAGCAGATGCGGGCCGAGGCCGTGCGGTTCCAGCAGGCGGGCTTTGCCGTCATCAAGGTCAAGCTCGGCGAGGGGCTGGCGGCCGATGTCGGGCGGGTGCGGGCCATTCGGGCGGGCATCGGGCCGGCGCATCCGCTGCGCGTCGATGCCAACCAGGGCTGGGACACGCCCGCCGTGGCCCTGGCCGTGCTGCGGGCGCTGGCTCCGCTGAACATCGAGTTTTGCGAAGAGCCGCTGGCCCGCCACCGGTTCCTGGATTTGCCCGCGCTCTCGGCCGCCTCGCCCATCCCGATTATGGCCGACGAGAGCTGCTGCGATGCCCACGACGCGGCCCGCCTCATCGGCCTGCGGGCCTGCCCGCTGCTCAACATCAAGCTCGGCAAGTCGGCCGGCCTGCACCAGGCCCGCCAGGTGGTGGCGCTCGGGGCGGCCGCCGGCCTGGGCTTGCAAGTGGGCGGCTTCATGGAGTCGCGCCTGGGCATGAGCGCCGCCGCCCACCTGGCCCTGAGCCACGACGCGGTGCGCTACTGCGACTTCGACACGCCCTACATGTTCGCCCAGGACCCCGTGCGCGGCGGCCTCGACTACGGCCCCGGCGGCGCGCTGTGCTTGCCCGACGAGGTGCCCGGTATCGGGGCGGTTATCGGGGAAGAGTATTTGGAGGGGTGAGGTTTTACGAGGTGGGTAGTGGGCATCAAGTAAGTCAGCCGCTAAGTGCCTCTTTCCTAACCCCTAATACCAAAATTTCAAGCGCTATCGCCCAACAGCAGCAACCGAACATCTGTCTCACTCCTCGTGCCCGGCTACGACCTTTTCCGGCGCGCCGGCCGCCGCTTTCTCTTCGGCCGCCAGCCGGGCCTGCTCCTGGGCCGAGGGCTGCTGGGGCAGCTGGCTCAGGTCGGGCTGGCCGGCATCGACCCAGGCCGAGTACCAGAACGCGCCGATGAGGCGGGCCGCGTAGCGCATCTGCCGCTCCACTTGCCCGCCCAGCCGCCGGTGATACGCCCGGCTAAACTCTCTGGAATACACCCGCACCGTCTGCCGCCCGCGCTGCTCATAGCTGTACTTGCGGTCCTCGGGCAGCTCGCGCGTCACAGCCCGCTCCATCGCGAACACGGAGTCCGCGGCGGTGTGCGCGCGCGCGACGGCGGCCCAGGCCGCGTCGGCGGGGCGGGCCAGGTAGGGCGCGGGGCCGGTGAGCAGGTCGTAGTCGGCGGCCTGGGTTTCGGGCAGGCGCGACTCCCAGAGCGCGTGGATGCCACGCTGATTGGTGAGCTGCCCGTTGTAGTTGCGGGTCGTGTGCAGCGGCACGCAGGCATCGGCCACGTAGTGGCCCAGGTCGGCGGAGAGGCGGAGAATCCGGTCGGTGTCGCGGGCACGGAAGGCGGCCGTGAGCTGGCTTTGCATGGCTACGATGTGCCAGGGCACGATGCCGTGGCGCAAGAGCGAGTCTTCGCCGCCCGCGCGGGCCACCGCGTCGGCGTAGGCGCGCGGCAGGCCCCGGCCCAATTCACGGCTTCTGGTAGTCAGGGCCGAGTCGCCGTAGGCATCGACATCCAGGAAATGACGCGGCGCTTCGGTGGGCACCACCATGCGCCGCGAGTCGGGCCGGGTCGCGTTCTGGGTCAGGTAGTCGATGTTGGCTTTGTAAAACGGCAGCAGCTCGGGCGGCAGCGTATAGACGGCCAGCCGGTTGAGCAGCCGGTGGCCGAAGAAGCCCCAGGCGCGGGCGGGGGCGGGCCGCAAGCCAAGCCACAAACTCAGCAGGAGCAGCAAAAACGGACGCTTCTTCATAAGCCAGGCAGAAAATGGAGATGGATTATTCCCTCAATGAAGCAGTCAAAAATCTATAAATGAGCTAGTTATGTGATGCTCCAACGCACGGCCTCGCCGTTGCGCAACACCCGCTTGTCGGCCGCGCGCCGCTCGACACCCGGAAACAGCGCCTGCTGCGACACCGATTCCATCGTCGTGCGGATACGCTCGGTTTCGGAACTGACAACCGATTCGCGCGCCAGCGCGGGTGAGCGCGGCAGCCACGAATTGGGGACAGCTGCCGACTCGTCCTTCAGTTCCGCCAATTGGGTGCGCGCCGCCGCGATGGCCCGTAGCAACACCGGCAAATCGAGCGATACCGGCGGCGGCAGGCCGAACGATTGGCCGGGGCGAAATTTCATGCCCTAAGGTATAAGAGAAATTCGGCAGAAATTGCTCGCGCCCTGGCTGGTTCCGACATTTCTACTTATACCGACCTGTCAATTGTCACCGCTCGAACCTCTACCGTCGCGCCCACATTTGGTGGCACGGTCGCCCACCCGCATCGCCCACCCGCATTGCCCACGCGCCGGCTTTTAGTCGCCAAGTGTATCTTGCTCACGCCTAACAACGTGCTCGCCCGTGCTGCTGACTTATCACCCCTACCTACGCCTGCAATTTGACCCCCGCCCAGCCAGCCGAAGCCGGGTTGACCAGTGAGTAGTGCCGGAGAGCACCGGCAGCCCAGACAACAACGCGGCGACAGGCGGCCGATGGCATCGCCGAAGGCCCGCCCGAACCCTGGCTCGGGTCGGTGCGAGCCAGGGTTCGGGCGGGCCAACCGCTCCGGCAGAGTCGCCACTTGCCTCGCGTGAGCGAAGCGAAGCAAACGTTGAGCGGGTAAAACTGACCATTGGCTTACGAAAAAGACCCATCTACCAAACTGATAACGTTCCTGCTTGATAAGTCGATTTTACACCGGTATTTTCGTGGAACTGTCGAGGTATTGCCCGATGGTCCCGCTTAGTCTTCGACCCCACCCATGCTGCTCGACTATCACCCCAACCTGCGTCTGCAATTTGACGAAGAGCTGAAGCTACTGCGCGCCCGTTACGTGCGCCCCGAGCTGCTGGGCGACGGCCTGCGGCCCTCCATGCTGGCTTTGCTGCGGGCCATGCAGCACACCCAGGCCCAGCTGCTGCTGCTCGACACGACCAATATGCTCGACATAGGGGTTTATGACCAGATATGGCTGGGCCTGCACTGGGTGCCCGATGCCATAAAGCTGCCACTCACGCGCGTCGTGTTTTGTTTCCACCCCCGAAAGGTCCACAATCAACTCGCCGTGGAGTCGCTCATCAAGCTGACGCAGCATCTCATTCGGTTCGACATTCAGTTCTTCAACGAGCCGAACGATGGCCTGGCCTGGCTCACCGATGGCTCGCCCCGCCGGGCCGCGCTGCTGGCCGAGTGGCAGGCTGCCCCGGAGCTGACCGAGCTACTCTCCGACAGCCCGGTGCCGCATTGAACCAAGCCGGCATACCCCCACTCTGCCTACCGCCTACCGCCGCCCGCCGCGAACTTCATCCGGTACTCGTGCTTCACGTCGCCCTTGCTGATGCGGGCGAGCTTGCCCTTGAGCAGCTGCTTCTTGAAAGCCGAGAGCTTATCGGTGAACAGTATTCCCTCCAGGTGGTCGTATTCGTGCTGAATGATGCGGGCAGCCATGCCGCTGAAAGCTTCTTCCCGCGGCTGCCGCTGCTCGTCCTCGTAGCGCAGCACGATGTTGGCCGGCCGCACCACCGCCTCCCGGATGCCGGGAATACTCAGGCAACCCTCCTCAAAAGGCCATTCTTCGCCGGTTTCGCTCACCATTCGCGGGTTGATGAACGCCCGCTTGACGGGCGCTTCGGCGGCTTCGGCCACTTCGGCCGCGCCGGCGACTTCCACCGGCTCGTTGTCGCTGTCGTCCTCGTCCTCGTCCTCGTCCTCATCAGGGGCCAGCATCGGCCCCGAATCCATGACGAACAGGCGAACACCGCGCCCAATCTGGGGGGCGGCCAGGCCCACGCCGTGGGCCTCGTACATCGTCTCGAACATGTCGCGCACGAGCTGGGCCAGCTCGGCGGCGGGCAAATCGGCGGGCAGGTCGCGGGCGCGGGCCTTGAGTACGGGGTCGCCGACGGCCACAATCGGATAAATCATCTTAATGGTTAATGGTTAATGGTTAATGGTTAATGGTTAATGGTTAATGGTTAATGGTTAATGGTTAATGGTTAATGGTTAATGGTTAATGGTTAATGGTTAATTTCGGTCACGGTGAGCAATTAACCATTAACCACTATTTTACCGCCCCGGTGATTCGAGGTAGGATTGTAGAATAAGTGCCGCGCTCACTTTGTCCACGGTGGCTTTGTCCTGGCGGGCTTTTTTGCCCAAGCCGCCGGCCAGCATGGCTTGCCGGGCCAGGCGCGAGGTGAAGCGCTCGTCGATTTCGTGGATGGGCAGCGCGGGCAGCTCGCGGCGCAGGCGGCGCAGCAGGCCCACCACGGCGCTCGTCGCGTCGGTGGGTTCGTTGAGCAGCGTGCGCGGCATGCCCACCACGACGGCCGCCAGCGGCTCGCGCCCGTGCAAGTCGAGCACGAAGCGCACCAAATCCTGGCTGTGAATCGTGTCCAGGGGCGAGGCGATGAGCTGCAGCGGGTCGGTCAGGGCCAGCCCCACGCGCTTGTGGCCGTAGTCGATGGCCAGGATGCGGCCGGGCAGCGGCGGGGGAGGAGTCATAAAAAGCCGGCGGCGAAGCGCCCGGCAAAGGTACGGCCAGACCGTAGGGCGGGCGACCAGCGCACCACGGTGAGACCTAACCCGCCCGGAATGGCGGGCAAGGCGGTAGCTTTGAGGGACTCCTTTCGCGGCGACCGCGGCCACCTGTCTTTTTCGTTTTTTTCGTCGTGAAGCTCTTGGCCCAGGTGCCCTCATTTAGTCGGCCCGATGGGGCGCGGATGGCGCGCGGGCGCGGGGCACGTCAATTGGCCGCGCTCGCAGTCGCGCTGCTGCTGATGCTGGGCCTGGGCGTAACGGTCGGGGCCAGCTTTTACCGGCCCGCCACCGACCACCCCGAAGCCACGGCCCGCGCGTACTTGCGCTACCGCGAAATCCTGACCTACGTGGACCGCGACTACGTGGACTCGGTCGATGCCGAGGGCCTGACCGACTACGCCCTGGCGCAAATGCTGGGCCGCCTCGACCCGCACTCGGTCTATATCCCGGCGCGGGAGCGTGCCCAGGCCGACGCGTTTTTGCTGAGCAGCTTCGATGGCGTAGGGTTGGAATACAACGTGTTCCGCGACACGGCCACCGTGCTGGCGGCCCTGCCCGGCGGCCCCGCCGAAGCCGCCGGCCTACGCCCCGGCGACCAGCTGCTGCGCCTCGACGACGCGCCCCTGGCCGGGGCCGGCCTGAGCGCGCGCCAGTTCAGCCAGCGCCTGCGCGGGGCGCGCGGCAGCCACCTGCGCCTGCTCGTGGCCCGCCCCGGCCTGGCCGCCCCGCTCCCGTTCGACCTCGTGCGCGCCGCCCTGCCCGACCCATCCGTGGAGCCGGCCCTGCTGCTGCCCGCCCCGGACGAGGCCAGCGAAGCGGGCACGGCCAGCAGCCTGGCCAATAGCTCTCTCAGTCACCCAGCCGCGAGCAGTGGCCCCGACGGTAACCCTGGCTCCGGCAGTGTTGCCCCGGTCGTTGCCGCTCCGGCCAGCGTTGCCCCGGCAGCGGCCGACGCCCGGCCCGCGCGCACCGGCTACCTGCGGGTGAGCCGGTTCGCGGCGGGCACCTACGACGAGTTCAAGGTTCAGCTCGCGGAAATCCGGCGGCTCGGGGCCACGCGGCTCGTGCTCGACCTGCGCGACAACCCCGGCGGCTACCTCGACCGCGCCACCCGCGTGGCCGACGAGTTCATCGCCGGCGCGCGCCAGCTGGTTCACACCGTGGGGCGCGACGAGCAGTACGCTTCCCAGACCTACGCCCACGCGGCCGGCGACTGGGAGCAAGAACCGCTGGTGGTGCTCGTGGACGAAAACAGCGCCTCGGCGGCCGAGGTGCTGGCCGGGGCTTTGCAAGACCACGACCGCGCCCTGCTCGTGGGGCGGCGCACGTTTGGCAAGGGCCTCGTGCAGCAGCCCATCCGGCTGCAGGACGGCGGCGAGCTGCGCCTGACCGTGGCCCGCTACTATACGCCCAGCGGCCGCTGCATCCAGAAACCCTACGGCCCCGACCGCGCCAGCTACGACCGCGAGCTGAGCGAGCGCGACGCGCGCGGCGAGCGGCCCCAAGCCGACAGCACCCGCCCGGGGGAACGCTTCCGCACCGACCACGGCCGGGTGGTGTACGGCGGCGGCGGCATCGTGCCCGACGTGCTCGTGCCCCACGACTCGCTCCGCCGGACCGCCTACCACGCCCACCTCGACCAGGCCGGAGCCTTGCAAGCCTGCGCGCTGCGCATTTTCCGGCGGCACCGCGCCGAGCTAACCGCCCTGCGCCCCGCCCAGTACGCGGCCGAATTCCAAGTCAGCGATGCCGAGCTGGACGACCTCGCCCGGCTGGGCACCCTGGCCGGCCTGCCGCCCGCCGACCCGGCCGCCTTGCGCCGCGCCGCGCCCGCCCTGCGCGCCAGCCTGCGCGTCGGCGTGGCCCGCCTCGCCTACGGCCCCGCCGTAGCCCGCGCCCTGCGCCTGGCCGACGACCCGGAGCTGCGCCAGGCAATGAGGTGATGGGGTCAGGAGATGATGGGGTGAGTAGGTCGTTGTCATGCAGAGCGCAGCGAAGCATCTCGCGTGGTGCAGTAAACTCAATCCGTCAGCAACCGTGAGCAACGAAGCGAGCGAGATGCTTCGCTGCGCGCTGCCTGACAACGACCCCCAATACCCAGCACCCAGCCTTCACTTGGCTACTGCCACGCGGTTGTAGTAGTTGAAGAGGCGGGTGATGTCGGCGGGCTGGTCGAAGCGCAGGTTTTGGGCCTGGGCGAAGGCTAGCACGTTGTCGGCGCGCGCGCCGAAGAGGCGCAGCACGGCGGGCTGGCTTAGCTCCAGGGGGCGCAGGGGCTGGGTTGCGTCGATGCCGGAGCCGGCCAGCAGCACCTGGCTCAGGGCCGCGGCGCCTGGGGGCGTGGCGACTTCGGCGGCGGGCAGCGGCAGCCAGGCCAGCAGCAGCGGGCCAGCATCGATGGAAGTCAGTACCTGCACGGCTTCGCGGCGGGCACCGGCCCGGCCCTCCTGCACCAGCCGCACCCGGTAGCGGCGCACCTGGGTACCGGGCGCGTCTTCGCCGCCGAGGTCGAAGCCCCGCAGCGCGGCCAGCGGCCAGAAGTGAGTGCTGTCCGGCTCCAGCGAATCCTGGGCTTGCACCAGGCGCTGGCCGACGTGGTAGCGCAGGCCGGGCAGCAGCACGCGGCCCCCTGCCAGCGGCCGCAGGTAGCCCGGCTCGTAGCGGCCCGCGTTGAGCAGCTGCGCCGGGTGTTGGCTCAGCTCGGCGCGCAGGCGCTGGGCGGCGGCAGGCCGATTGACCTCGCGGTAGGCCACCAGCTCGGCGGCAGCGGCCGGGGCCGGGTGGACTTTCTGCGCCCACGCTCCCGTGCTCAGCCCCAGCAGCAGGGCGAATAGTAAAAGTTTCACGCGACAAAAAACGAACTAGGTGAGCCAGCAAAGATGCAACGCGCGTAGCGTTTTATCAAGCTTTTAGCTGAAACATAAGCTCACTCCAACTCGCTCACCATTAAGTACCATGCGCCCCGCGCCTAGCGGTTGCGCCCGTACTGCTCGTGGCTGCTCACCCAGTCTGAAGAGCTGATGGCCGCGCCCAGGCTCAGCTCGCCGGCCAGCACCACGCCGGCCACGATTTCGGCAAACTTATAGACCGTGCCCCGGCCCACGCAGCCCAGCATCCGCAGGCATTCGTTTTGGGTGGCCAGGCCGGTGCCGCCGCCGTGCGTGGCCACGATGAGCGACGGGATGGTGATGCTCAGGTAGAGGTCGCCCGCCGGGGTTACTTCCGAATAGAGGATGCCGGCGCTCGACTCGCTCACGTTGGCCACGTCCTGCCCGGTGGCGATGAACATGGCCGTGATGCCGTTGGCCGAGTGCGCGCCGTTGTTGTTGGCCCCGCTTAAGAAAGCGCCCACGTTGCTTACCTGCCCGTGGTAGGCGAGCTGCTCGGGCGTAACGCGCATGCGCTGCATGAGCACGTCGCGCTGGATGACGGCCTCGGCCACCACGCGCTTGCCCCGCGTCCGCATCACGTTTATCTGACTGGCTTTCTTGTCGGTAGCGAAATTGCTTTCGAGGTAAAAGTGCCGTACCGGCGCGTTGGGATGGGCCGCCGGGTAGTTTTCCAGAATCCAGGAGCAGGCCGCGAACGTGGCGCGGCCCACCATGTTCTGGCCCGCCGCGTCGCCGGTCGAGTAGTTGAAGCGCAGGTAGGCGAACTTGTTGCTCAAATACGTATCGATGTATTGCAGCTTGGCGATGCGCGACGTGCTTTCGGCCTCGGGCCGGATTTTGTCCATCGTCGCCTCCACCCACTTGGCGAAGTCGCGCGCCCCGCGCGCGTCGTCGAACACGAACACCGGCGCGCGCTGCATCGCGTCGCCGATGACCGTGCACTTGACCCCGCCGCACAGATTGAGCACCTGCATGCCGCGGTTGTAGCTCGCCACGAGCGTGCCCTCGGTGGTGGCCATCGGGATGAGAAAATCGCCCTGCGCGTGCTCGCCGTGGATGGTCAGCGGCCCGGCCAGGCCCACCGGCACCTGGGCCACGCCCACGAAGTGCTCGCAGTTGCCCTGCAATTGGTGGGGGTCGAAGGAATAGTGTTTTAAATGTTTGAATTCTTGCTGACTGAACGACTCGGCAAACCGCTGCCGGGCCGCGATGGCCGCCTCGGCGTAGTCGTCGCCGTCGGCCCGCGGGATACGCACCCGGCTGTCCTGGCTCACGATGGCATCCTCCACGTCCACGCTCAGCTCGCCGAACTCGTCGGTGCTGAATTGCAGCTGCAAGGCGTGGATGCCTTCGGGCAGCGGTGCCGTGTCGAGCACGAAGGTGATGACCCGGCCCACGGGCAGCTCGATGGCCGCCCCGTTGGCGCTCACGGCCGTGCCGGCGCGCTCGTCGCCGCCGCCCAAATCAAGCCGGATGTGGCTGGCCGGCACCACCCGTTCGCCGATTACCACCTGCCCCACCCCGGTGACGCGCACCGTGTCGAGGCGGTTCTTGATGCTGAACGCCACGCCCTGGCCCTCGGGCAGGTTGTGGAGGCTGCCCCGGTTGTAGAGCAGCTTGAGAAGCATGGGGCTGGGCGTGAAAACCATGGGACGGCGGGTAACAAGGTGAGCGAACGCCGCGCGCGAGCCGTGCGGCTCAGCAAATTAAGCCCCTGAAGGCCACATCCCCGTCAGCCCTTGGGTCGAACCTAACCCGAACCGCTCCCCGTGCCCGACGCGGCACCTTGCCCCGCCGGCCGCCAACCTGCGGGTCGTAGTTGGCGTTTGTAGCAACGCGCGTTCCTCGCTGGTTTCGCCCTTCGCCTCCGGCCAACCTGCTCGTATCTTTGCGGCTTCCAAAAAATCACTATCCGGGCGGCCGGATGCTAGCCGGATGCTAGTTTCGCCAGCATTTCTCCTACTATGGCATCTTTATCGGACTATCCACGCTTCACCCTCGGCCCGGAACTGACGGCTGAGCAGCGGACTTTCTTTTCGAAATACGGCTTTCTGCATTTTCGTCCCTTTGCTACCCCCGAGCAGGTGCAACACTACCTGCGGGCCACGCAGGCCGTGCAGGCCGACTGGCTGAGCGAGAAAGTAGAAAAAGTGAACGGCGTACCCATCAAATACGGCAAGGACGTGGACGGCTCGCCCATCGTACAGCGATTCGCCTTCGCCTCGCAGCACAGCCCCGTGCTCCACGAGCTGCTCCAGGACCCGCGCTTCGAGGCCCTGTTTCCGCTGCTCGAAATCAGGGGCGGCCGGGTGGCTGAGAACGAGCGCGACGGGCTGGTAGTCAATCACTACGTGAACGTGAACGGCTCCGAGTTTTCGCAGATGGGCTGGCACACCGACTCGCTGCGCGACGTGTTCTACGGCAAGCGCATCCGGCCCATGCTCAACGTGGGCCTGCACCTGGATGGCACCAAGGCCACCAACGGCGGCCTGCGCGTTATTCCGGGCACCCACCGGCAGGGGCTGGGCAAGATGCTGTTTCGCAAGAAATACTATAAGGACGTGTTTTACGACCCCAACGAAATCGCCATCGAAACCGAACCCGGCGACCTCACCGTCCACGACGGCCGCATGTGGCACCGCGTGGCGCAGTCGCCGCTCGTCGGTGAGGCCTCGCGCCGCCGCGTCATGTACGTGCCCATCATCGGGGGCAAGTATCAGCCCAAGAGTCAGGAAAGCCCCACGCCGTTCTATTTGCGGTTCCTGCACCTGGTCAAGTAAGCTCAACATTTGCGCTGAATTCAACTAAAATCCCGCCTTCCGAGCGGGATTTTTTGTGCTCATAATCCTGCTCAGACAAAAATGACTGAATTTTACACGTTTGGATAAGCTACTCACTAACAGGCTTTTTTACGAATGAGTGTTCACTCACCTTTACCAGGTGAGCTAACACTTACTGTAGTTGTGAGTTTTGGTCGTACTATTGTGTTCGCTAAGGCCGGTTGCCTCCCACCCCTTCCGGCCGACGCTCACACCCTTTAGTAGTACCCACGCTCAGGTACCCGGCCGTTGTCCCACCCCGGCTGGTGTAGTTTGTTTTCCAATCGGCCGCGCTGGATTTTTTTCCGGGGCGGCCGGTTTTTTGTGTCCGCTGCTCCTGATGAGCCTGCTGCTCGCCGACCTTTGCGGCCCGTCGCCACCTCAGCTCCCATCCACTTTCTCGCCCCGCTCGTCCCGTCCATGCGCACCCGCCGCCAGCACATTGCCGATGTCGCGCTTCAGCTCTTTGGCGAGAAAGGCTACGACAACACCTCCACCCAGCAGATAGCACGAGCCGCTGAGGTGTCCGAGGCACTTATTTTCAAGCATTTCGGCAGCAAGGAGCTGTTGCTCGATTTCGTCATCCGAAGCGGCTACCAGCGCATCATCGAGCACAACCGCGGCGGCCTCGACGAGCCGGACCCGCTCACGTTCCTGCACAGCGTCATCGACTTGCCCTACAAGCTCGTGCGCGACGAGCCGCACTTCTGGAAGCTGCAATACCGCCTCGCCGACCACGCCACCGCCCGCCAACAGCACGAGCGCTTCATGCGCCCGCTGCCCGCCCGCCTCGCCGCCACCTTCGCCCAGCTCGGCTACCCCGAGCCGGACCAGGAAACCCGCCTGCTGCTGCTGCTCATCGAAGCCCTCTGGAAAATCGAGGCCAACAACGCCGACGAGCACATGCGCGAGATGCTGGATTTCATCAAGCGCAAGTATGAGGTGATTGGGTGAGGGGGTGAGGAGGTGAGTAAGTGAGGAGGTCGTTGTCATGCAGCGCATTCTGCGCATGGAGCAGAGACGAGGCATCTCGCGTGACGCAGTAACCTCACACGTCAGCAACGAAGCGAGCGAGATGCTTCGTCTCTGCTCGATGCGCAGAACGCGCTGCATGACAACGACCTCCTCACCCAATTACCTCAAACCGCTGCTTGCTTTTGCGAATGCCAAAGCACGAGCTGCCAGCCGTGGGCGGGCGTTTTGATGTAGACCACGGCGTATTTGATGCGGATGAGGTGCGGCTGCCCGTCGGGGCCGGGGCCGAGGTTGATGCGCACGTTGCCATTGACGACGGCGGTCTGGCCGTCGCTGTAGGAGCGCACGAGCAGCTCGTCGATGTCCACCTGGTCATAGCGGCTCTGCCCGCTTTCGACCGAGGCGAGGTAGCTGGCTTTGGTGTCGCGGTGCCCGTTGGCGTGCGTGTACACGAGGTCGTCGGCGAGGATGGCGGCCAGCGCGGGCAGGTCGCGGGCAATCTGGGCATCGAAGCGGCGGCGTTCGAGCTGGGTAATTTCGGCGAGGGCATCCATGAGAAATGGGTTGGCGGCTAACGCGATGGTGCGCAGTGGTTGCGGCAAAGGTCGGCAAGTCGAGCCGCCAACGGGCCGCTAATGGACCACTTGGGGCGGCTACCTTTGGCCGACCCTCACTTTTGCCCCGTTCCTCATGCACTTCCATCGCCCGAATCCGCCACTTTGGCTGGTCCAAAGTGCGCTCGCCCTGACCCTTAGCTTCGGTCAAGCTCAAGCCCAGACTCCGCCTCAAACGACCCTGCCCGGTGTTTCGCCCACGGCCTACGTCGGGCCGCACTTTCCGGGCGGCCCCGACTCGCTGGCGGCGGTGCTGGGCCGGGCCACGCGGGCGGCCAGCCCGGCGCTCGTCGGCCAGGTGTTTTTGCACCTGACGCTGGACGCGCGCGGGCAGGTGAGCGCGTCGGCCTTGTTGCCGCCGCCGGCCCGCACCCCGGCGGCCCGGCTCTTCGCGTCGGCGGAGGTGCAAAAAGTGGCGCAGCGACTAGTGAGTCAGCTTCCGGCTTGGCAACCGGCGAACGGGGTGCCGCGTCCCGGCGACAGCCCCGGTATGGTAGTGTTGCCGCTCACGTTCGGTCCGCTGTCGGCGACACGGGCGCTGGCTTACGGCGACGACGAGCCGACTTTTTCCGCTGCCCGGCTCCAGGCGCTGGCCGGCGGGCGGCCGTCGCGGAGCCTGGCCGAATACGTGCAGCGGCAGGTACGCTACCCGGCACAGGCCCTGCGCAGTCGGCAGCAAGGCACGGTCTACGCCTATTTTGAGGTAAGCGAGACGGGCCTCGTCGAGCAGCCCCGCATCGTGGGCAGCGCCGGCGAAACCCTAGACGAGGAAGGGCTGCGGGCGCTGAAGCTGGTTCCACCCGCCACGGTGCCGGCCCGCTACCAGGGCCGGCCAGTGCGGGTATATTACGTGGTGCCAGTGGCATTCAAGATGTTGTAACCCTATTTAGCACCGCCTCGGCCAGCGCCAGCACGGCGCGGCGCGTGGCTTCGGGCTGCTCCAGGTACGCCTGGTGGCCGCTGCCTTCCAGAAACAGCGCGGCCCCGAGCGGCGGCAGCGCGGCCTGGGTCACTGAGTCGGCGAGCGGCACGGCCACGTCGTGCTTGCCGGCGATGAAGAGCACCGGAAACGCGGCCGCCCGCAACACGGCCGTGCGGTCGGGGCGGGCGGCCATGGCCCGCATGGCTCCCGCGATGGTGGCCTCGGGGGTGGCCCGGCCGATATCTTCGAGCAGGGCCAGCGCCTCGGGCAGGCGCTCGCGGTTGGCGGGCGCGAAGAGTGGACGCACGAAGCTGACCATGAACTTGTCCAGCCCGTGACGCTCGACGAAGCCAATGTTTTTCGCGCGGTTCTGGCGCTTTTCGTCCGTGTCGGCCAGGGCCGTCGAGTTGAGCAGCACCAGCCCGGCGAGGCGCTCGGGGTAGCGCTCGGCCAGCGCCAGGGCCACGTAGCCGCCCATGCTGTGACCCACGACGAGCACCGACCCGACTACGTTTTTCTCGTCCAGGTACGCCACTACGTGCCGCGCCTGGGCCTCCATCGAAAAGTCGGCCACCGGCCCACGGTGCGTCCCGTGGCCCAGCAGGTTAGGCATCAGCAGCCGGTAGCTCGCCGGAAAGGGCCGGGTAAATTCGGTCCAGACCTCGCGGCTTTCGGCGAAACCGTGCAGGAACAGAATGGTGGACAAGGCGGCGACGAGATGAGGAGGTGATGGGGTGAGTTTATTCATTACAAGCATGTTGCGCAGCAAGCAAGGTATGAGGCAACCGTACTTGTTCGACCCGTTGCCTGGCTCGTCTGGGCGCGGCTCGACGGATAGAATTGCTCCGCTTTACTGGCGATAATCTAAAAAATAAGCAGATAACGGACCGCTCAAAAGCTCACGCCCACTTCCACCGACTGGGCCACGCGACGGCCCTGGCCGGTGCCGGGTACCCAGGCGGGGCCTTCGCGCAACAGCCGAATAGCCTCAGCATCATAGTCGGCCCGAAGCTTACGCACAGCTTCGGCCTGCTCGATTTTGCCATCGGCCCCGATGCGCAGCCGCACCAGCACCGTGCCGCTGAGCGGGCCGCCCGCCGCCGGCTCGGGCACGAAGTCGGCGGCCTGCTGGCGCAGATATTCGCGCAGCTCAGCCTGCCCGCCCACCGGCGCGGCCCGTAGCGGCGGCGGCTCCGGCATTTTGGCGCGCGGCCGGGCCGCCCGCGTCGGCTCGCTGACCACCACCTCCGACAATCGTCCGGTAGCTACTCTGGCCCTGGCCGCGCCTGCCGCCGCATCAGCCGCCGGCACGGCCGCGATGGCTACTGAGTCGGCCCGAACCAAGCCTCGGCCCACGCGCGCCGCCGACGGGGCGACCGACGCCGCGGCGGCCACCACGGGCGCGGCCGGCGCGACGACCACCAGCCCAGGGCTAACCGTACGCGGCCGCACCGGCTGCCTACCCGACTCAACTAGATTGGGTTGGGGCTTGGATTGGAGCTTGGGTACAGGCTTAGGTTGGAGCTTGGCTATCGCGCCAGCGACCGCGGGGCTGCTCTCAGTTTGCGCGGCCGCGGCGGCCGACGGGGCTGCCTGGGCCTGCGGCGCGGCGGCCCGCGCGAGGGGCGGGGCCACGGTTGTCGCGGTTGTCGTGGTTGCCACTTCCGGGCTGCCCACCGGGCGGTGGCGCTGCTGCCAGGCCCACCAGCCGCCCGCCACCAGGCTCAGCAGCAACACGGCGGCGACGGCCAATTGCGGGGCCAGCCAGCGGCGGGTGCGGCGCGCGGCCCAGCCCAGGCGGTCAGGCGCGACAGGTTGCGTACGTTGGCGCAGGCGCCGCTGGAGCTGGGCCAGGGCCTGGTCGGTGGTGGCGGGCGGCGTTTGGAGCAGGCCGGCCAGCACGTCGGCGCAGCGCGTACAGGCCAGCGTATGGGCCTCGACCCGGTGCTGCGCCGCCGGGGCCAGGCTGCCCGCCGCGTACTGACGCAGCAGCGCCACCGGCAAGTGCGGTCCGGGCGAAGCATTGGCGTTCAGTAAGTTAGGCAGCATTTTAGGGACCAGGAATTAAGGATTGGAGATTAAGGATTGGAGACAGCCGCTCATTCGTCCCACTCATTCTCCTTGACGGACAGATTACGCTTCAGCATCCGGCGGCCGTTTTGCAGATGGCTCTTAACCAGGTTCACGGGCAGGGTCAGCAGGTCGCTGATTTGCTGATACGATTTTTCTTCGAGGTAAAACAGCTCCAGGCAGCGGCGCTGCTCGGCGGGCAGCTCGGCCAGGGCCTGTTCCAACGCTTGCAGCGTGGCTTCGTGCCGCAGATTTTCATCGGCCTCGGCGGCGGCATCGGGCAGATGCCGGGCCGCCGCGTTTTCCACATCTACGGCATCGGGCAGCAGCAGCAGCGGGCCGCCGCTGAGCGTGCCGCGCTGGCGGGCGCGCAGCTGCATCAGGCAGTAGTTGCGGGCCGTCACGTAGAGCCAAGCCCCCAGATTATCGGGCGCGTGGGTGCGCAGCTTGTCCACCAATTGCTCAAAAAGCTGCATGGCGGCATCCTGCGCGTCTTCGTCGGGCGGGGCCAGGTAGCGCCGGCACACGGCAAACACGTCCGGCAGGTGCCGCTCGTAGAGGACACCCAGCTCGGCCACGTCGCCGTGCTGGCGGTAGCGGGCCAGGAGGTCCTGGTCGGACGCCGCCGAGGCGGCGGAAGCAGGCGGAGCGCGGCGGCGAAACAACACGCCGGCAAAGTACGCCCGCCGACACCCACTGACACCTGTGCTGAGTGGCCCGCCCCGCGCGGCCAACTTTTCCCACTTAGCTCAAGTATAGCCGGGTACTTTTTTGGTGGCTGGGTTTCTGATTTGCGGTTTTTGGCTCAACGCCCGTTACCACCCGCTCCGCCGCCAAAAATTAACCATCAACCCTCAACTACCAAGAACATGGATTCCATCGCCCCCACCCCGCACACGCCGCCCACGCCCACTATCCCGTTGCGCGTCAGCGACGAGCAGAACTCGGCCCTGCTCACCGACACGCTCACGCTGCTCGGCCGCAACCCGGCCAAAGGCGACAGCGCCGCCGGCCGCCACGAGCTCGAGCGCTGGGAAGTGGTGCTCGAAGCCAGCGACCGCCCCGGCCTGGCCAAAATCCGGCAGGAAGTGAAGCTGCTGGCCGGGCGCCTCAGCGCCCCCGATGCCCAGGGCCACGAAATCGCCGAAATCCTGGCCAGCCTCGGGGCCGAAACCGCCAAAGTCGCCGACGAAGCGGCCGACGGCTACGCGGCCCCGCTGCACGAGCTGAGCCAGTTGCTGATTAAGGCTGGCAACAAGTTGTCGCGAAAGTGATTAACGGTCAGTGGTTAATGGTTAATTCTTCTTCGCAAAAACTGATGGGTAATCAATCATTAATCACCAACCGTTAACCACTGGCCCCCGACCTTCGCGGGGCGATATGATTTCTCTCTACGACCCATTCCAAGGAATGCGCTTTGGCCCCGGTTGCTGCTTTTTGAGCGGCGAGCAGGTCGGGCCAAATGACACTATTCCGGTCTTTCCGGACTGGCTGCAAACTACTTATGACCTGAGTGAGCGCCCCTTATGGCTGCTCGACCAGAGCCAAACTACGCTGGGCGCGTTACGGCTGCCGTTGGCTTCGGCGTTGCGCCCGCGCCTGGCCGCGCTCGACGCGCAGATGCAGACGGCAGCCGCAGGCGGGGCGGCCGGGTGGCGGGCGGTGCCGCCGGCCCGGCTCTGGGGCTGGCTGGGGCGCATGTTCTACGGCATGTTCGTGGCCGAGCTGCTGCAGCAGCAGGTGCCGCTCATCAAGCCCGAATATCCGCTGGCCGAAAACGCGCACCTAGTGCAGCGGTTCCGGGCATTTTTTCAACTGCTGCAAGGGCTGCGGGTGCCGACCGACTACGCCGATTTCGTGCCCGGCTCGGTGTTCGTGCTCGAAGCCGACCCGGCGTATGAAGCGCCCGCGTTTGAATACGACGATGACCTGAACACGCTGGTTTTCAGTCTGAAGCTGGGTAATGTCGTGCTCGTTGCCACGCTCATCGACCTCGGGCTTATCGGGCAGGCCATGCGGCAGCTTTATCAGGACGCGCGGCGGCCGCTGCACCCGGCGCAGGCGGCCGAGTTTAAGGCTCGCGCCTACTACGGTGCCTACCTGCTGGCCGTGGTGCCCGACATCTACCCGCGCCGCCCCACCCCCGCCGACCCGCCCGACGCGGAGCTGGTACTCGACGCGCTGCTTGACGACGTAACCTCGGCCGTGTTCAACCCCTGGGAAAACCTGGCCTACGCCCACACCCTGAGCACGTTGTGGGCGCGCTGGGGCCTAACTGAAGCACACATTCTGGCCGACCCCCGGCAGCCGCTGAGTCTGCTTTATGACGCGGCCGGCGGGCCATTGACGGCGGCTGAAGCCGCGCGGCGGCTGGCCGAATTAATTACGGGCTGAGCGTAACCTTCGGCCCGCATGGCACGTAGGACAGGGACCATTTTTTCATTCCCTATCCCCGTCCCGCTATGTTTACCACCGCTTCCGCCGCCCGCGCCGTCGTTTCGAGCCTACTCACGAACGGGGCTTCTCTTAACTTTCCCGGTTGCGTGGCACCGGCTGCCCGGCCCGCGCCCGCCCCGCAACTGGTGCGGCAGTTGGAAACCCGGCCGTCGCTGAAACAAGCTGCCTGAGCCGGGCAAAACCGTTTGGCCACTTGGCCCGAACACGAAAGGGCACTCTGCGTAAAGCCGTGGAAACTCATCCCTTTTCCACATGACTTTTACCCGCTTACTGCTGCCTTACCCGCTGGCCCTAAGCTTGCTAACGGCTCTGGGCCTGGCCAGTTGCTCGTCGCCCTCCACACCCGACGCTGGCCGCTCAACCGGCACGATGCCCGCCAGCTCACCGGCCGCGCATGTGCCGGGACAAGCCTCAACTGTTGCACCCGCCGGCTCGCCACTCGAAATCATTGCCCAATTTCCGGACCCGCAAATGGTCGGAGTGGCCGTAGTGCCAGGTGGCAAAATTTTCGCCGTGTTTCCGCGCTGGGACTACAATCCAACCTACCCGGTGGGCGTAGTCGGGCCGAATAATACCCTCACGCCCTACCCCGACGCGAGCTGGTGTACCTGGAACGATTCGGTGAAGAGCGAGCCGCAAAGGCACTGGATTTGCCCGCAGAGCGTGTTTGCCGACGCGCAAGGCAGCCTTTGGGTGCTTGACCCCGCCGCGCCGGGACTTAAATTCATCGTGCCGGGCGGGCCGAAGCTGGTCAAAACCGACCCCAAAACCGGGGCGATTCTGCAAACCATCTCCTTCCCGCTCAACGTCGCGCCGATTAATTCGTACCTCAACGACGTACGCATCGACCTAGAGCACAGCTACGCCTACATTACCGAGTCGGGCGTGGGGGCGCTGGTCGTGGTTGATTTGAAAACCGGCAAGCCGCGTCGCCTGCTCAGCAAGCATCCGTCGATGCTGATGGTCAAGAACTTCATTACCAAAGCGCAGGGCCACGCCTTGTTCGACCCGCTGGGCAAGCCGGCCAAGTTCAACGTGGATGGCATTGCGCTCAGCACCGACAATCAATACCTGTACTACCGCGCCCTGAGCGGGCATCAGCTCTTCCGCATCAAGACGGCCGCCCTGCGTGATGCGGCCCTGACCAACGCGCAGCTCGCCGCCCAAATCGAGAATCTGGGCGAGGCCCCGGCCTCGGACGGTATGGAGCTGGACAGCCAGAACAACCTCTACCTGACGGGTTTCGAGAACGGCGAAATCCTGCGGCGTACTCCGGCCGGCAAAATCGAAACCGTGGTAAAGGAGGCCCGCCTGGAGTGGCCCGATATCTTCGCCTGGGACCCCGACGGGCAGCACATGTACTTTGCCACGTCGGGCATTCACAGAGTGCCGTATTGGAATAAGGGCGTGGGTCAGCCGCGTGAGCCGTTTACGATTTACCGGATGGCGCTGAAGCGTTGAGCTTGGCGATAAGCGAGAGAAGCGGGTTTGGCCAGACGGGCCAAACCCGCTTTTTTTGGATAGCTTGCTGACAGAAACCATGTGCCAGCTAAACAGTCAGCCCCTTTATCGCTGACCAGTAGTTGAATTTGTGAACCCGCATATAAGTTTTCGATTCGTAGTCAGTCGCTTTAGCTTTGCGTCGTCATTCTCCAGCCCGCCCACCTAATGGATACCTACAGCTACATCGCCAACGCCGACGCGGCGGCCATCGAGACGCTCTACGAAGCCTACCGCCACAACCCCGAGTCGGTGGATTACGGCTGGCGCAAGTTTTTCGAGGGATTCGACTTTTCCCAGCAGTTCCCCGAAGGCATGGACGTGTTGCCGGGCGGCGACAAAAAGCCGGCGGCGAATGGCAGCATCTCGCGCCCGGTAACCAATGGCAATGGCCACGCGAACGGCACGGCCCCACCTGCCACTAGGCCCGCCGCCACGCCCATCGCGCCGCAAGCCGATGACTACGGTGTACTAAACACCGATGCCTCGACTAACAACGCGCCCGGCCTGACTTCCGAAGCGCCGGCCACGGACCGCGAAACGGGCGTTCGTAACCTCATCCATGCCTTTCGGAGCCGGGGCCATCTGCGGGCCAAGACCAACCCCGTGCGCGAGCGCAAGGACCGGCAGGCCCGCCTGAGTTTGGAAGACTTTGGGTTGAGCGACAGCGACCTGGACACGAAATTCCGGCAGGGCGAGCTGCTCGGGTTGGGGCCGGACGCGACGCTACGCGACATCGTGGCGGCCCTCAATAGCATTTACACAGGTACGGTTGGCTTCGAGTACCAGTACATCCGCGACCCGCAGATTCTGGAGTGGTTCCAGCAGAAAGTAGAGCACGACGCGCTGGCATTCAACCCCGACGTGGACTACAAGAAGCGCATTCTGAAGAAGCTCAACGAGGCCGTCGTGTTCGAGAACTTTCTGCACACCAAGTTCTTGGGGCAGAAGCGGTTCAGTCTGGAAGGCGGCGAGACTACTATCCCCGCGCTGGATGCCATTATCAACCGCGGGGCTGAGCTGGGGGTGAAGGAAGTGCTCATCGGCATGGCCCACCGGGGGCGGCTCAACGTGCTGGCCAACATCATGGGCAAGACGTACGAGCAGATTTTCAGCGAGTTCGAGGGCACGGCCACGCCCGATTTGACCTTCGGCGACGGCGACGTGAAGTACCACATGGGGTATTCTTCGGAAGTCGAGACGGCCGACGGGCATAAGGTGAACCTCAAGCTCGCGCCCAACCCCTCGCACCTGGAGGCGGTGAACCCGGTGGTGGGCGGCTTCGTGCGGGCCAAAATCGAGCACCAGTACGGCGGCGACTACCACCAGATTCTGCCCATTCTGATTCACGGTGACGCGGCCCTCGCCGGGCAGGGCATCGGCTACGAGCTGACCCAGATGTCGCAGCTCGACGGCTACAAAACGGGCGGCACGATTCACTTCGTGATTAACAACCAGGTCGGCTTCACGACCGACTTCGAGGACGCGCGCTCCAGCATCTATTCGACTGACTTGGCGAAGATTATCGACGCGCCGGTCATTCACGTGAACGGCGACGACCCGGAGGCGGTGGTGTTTGCCGTGCGGCTCGCCACTGAATATCGGCAGCAGTTCCACGCCGACGTGTTCGTGGACATGGTGTGCTACCGTCGGCACGGACATAATGAGTCGGACGAGCCGAAATTCACCCAGCCCACGCTCTACAACGTCATCTCGAAGCACCCCAACCCGCGCGAGGTGTATAATCAGCGCCTCGTGGCCCGCGGCGATGTCGATGCCCAGCTCGCCGACCACATGGACCGCGAGTTTCGGGACCTGCTGCAAGCCCGCCTCGACCAGGTGAAGCAGCAGCCGCTGCCGTATAAATATCAGGCGCTGGAAAACGAGTGGCGCACCTTGCGCCGCTCCACGAACGAGGATTTTGAGCAGTCGCCGGAGACGGGCATTTCGACCGACATCATCGACCGCGTGGCCCAGGCGCTAACGACCATTCCGGAGAATTTCCGGCCCATTAAGCAGATTGACAATTTGTTGCGCGAGCGGCGCAAGATGTTCTTTGAGACCCGAACCCTGAACTGGGCGGCCGGCGAGTTGCTGGCTTACGGCTCGCTACTGGCCGAAAACCACGTCGTGCGGGTGAGCGGGCAGGACTGCCAGCGCGGCACGTTCTCGCACCGCCACGCCGTGCTGCACGATGCCGAGACGAGCGCGCCCTACAACTCGCTCGACCACCTGAGCGGCGAGCATCAGAACCTGCGCATCTTCAATTCGCTGCTGAGCGAGTACGCCGTGCTGGGCTTTGAATTTGGCTACGCGATGGCCAACCCCACGGCGCTCGTGGTCTGGGAGGCGCAATTCGGCGACTTCGCCAACGGCGCCCAGACCATGATTGACCAGTTCGTGGTCAGCTCAGAAAGCAAGTGGCAGCGCATGAACGGCCTGGTGATGCTGCTGCCCCACGGCTACGAAGGCCAGGGGCCGGAGCACTCCAATGCCCGCCCCGAGCGGTTTTTGCAGCTCGCCGCCGAAAACAACATCGTGGTGGCCAACCTCACCACGCCGGCCAACTTCTTCCACGCCCTGCGTCGGCAGCTCACGTGGAGCTTCCGCAAGCCGCTGGTCGTGATGTCGCCCAAGTCGATGCTGCGCAACCCGCTCTGCGTGTCGCCGCTCGAAGACTTTACGCAGGGCCGCTTCCAGGAAGTGCTCGGCGACGCTTTTGCTGAAGCCAAAAAGGTGAAGCGGGTGCTGCTCTGCTCGGGCAAGGTCTATTACGATTTATTGGATGAGCAGCAGCAATCGGGCCGCAAGGACGTGGCCATTATCCGGCTGGAGCAGCTGCATCCGTTCCCGAAGAAGCAGCTCGACGCGGAGCTGAAAAAGTACCCGAAGGCCAAGCTCATCTGGGTGCAGGAAGAGCCGGAAAACATGGGCTACTGGAACTACCTGCTACGGTTTATGCGCCGCGAGCTGGAAGAAGTCGTGTCGCGTAAGCCTTCCGCCTCGCCCGCTACGGGCTACAATAAAATCCACGTCAAGGAGCAGAAAGACCTGGTGGCCCGCGCCTTCGACAAACCCAAGGAGGCCGTCGCCGACGAGCAAATCAAGGAGACGGCGGAGGTAGCCAAGAAGCAGGAGTAATTGATTGTGGCGCGAGCTTCAGCTCGCAGTACTTAGATAGCTTCATCTGTCAACTGCGAGCTGAAGCTCGCACCACATTTTATGATAACCGAGGAGCAAATCCAAGCCGTCGTGCGGCGCATCGTAGAAGGCTACCAGCCGGACCGGATTATCCTGTTCGGCTCGTATGCTTACGGCACGCCGCACGAGAATAGTGACCTGGATTTACTCATCATCAAGCGGGACGCGGAACCGAAGCGAATGGAGCGGGCTATTGCGGTGCGCCAGCTTTTATGGCTCACGGGTGCTCCGCCGATGGATATTCTAATTCGAACGCCGGCGGAAATGGAGCGGGCAGCAGGCATTTTTCAATCCGTAGAAACCATTGCCGAGCAACAAGGCCGGCTCCTGTATGCAGCCTAACTCCCCTCGACAAAAGCGTGTGGCCATGTCGCTGCTGACCGCTGACCGTGACGTAGAAGCGGCGCAGACTCTGCTGCGTAGCAGCTCACACCTCTACGAGAGTATTGGCTTTCATTGCCAGCAGGCGGTTGAGAAGTATGCGAAGGCCGCCCTGGTTGCGTCTTCCTTGCCCGCTCCATTCATCCACGACCTGACTGAGCTGTTGCCACCGCTTCAGCAAGCAGGCATCTTGGTGTTCACGCCGCAAGAATTGGCCAGTGCGTCCGTACTCAACGAGTTCGCGGTGGAGTTGCGCTACGAGCTTGACGATGCCCCAAGCTACGCTGCCGCTGACCTGTTGGCGATGGTTTACCAGCTTCAGGCCAAGCTCCGGCCATTGGCGCAAGCTTTTCTAACCTGAACAACTAAGCTTGTTTTTCCCACCTGCACCTTCCCCATGCCCACCGAAATAAAAATCCCCGCCGTTGGCGAATCCATCACCGAAGTGACCATCGCCAAGTGGCTCAAAGCTGACGGAGCACCCGTACGGCGCGACGAGGTTATCGCGGAGTTGGAGTCCGATAAGGCCACGTTTGAACTGCCAGCCGAGGCTGATGGCACCCTGCACATCCGCGTGGCGGAAGGCGAAACCATCGGCATCGGCACGGTCATCGCCGAGCTGAGCGGCAACGGCGCGGCAAGCAATGGCGCGGCTCCGGCGATGGGCGCGGCTCCGGCGGCGGCCGCCGACCCCATCGCGGCGGGCGAGCAGAACCCGACCGTGAGCGACCAGGCCGGTTACGGCGGCCAGCCCGCCGACCGCCCCGCCGCCGCGGCCAGCACGCCCGGCGCGCCGGTGGGCAGCCCGGCCCCGGCCGCCAGCGGCGGTGCGACGGTGGAAATGAAGATTCCGACCGTGGGCGAATCCATCACCGAGGTGACCGTGGCCAAGTGGCTCAAGCCGGATGGCGCGGCCGTGCGGCGCGATGAGGTTATCGCGGAACTGGAATCCGACAAAGCCACGTTTGAGCTGCCGGCCGAAGCCGATGGCACGTTGCGCCACGCGGTGGCCGAGGGCGAAACCATTGGCATTGGGGCTGTTATCGCGCGCATTGAGGCCAGCAGCGGTGGCGCGGCGACTCCGGCCGCTGCCGCGCCGGCTGTCCCTGCTGTCGCGGCTCCGACAACTAATAGCCAGCCAGCAACCAGCAACCAACCAACTTATGCCACGGGCGTGCCGTCGCCAGCGGCTAGCAAAATCCTGGACGAGAAGGGCATCGCACCCGCCGACGTAGCCGGCACGGGCCGCGACGGTCGCATTACGAAGGAAGACGCGCTCGGTGCGCAAGCCCGGCCCGCCGCGCCGGCCCCGGCCGCGGCGCCAGTTGCCCCCACGCCCACACCAACGGCCGCGCCCGCCAGCACCCAAGCCTCAAGCACCAGCAACCAGGCACCAACCCGCAATCAGCGCCGCGAGCGCCTGAGCAACCTGCGCAAGACGGTGGCCCGCCGCCTTGTCTCGGTGAAGAACGAGACGGCCATGCTCACCACATTCAACGAGGTGAACATGCAGCCTATCATGGACTTGCGCACCAAATTCAAGGACAAATTCAAAGAAAAAAACGGGGTGGGACTGGGCTTCATGTCCTTCTTCACGAAGGCCGTGTGCGTGGCCCTGCAAGAGTGGCCGGCCGTGAACGCGTCGCTCGACGGCGACAGCATCTTGTATTCGGACTTCTGCGACATCAGCATCGCCGTGTCGGCCCCGAAAGGGTTGGTCGTGCCGGTTATCCGCAACGCCGAGCAGCTCAGCTTTGAGGGCATCGAGAAGGAGGTGGTGCGCCTGGCCGGGCTGGCCCGCGACAACAAGCTGACCATCGAGCAGATGACGGGCGGCACGTTCACCATTACCAACGGCGGCATTTTCGGCTCGATGCTGAGCACGCCCATCATCAACGCCCCGCAATCGGCCATTCTGGGCATGCACAACATCATTCAGCGGCCGGTGGCCGAGAACGGGCAGGTCGTGATTCGGCCCATGATGTACCTGGCCCTGAGCTACGACCACCGCATTATCGACGGGCGCGAGAGCGTCTCGTTCCTGGTCCGGGTCAAGGAATTGCTCGAAGACCCCACGCGTTTGCTGCTGGGGGTATAATTGAATTTGTCTTTTTGATTTTATGACTTCTTACGACGTTACCGTTATCGGCTCCGGCCCCGGCGGCTATGTGGCGGCCATCCGCTGCGCTCAACTCGGGCTGAAAACCGCTCTCATCGAGAAATACCCCACCCTGGGTGGCACCTGCCTCAACGTGGGCTGCATTCCGAGCAAGGCCCTGCTCGACTCCACGGAGCACTACCACAACGCGCACACCACGTTCCGCGAGCACGGCATCGACCTCGAAAACCTGCGCGTGAACATGCCCCAGATGATAGACCGCAAGGCCGGCGTGGTGCAGGCCAACGTGGAGGGCATCAGCTACCTGATGAAGAAAAACAAGATTACGGTCGTGCAGGGCATCGGCTCGTTCGTGGACGCGACGCACATCCGCGTCGAGCCGACCGGCGGGGGCGAAGCGCAAATCCTCGAATCGAAGCACGTCATCATCGCCACCGGCTCGAAGCCGACCGTGCTGCCCTTTATTCAGCAGGACAAGCAGCGCATCATCACGAGCACCGAGGCGCTCAACATCCGTGAGGTGCCGGGGCGCATGGTCGTGGTGGGCGGCGGCGTGATTGGGCTGGAACTAGCGTCCGTCTATGCCCGGCTGGGCACGAAGGTGAGCATCGTCGAATTCACCGACAGCATCATCCCGACCATGGACCGGAGCCTGGGCAAGGAGCTGAAGCGGGTGCTGGGCAAAATCGGCATCGAGTTCTTTATGAGTCACAAAGTGACCGGGGCCACCCGCGCCGGCGACCTGGTAACGGTGACGGCCCTCAACCCGCAGGGCGAGGAAGTGAAGTTCGAGGGCGATTACTGCCTGGTGGCCGTGGGCCGCGCGCCCTACACGGCGGGCCTGAATTTGCAAGCGGCCGGCGTAGAAATGGAAGAGCGCGGCCGCATCAAGGTCGATGCCCACCTGCGTACCAACGTGCCGAACATCTATGCCATCGGCGACGTGGTGCGCGGGGCCATGCTGGCCCACAAAGCCGAAGAGGAAGGCGTGTTCGTGGCCGAAACCCTCGCCGGCCAAAAGCCGCACCTCAACTACCTGCTTATCCCGGGCGTGGTCTATACCTGGCCCGAAGTGGCCGGCGTGGGCTACACCGAGGAGCAGCTCAAGGAAGCCGGCCGGGCCTACAAAACCGGCTCCTTCCCCTTCAAGGCCAGCGGCCGCGCCCGCGCCAGCATGGACACCGACGGCTTCGTGAAGGTGCTCGCCGACCAAGCCACCGACGAAATTCTGGGCGTCCACATGATTGGCCCGCGCATCGCCGACCTCATCGCCGAAGCCGTGACGGCGATGGAGTTCCGCGCTTCCGCCGAGGACGTGGCCCGCATGAGCCACGCCCACCCCACGTACGCCGAAGCTATGAAGGAGGCGTGCCTGGCGGCGACGGAAAATCGGGCGATTCACATGTAACCTGCTGCTTGACAGTTGAAAGCGGCTGAATCTTGGTAGATTCGGCCGCTTTTCGTTACTTTGTACCATGACCAAGCAGGACCATGTGGCGTATTGGACCGAGATAGCAGAATCGAATTGGTCAGCGGCTCAGGGTTTATTTGCGACCAGGAAATTTTTAGAATGCCTGTTTTTCGCACACCTCATTATCGAGAAGCTCAGCAAGGCGTGTTGGGTGAAGGACAACGCGGAAGACCATCCGCCCCGGATTCATAATATTCTGCGCCTGTGGAGCGCCACTCAGCTCGCGCCCTCGGCGGACCAGTCCAATACGGCCGCTGATTTGAACCGCTTTCAATTGGACGGCCGTTATCCCGATTATCAGCGGGCAGTTTTTGCCCAGGCTACGGAAAGCTACACTTCTCATTTATTGCAGGAAGCTGCCCAACTACGCTCATGGGTACTCAGCAAGCTGCCCTGATTCGCGTCCGGCAATTCCTGGAAGAAGTGCGCCAGCTTGGTGTGCCGTTGCGTCAGGCTATTTTGTTCGGCTCATTCGCCCGCAACGAGCAACATGAGTACTCCGATATTGATGTAGCCTTGGTAGCGGATAATTTTACCGGCGCGGCCTTTATTGATAGCAAGCCATTTATCCGCTCCGTCGTCAAACACATCGACATCGAACCCCACACGTTTTCGCCCGAACAGTTCACCGACTGGAACCCGTTCGTGCAGGAAATCAAGCGCACGGGTATTATCGTGGGCGAGTGGGAGCCGGTCTAATTCTTTAACACGGTCTTCAACTCCACGAGGCGCAGTTGGCTGTCGAGGGCGATGAACTCGCGCAACATCGCGGCGTGGCCCGCCCCGACGAGCACCATCGCCCGCTCGCCGTTGGTGCCCAGCGTTTTCTGCACCAGCGAGTACATGTACAAATTGCGGCGGTACCACTCCGACACCAGGTAGGCGCCGGCAAAATTATCGGGCCGGCCCGCCCGGTTGAAGATGTCCAGGTAGGTCCCCTTGTTGGCCTTCAGGTTAGCCGGCAGGTTAAAATCGAGCAGCAGCGCGGTGAGCGAGTACGTGGCCAGCTTCTGGTTGGTGCTGGTTTCGATGCGTTTAAAAGTATCGGCCATCTTTTGCAGCAGCGGCTGCTGCCCGGCCTGCTGCATGGCCTGCTTCACGCTGTCGAAGGGGAAGTTAGTTTGCCCGTAGTCGAGGGCATAGACGCGGGAGGCTTTCGCTTTTTTGCCGGCCCGGAAAGCCAGCTGAACGATTTCGTTCTTCAAATAAAAAGCTGGCCGCTTCGGGTATCTGGTCCGCACGTAGCGCGCGTAGTCGGGGCCGAGGTACGCCTGGTAGAGCGAGTCCAGCTCGGGCTGCTCGTTGTAGGGCCACTCCACGAAGAGCTTGGTGGGGTGGAAGGCGGCTATTTTGGTGGCCATCGCGTCCAGCTCCGCCTGGGCTTTCGGAGCCAAAATATCGAAGGTCTTGAATTTGGCGACATCGGCACCGGGGTTATGGAAGTGGAAGGTGCCGATTAGCAGCACCTCGCTGATTTTGCTGAGCGCGGCGGGCGCGGCTTTTTGGGCGAAGCCCGGCGAGGCGGTGGCTGCCGCAAGCAGCAGGAGCGCGGCGAATTTTTTCATTTCAGAAGCAGTAAGGGAGAACCCGGCCGCGAAGCTACTGGATTTTAGCGCGGCCGTTCTGGTTGGCTCGGATAGGGCATCTTCGACTGGCCCCGCGCTCAGCGCTGGCCGGCCCGCGCCCCGGCCAGCCCGGCCGCGAGCAGCGCCTTCAGCTCGGCGTGAGTGCATTGCAGCGTGTTGGCCGATAAAAAGACGGGCGAGCCGTAGCTGCTCAGGTTGGTGGCCAGCAGGCGGCGCTTGAAGGCGTTGGGCTGCCGGGCGATGAAGGCCGCGGGGTCGCGCAGATGCACTACCACGAAGCGCTGCCCCAGCAGGGCCAGCTCGTCCACGCCCGCCACCTCGGCCCAGGGCAACAAGCCGGCGGCCAGTCCGCTCGAATTATCCACGAAGCCCTCGGGGCCGACGACGAGACCCGGCGTGGTATCGAGCAGCTTCTGACCGATATAAAACCCGAACAGCCCGAAGAGCACGACGCTCGCCACGCCCAGCGCGCGCACGAACCGCTCGTCGCGCACGAACGGGTTGTCGCGGAACGTGGCCGGCGAAGCGACCAGGAAAGCGCCGATGGCAACAAAGGCCAGGCAGCCCAGGGCCAGCAGCGTCAGCTTGCGCTTACTCAGGGCGATGGTGGTGGACGCGGGGACGGCGGGCGGCATAAGAGTGGAAAAGCGGGCAGGGCGAAACGCGCCAGGCTAGCAAACTTACGCCCCAGTATCAGGCTAGCACCAGGACGCGGCGGAGCCTGCCCACCCCGGCCCGGCTGCCTTCCCGATGAGTCAGGCAATGGCCACTAACTGGCCAGTTAGTGGCTCGAAATTTGGGTATCATGGCCGGCCAAATTGCTGGCCGTTTATTTTTGACCCGCTTTCCGCATGAAGCAAGAACTGACCAGTGCTCTGGGCCGCGTATTTCTGACCATTGAGGACGACCCGCGCAACCGCTGGATTCACGTGGACTGGCGCGGCTACCTCACGGCCGACAACGTAAAAACCGGCGCGCGCGCCTACACCGAAGCCCTGGCCAAATCGGGCTACAATGCCGTGCTCAACGACACGCGCGCGGTGCTCGGCCCCTGGGACCACTCCATGGATTGGGTTATCAACGAGTGGGCACCCAACGCCGCCGCCGCCGGCCTGCACCACTTCGCCATGATAACCACCCCCGAATCGATGGCCGACCAATCGGCCGCCAACTTCTACGCCCAGCTCAAATCGTTCGAGGCGCAGGTGTTCGACGGCCTGGAACCTGCCCAAAACTGGCTCCGCGAGCGCGTCCGGCAAGCGGCGCTTTAGGCGGTTAGCTGTTGGCTGATAGCTGTCGGCTTTTCCTGGCTGACGGCTATCAGCCCCCCAAACACAAGCCCCGACAACCCCCCACTAAGCAGGGCGTTGTCGGGGCTTACAGGTAACTGTCTTTAGCGGGCAGCATCAAGCGGAAAGCCATCAGCTAACAGCTAACGGCCAAAAACCAGCCAAGTAAAACCCTACGCGCTCATCTTGACGCGCACGGCCGTTGGGCCTTTCATGCCCGGCTCGACCTCGAACGTGACCTTATTGCCTTCAAGCAGCGTGAGGCCGCCCAGGGCGTTGGCGTGCACGAAAATACTTTCCTGGCTACCCTGGTCGCGGATAAAGCCGTAGCCTTTGGACGCGTTGAAAAACGTGACCGTGCCGGTGCGCACCACGTCTTCGGCGGGGCGGTCTTCCTGTTTGGGCACACCCACCTGAATGTCTTCCACGTTGA
>Ga0209511_1000222_pt1 | contig 62489 bp, 50 predicted proteins | sample SSSSmetaG_FD_184141 | JGI IMG/M metagenome (GOLD analysis project Ga0209511, IMG submission 184141) | Glacier valley bacterial and archeal communities from Borup Fiord, Nunavut, Canada, to study Microbial Dark Matter (Phase II) - ​SSSS... | ecosystem: Environmental > Aquatic > Freshwater > Ice >... | reverse complement strand
CGCTAATACTATAACCAAAACTGAATATATTTGATAGAAACCAGTAGGACTTACTTACTCATAGACCTTTCTTAGGTGGTCAGTTTTCCTCGTAAATCACTGGTCAATTTTCATTGTAAATCAACAGTTATGAAGATTGCCAACATTTTCAAGCTATGATATACTTTAGACAGTTCATAGAAAAGCATCATGTTTGTAAGAGTGAAAGGCACGGTTATTTAGATGGATAAGAAGAAGTACCGAAAATGGATACTAATTAGTGAGTTAATTATTACAATCATATTGATTTATCGTCCCGTATTACTTGCACGTTTCCATCATGAATTATATGGTGAACCTAGAGTTATTAATGGGATGATAGATTTATCAGAATATGTGCCAGCGGACAATCAGCTTATTTTAGATGGGGAGTGGCAATTCTACTGGAACCAGTTTATAATATCTGACCAGGAGCAAGGTTCTGGTGAGGATCAAATAGCTGATGCGGATACACTTATGAAAGTACCAGATGATTGGTCAAATTATAAGATTGACGGGGAAAGTTTGCCTGCAGGAGGGTATGCCAGCTATCGTTTGATTCTAAAGGATCTTTTCTATGACGAAGCCATAACGGTTTTCATCTCGGATTTTGGAGCTGCATATCGAGTATTCATTGATGGACAGCTTACTGCTAGCAGTGGGTTGGTTTCTAAAAACATGGATGAGGTTTTTACCACGCCCAAACCAGAATTATTACCTGTGACTCTTTCCAAAGCAGCTACCCATGAAGTGGTAATTGAGGTCGCAACCACCAGATTCTCCGGTTTATATATGACACCAAGCTTGTATCAATATAAATATATTACGTGGGGAAGATATATTCGAAATTCGATACGTATGATTTTATTTGGAATAGCTATTTTTGCTTTTATCAGTCTTATTACAATGTATATCTTCTCCATACGGCAAAAACGATATTTCTTCTGGATGCCTGTATTAGTTCTACTTGTTTTGGTACGTATGATGTTAACAACAGAATTGTATACTTTCTGGCAACCGATATTGTTTTTTAATCTATCCTATGAACTAACAAATGAAATGATGTATTTCGTGACTTTTGTGATTAAGTTTCTAATCATATTCGTGGTTCAGGAACAGTGTGGCATATTAATTAGCAGGAAAGAAAAAATGGGCTTTTTCTTCTTTTATTGTTTCCTTTATTTGGTTTATCTTTTTGCCCCAAAGGAATTTTATAATTATTATTTATCTGTACTCATACCGACACTCACCTTTACCATAGACATTTATCTGTTTGCAAAAGTTTATAAATATCGGGACAAACTAAGCAATCATGGAATGACAGCTTTTTTGGGAGAGTTCCTCTTAGCCGTAGGCCTGTCTGTTAATAGCTATTATATTAATGGTAAAATATTTTATAATATGTCATTGTCATTGTTGATTTTCTTCACCTATTTTCTAATTAATATGCTTTGGCTATATACAAAGCGAATGGGTGATGTCTATGATGATTTTACTGTTTCTGCTTCAAGACTTGAGATGGCAGAGAAACAAATTGCTGTGCAAAAGGATTATTATGATGCACTTGGCAGGCAGATGAATGAAATAAGGGAGATTAAGCATGACATCAATCATTTTACAGGAGTCATGCAACAGCTTGCAGATGAGGGTGATTTGGGTAGATTGCGAACATTTTTAAGCGAGTACTGTGAAAAAGTTCAAATGGATCAACTGCCTATATTCTGTGAGCATACGATATGTAATTCCGTGATTGGATACTACTACCTTCGTGCCAAAGAATATGAAATACCATTTATGAGTCAGTGTAATATTTCTGAAAAACTTGGAATGAGTGACAGTGACCTATGTATTTTATTTGGAAATGCTTTGGATAACGCAATCTCTGCCTGCAGACATATGGATCAGGGACAGTCTTGTTTTATAGAAATCGAAGCAAAGAAAATCAAGGGGCAGCGGTTTATAAAGGTAACAAATTCCTATCAGGAACAGTTAGAAATCATGGATGGAAAATACATATCTTCAAAAAATGGTAATTCTCATGGTTTTGGTATACATAATATGACTAAGGTTGTTGAAGCCTATGGTGGATTCGTAAAAATAGAACACAATGAATGTAAGTTTACTTTTATGGCGATGATTCCAGAATAATTTATATGATTTGTTAGTACTGTTGGATGTTGCACCAATTAAGATTTGCAAATTTTCTTAAAGCCAAAAATTATGATGCTTATTCCCCTAATGAGGGAAGATCTTTTTAAAAAAATAGAATTTTATGGTTTAGTTCTTGGAATAACAAAGCCGATTATACCTTCCATTTTGTTTGATGGTATTCTGGAAATTTTCAAAAAAAATGGTTCAGATAGCAGTCTTTCTATTACGGATTCTTCACAAAATGGAGAAAAAAGAGCAAAACAAAATCATCATATTCTGGTGGTTGAGGACAATAAGACGAATCAATTTATAGCAAAAACAATATTAGAGCAGGTCGGTATTACAGTGATACTTGCTAATAATGGTGAAGAAGGTGCATCATATTATATACAGCATATCAAAGAAATAGATCTCATCTTGATGGATCTACACATGCCTGTTTTAAATGGTTATGAAGCAACACTACGGATTAGGTTACATGATTCAGAGATACCGATTGTTGCTATGACTGCCGATGCCATCACTGGTATTGAGGAACAGTGTAAAAGAGCTGGCATTGATTATTATATCAGCAAACCTTTTGAACCAGACAAATTCATTGATACAATTTTAGAGATATTAAATCAACATCCTTGTAAGTCACTCGTGAATACTCTGACACAAAACAAGTTATCAACAGATAGTGCAGAGCGAGTGCTTTCGCTAATAAAGCAGGAAGATGCATTGAAATTACTAGGCAATAATCTTCAATTTTATCATAAGGTTTTGAAAAATTTTAGCCTCGAAAATATATCTACCTGTGACACTCTGGAATTTGAAATTCAAAAACAGGATTATTTGGAGGCGGCAGGAATCGTCCATAAAGTGAAAGGAAGTTCAGGAAATATCGGAGCAAATGAATTATATAGAGTCTCAATACTTTTCCAAAAAGCTTTGGAAAATAATCAAATAGAGGACATAGCAACACTACATACGCAGTTCAAGTACCTTTTAAAACAAAGTTTAACGGAAATAGATGAAATATTAAAGAATGGATAGCCACCTTGTAATCGGCACAAAATGAACAACATATAATAGAATTGTGCAATATATTGAAACAATTTATATAAAATATACAGAAATGGCTTAATAATGATAAAATATTTGTGCAAAATATTGCTTATATGTATATTGACAAAAAATTGTATAGCGGTTAAAATGAAACCTATCAAAAGCAAAGGCGTCGGACTAAAGTCCAGCGCCTTTTTTTTAGGTATCATGAGCTCATTACAAGAGGCTTATCTGCAGAATAAGTTTCTAAGAAGATTGAATTCAAATTGATGTAGGAGGAAGTGTGAAGAAAAATCACATTCACACCTTTGATTTATTGGCCCGAGGAACCGGGCAGATGGGAGCAAAATATGAAAAAAAGAACCATTAGTACTTTAGTACGTATAACATTAGTTGCAACCTTGCTGGTAGGATGTGCATCACAAAAGAGTAGTGAAAATGAAGATAAGAAAGTATTAAGAGTTGGTATGGAATGCGCATATGCTCCATTTAACTGGACACAGTCATCGGAAGAAGTATCAAATGGCGATAAAGCAGTTCCAATTTTTGGTACTAGTGATTATGCATACGGTTACGATGTTATGTTAGCACAGAAACTTGCGGATGAGCTTGGGTGGGAACTTGAAATTCATAAGGTTGATTGGTCTAGTATTGTATTGGGTATGAATTCTGGTGATTATGATGTTATCATTGCTGGCATGGGGTATACAGAAGATCGAGATAAAAGTGTTGATTTCACAGATCCATATTACATTAGAAACAATGTGTTAATTGTTAATTCAGAAGGTACTTATGCAAACGCAAAAACATTATTGGACTTCACAGGAGCTTCTTCAACCACACAGCTCGGAACAATATGGGAACAGTATGTTCCTCAGATTCCAGAGGTAAATCAGTTGACATATTATGAGACAACCTCAGAAGTTGTAATGGCGGTTTCCATGGGAGCAGCTGATTGTGGCGTTTTAGATGAGCCAACAGCTATGTCAGCAGCAATTGCAAACTCAAATATCAAATATATAAAGCTTGATGATACAGATGGATTTACCATTCCTGAGGGGCAGTCGTTAAATGTATGTGTTGCTGTAAAAGAAGGCAATAGTGAATTGCAGAAATCTTTGAACGATGCATTAGATACTATCAAATGGGACGAGGTAAAAATGGTAGACTTAATGAATCTTGCTGTTGAATTACAGCCATTAAGTAAATAATTATGAATATATAACCATGCTACATATTGTATACAAGATGAAAGTAGACGCATAGGAGCGTTAAGAGCCTATGCGTCTACTTTTTATATAGAAACAATAATCGACCGGTTAAGCAGGTGGTCATAATACATGATACTAGAAAACTCGCGTAGCGAATTAAATGAGGAGAATAAGTATGGAGAAAAATCTTGTTCAGTGGGTTATATTTTTGCTACAGGAATACGGCGTGTACTTTTGGAAAGGAACATTGGTAACTTTAGAAACATCCATACTTGGAACATTGCTTGGTCTCATATTGGGGTTTTCGCTTGGCATCATTCAGTCCACACCTGTTCATCCGGAAGACAGTATGATAAAAAGAATATATTATAAGGTGCTTAAAATTATTTGCAATGTATTTGTTCATATTTTCAGAGGAACACCAATGATGGTTCAGGCAATGGTGATATATTATGGATTAAAACAATATGGGGTTAATATTTCCGCTTTTTATGCAGCTATTCTGGTTATCATGCTAAATACTGGTGCGTACATGTCAGAAACAGTACGAGGAGGTATTATATCTATTGATAATGGACAATTTGAAGGTGGAAAAGCGTTAGGAATGTCACATTTTTCAATAATGTTTTCCGTTGTATTACCACAGGCCTTTCGAAATATCATTCCGGAGATGGGTAACCTTTTTATAACTAACTTGAAAATGACCTCGATATTGAATGTTATTGGTATAGCAGAACTTTATTTTGCAACCAAGACAGCGGCGAATACTTATTATAGATATTTTGAAGCCTTCTTAATTACAGGTACGATTTACTTTATATTATGTACTATTTTTAGCAAATTGTTATCCATTCTTGAGAAGAAAATGGAAGGCAAACAAAATTATGAACTAGCAACTGAATATTTAGTGGATTAGGAGGCGGACAACATGACAATGATCAATGTGCAACATTTAAGGAAAATCTTTGGTACGCATGAAGTATTAAAAGATATAGATTTCAATATAGATAAAGGGGAAGTGGTTTGTATTATTGGATCATCAGGATCCGGCAAATCGACACTGCTCAGATGTTTAAATCTATTAGAAACACGTACAAGTGGCACTATCTTTTTTGGAGATGAAGAAATCGGTGGATCTCAGAAGAAAGTAAATGAATATCGTGCTAAGGTAGGTATGGTGTTCCAGTCTTTTAATCTATTTAATAATATGACAGTTCTAGAAAATTGCATGACAGGTAGCAGAAAGGTTTTGAAAAGAAGTAAGGAAGAAGCCCATACTATTTCAATTAAGTATTTGAAAAAAGTAGGAATGGCCCCATATATTAATGCAAAGCCAGCACAGTTATCAGGTGGACAAAAGCAAAGGGTTGCGATTGCAAGGGCATTGACGATGGAACCTCAGGTATTACTTTTTGATGAACCAACGAGTGCACTTGATCCGGAGATGGTTGGTGAAGTATTAAATGTAATCAAGGAGCTTGCAAAAGAGGGATTAACTATGATTATTGTAACTCACGAAATGGCATTTGCCCGTGATGTTTCCACAAGAACAATTTTTATGGACCAAGGAGTTATTGCAGAAAGCGATGCGCCTGCAAAATTATTTACTGCCCCAAAGAATCCTAGAACGAAAGAATTTTTAGCAAGATTTATGAACGGTTGATATAGATAGAGAAAGCAGAGGAAAATATTATGAAATTAATAGACACAGGATTAACGAAAGAGGAACTCAAAGCAAAAGTAAATAAATATATGATTGAAACATATGAAAGATTTGACATTGTTGCTGAAACTGCAAAGGATATGTATCTATATGATGAAGAAGGTACTGCGTATCTAGACTTCTATGCAGGTATTGCAGTGAATAGTGCAGGAAACTGTAATGAAAAGGTCGTTGCGGCCATTAAGGATCAAGTCTCTGATCTTATTCATACGTTTAACTATCCATATACAATACCACAGGCATTGCTTGCGGAAAAAATCTGTACAACGATCGGAATGGACAAAATATTTTTCCAGAATTCAGGAGCCGAGTCGAATGAAGCAATGATTAAAATGGCAAGAAAGTATGGAGTAGAAAAATACGGTCCAGAAAGATATGAAATTATTACAGCTAAAATGTCCTTTCATGGAAGAACTTTTGGCTCTATGAGTGCAACAGGTCAACCTCATAATGCTTGTCAAATTGGCTTTGGTGATATGACACCAGGATTTACATATGCAGAATTTAATAATTTAAAATCGTTTGAAGATGTTGTTACAGATAAAACAATTGCAATTATGATTGAGCCTGTACAGGGAGAAGGTGGTGTCATTCCGGCAACTGAAGAATTTATGACAGGCCTTCGTAAACTCTGTGATGAGAAAGGTATGTTACTATTGCTAGATGAAGTGCAGACTGGTTGGTGCCGAACAGGAGCAGTTATGTCGTTTATGAATTATCACGTAAAACCAGATATCGTATCTATGGCAAAAGCTATGGGTGGTGGTATGCCAATTGGTGCTATTTGTGCTCGTGAAGAAGTGGCCAAAGTATTTACACCAGGTTCCCATGGAACTACATATGGTGGGCACCCGGTATCTTGTGCAGCTTCCTTAGCGCAGATTACTGAACTTTTAGACAGAGATCTTGCAAACAATGCAAAAGTCATGGGTGCTTACTTTATGGATAAGTTAAAAACACTTCCGCATGTAAAAGAAGTAAGAGGGCAGGGATTACTTGTTGGCGTTGAATTTGATGAAATTATTGATGGGGTTGATGTAAAGCATGGTTGTCTTGACAGGAAATTACTTATTACAGCCATTGGTAACCACATAATCCGAATGGTACCACCACTTATCTTAACGAAAACAGACTGTGATAAAGCATTTGACATAATTAAGGAAACAGTAGAAAGTCTTCTCTAAATGGGCATTTACGTGCCTTTTTCTAGTTTGTTTATGCCGACTACGAGCGGCAGATAGGAGGTATAAGATGGAAAATTATGTGATTACACTGGCAAGAGGTTTTGGTAGTGGGGGGAAAGAAATAGCTTCAAAATTAGCAAATGATTTGGGTATACCATGTTATGAAAATAGAATTTTAACTCTTGCATCACAGCTTAGTGGACTTGATGAAGAATTATTTAATGAAGTCAATGAAAAAATAAGAGGCAAAAAATTCTCTGGTTTACTAAAAGGGTTACCAAGAACAATAAAACCAAAACCTGTAGATGACGAATTCGTTTCTGATGCAAGATTGTTTGAGTTTCAGAAACAAATTATAGAGAATCTTGCAAAAACGGAATCTTGCATCATAGTAGGTAAGTGTGCTGACTGGGTTCTAAAAGGATATCCCAATGTGATAAGTATATATATTGAAGCACCACGCGCATTTTGTGCACAAAGAGTAATGAAAAAAATGTGCGTTAATGAAGAAACTGCGAATATTTCTATTACAAAAACGGATCAATACAGAGCCGCATACTATGAACACTATACAGGGGGTAATTATTGGACAAACCCAGTTAATTACGATTTAACATTAAATAGTGAGCGTGTCGGAATTGATAACTGTGTGACGGTAATAAAGAATTATCTCAAAATAAAAATTCATCATGATGCATAATGGGGCCGCAGTTGATTTACACTGGGAATAAATAATTGACTAGACAGGAATATAGGCAGACTATTCTTGTATTATAAGTAGAGGGCTATTCTTTAACACACATCATGTGTGTTAAAGAATAGCCCTCTACTTATAATTAAAATTACATCAATAAATTTAAAACTGACGCTGGTTGCATATTTGCTTGGGCCAACATAGAATTTGAAAATTGTTTTAAAGGTTCTGGTTGTATCACTTCTGACGCTACATCTACATCTCTAATCATTGATTGGGCAGATGTTATTGAACTCTCCGATACAGAGGAATTGGACTGCATAGTATTACTAGACATCGACCTGAGTTTATCAGAGATAGTAAGCCCTGCAGCGTCACCACCCGCTCTATTGATCCTTAGACCGCTGCTTAAACGTTCAATTGATTTGGATAGCGAAGCATTCACTGTGTTTAAATTTTTTTGGGTATCTATTGTGTTAATATTCGTGTTAATTCTCATCATGATATTATCCTCCTTGATTTATCAATTTTTTAGCGAGATTACTAATAATATGCAATCGCCTATTATAAAATCTTTTCTCTATTGATAAGATACTACATTCCGACAAAGAATTGTTAGATTTGGCAAAAATGATGGCTTTTTCATCAAAAACGACAATTTAAAATAAAGCTTTCAAAAAGGTCAAAAATAGTATAATATTTTAATATAATTATTTCTGTGAAAATAAGACTTAACAAAATTTAATCGTAGTTAATAAACTTTTTTGATGATACTCAAGATGTGACAAAGGAAGAAACATTTCATTTTGGAGGCGGAGAGATTTGATAATATATACATTTTTGATTTCCCTAGTAAATACTTTATCAGCACATACATTACTTACAAGAAAAAGGTCTAATACATACTGTGTTGCTGCTTTTATTCTTAACACTTTCATTGTTTACTGTGCTGCATATTTGGTAGATAAGTATATCGGAAATCCAGTAGCAGTAAAATATGCATTGGCTTTTATTGCATTTTTATACATAGGGTATATTTATTTGGTTTTCAGTGAATCAATTACGAAAAAAATTTTTACAATGTTCAGTGTTTGGATATTTTCGCTTATTACACTTTTTCTTGCAATCTCAGTTATGGAATTATTCTCGAATATTACTGTAAAATATCTTCAGACCATTTCATATCTTTTTAGATTAATGATTCAGATTCTTTTCTTATTGACATCCTATTTTTGGTTAAGTAAGCCTTATAAACGGGTCATTGGTATCGTCTCTAATAAAACGATTTCCTTTATGTCTTTGTATTTGTTTCTAGCGTTTTTACTATTGATCAATAACTATGAAACCTCGTTTGCTAGTTTGAGAAATTTTAATTCCGTATATGATTTGCTCTTGCTTTTGGGATTTATTATTTTGGGATATGGAATTGTGTTTGCAAGTATATCTTCTTCGTCAAAAGCAATTTCACTCAAGTATGATTATAAAATTGTTGAAAACCAAGTAGAACTTCAACGTCAAAACTATAAAATATTAAATGAATCGATTAACCGGCTTTATGCTCTAAAGCATGATGTACGTCATCATATTTCTGCAATTGAGACAATGGTGGGGCAGCAAAAATATAAAGAAGCATTGGAATATATCGAACAATTTAATCAAAATCAACAATCAAAAACTTTACCGATACTGTGTGACAATTTTGCAGCAGACTCTATCATTAAATACTATATGAGCCTTGCTATCAGCAAAAACATTGCTATTAAGGCAAATCTTATCATCCCTGAAGATATCAGCATTAACTCCCTCGATTTGTGCGTTGTCCTAGGAAATTGCCTAGAGAATGCAATTGAAGCCTGTGATAAACTTAGTGTAGGATCTGAAAAAAGCATCGAACTAACATCTAAAATGGTAGGAACCCATATTATTTTTATGATATCCAATAGTTTTAACGGTCAAATAGTTGAAATAAATCATAGGATAAAGTCGTCGAAGGGCGGACCTTCCCATGGCATTGGTCTTTCTAACATTAGTGAAACGGTTAATAAATATAATGGAAACTTAGATATTAAATATTCAGAGAATAAGTTTGATATAACGATTATCATGTGCACCCGTACATTAGTTGCCAATATATGACATTGCTATTTAATATATAAAATTATTATAGAATTTATGATTGGAAAATAAGCTTTCTTACATTCTGTTGTTGATATATCTTAATAGCTCTATCCTGAAACGAAGTCGTTATTGATATTAGACATAGCTAATAAGTAATCGTAAAAGATCTTCTTAATATGAACATAATTTCTTTGTGCGATCGCTATTTCTTTGTTGTTGATTAACTTAAAAGAGTGATCTTCCAAGCTTGAAATATGATCCATATTTACAAGAAAGCTCTTGTGACATCGTATAAATCGTTGGTCGTGAAGTTGTATTTCAATGTCATCTAGTTTTGCAGAAAAAGAAAAAGTTTTATCTTTCGTAGTATGTATGCTTAATTTTTTAGCATCGCTTTCAATAAATAGGATATCTTTGAAAAAAAAAGTTTGAAGACAAGAGCCAATTTTAATGAAGAGGCTCTTTTGTTTTTCTTTGTCAATCATGTCAATCGCTCTTTCAAAGGTAGCAAAAAAATCAGTTTTCGAAATAGGTTTGATTAAGTAGTGAAAGGGGAATACATCAAAACTTTCTAAAGCATGCTTAGTACTTGAAGTCGTGAAAATAATTTTACATTCAAGATCATATTTGCGGATTTTTTTGGCCGCTGTAATGCCGTTCATTCCATCCATATAAATATCAAGGAAAATAATATCAAAAGTAGGATTATTCATTAGGTAATGTTTTTCTAAGACTTCTCCACTATTGAAAACTACAATTTTTATATCATATTTTTTTAAGACACAAAAATCACTGATAAAACCTTCCGTGAGTCGTCTGTCACTTTCATTATCATCACAAATTGCAACTATTATCATTATCATCACCTTCAACAAAATATTTTTACCACGTGATTTATTCCTGAACAATGGTAAATAACAAGCACTACAACATATATCGGCAAAATAAAAATTTCTATAATATTTACGTTAAGTCATTCTTGTCCAAAAACAAGTCGTTTTTGCAAAAGTTACCCAATTCAATACCAAATGTAGTATGATAACTGAGAAAATAGTCTCGCAAAAGATGTGAGGCCATAGTAAATTATAAAACTAATTCGTTTTGAAAGAATTCCAAAATGTAATCCATTGGTAATTCATTTTGAACTTCTTTCAGATATTGTTTGGGATGAAAAATGTTGTTTAAGGGGGGTATATATCTTGCGAATTAATAATAATCTTACATCAAATAATTATCAAATGCAATCTGCAAATAAAATGTTGGCAGGTGCGAAAGAAAAGCAAGATCAGGCAAAAGATATGCATGCTAGGGCTGACAAATTGCAAAAGCAAGCGCAGATACAAGAACAAGCAGCTGAAAAAATGAAATTGATTTCTAGTAGAGATACATTAAAACCTATAGTGCAACAGCAGGAAGGTGTTTCTTTGGAAATTAATAATCCGCATCTGTTTCTATTAGTATAATCAACGCAGCTCATATCAAAACATTAACAGATATTTTGGTAGCTACGAAGTTCTATCAATCCATCAGTCAATGGCTGAAAAAAAGTAAACTCTTTGGTAGCAATCGGGCTTAAATAAAGTGTCGAAAATCCGCATAGCTGTTGGAATTTCGACACTTTTATGTTATAATAAGGAAAGTAAAAAACGCAAAGGCATTGTCATTTATGAGCACACTGGAGCGGGTTAATGCACTCGATAAATGTATTACGGAATTAGAAAAGCAGTAAATTCATTGAAGGCATGACAAGCGATAGTGTAAAAGATTAATGAAATTAGAAAGATGAAGGTGCAAGTCATATGAAAAAAGAGTACATAGAGCAAATTTATGCAGGCTGGCTATCAAAGATTATAGGCATAAGATTGGGAGCGCCAATTGAAGGTTGGACATATGAGAAAATCAAAAATATATATGGTGAATTAGATCATTATCCGGTGAATTACAGTGAGTTCGCAGCAGATGATGATAGTAATGGACCACTTTTTTTCTTAAAAGCATTAGAAGATAAAAATGGGCTTGATTTGGAAGCTCAAGATGTTGCAGAAGCACTTTTAAATTATGCACCTTTCGAACATGGCTTTTTCTGGTGGGGAGGTTATGGAATTTCAACAGAACATACCGCTTATTTGAACCTGCGAAATGGAATGAAAGCTCCCAGAAGCGGAAGCATTGATCAAAACGGATCTACGACAGCAGAGCAGATCGGCGGACAAATCTTTATTGATACTTGGGGATTGGTAACCCCGGGTAATCCGGATTTGGCAGCAAAATATGCCAAAAAAGCAGCAAGCGTTACCCATGGTGGCAATGGAATTTATGGTGGAATCTTCGTTGCAGTATGCATCAGCTATGCATTTGTAGAAAAGGATATAAAAAAGATTATCGAAAAAGGACTTTCTTATATTCCAGAAGATTGTGAATATACAAGGGTAGTAAAAACGGTGATGGATTTCTACGAGAAGAATCCAGTTGGTTGGAGAGCTTGTTTTGAATATATTTTTAATAACTTTGGCTATGATAAATACCCAGGAAATTGTCATATCATTCCTAATATCGCTGTTATGATTTTGGCTCTTTTATATGGAGAAGGAGATTTTTCTGATACACTTAACATTTGTAACATGTGTGGATGGGATACTGATTGTAACGTTGGGAATGTTGCCACTATAATGGGTGTTCGCAATGGATTAGAAGGCATCTGCTATGAGAAGTGGAGAAAACCCATCAATGATTTCCTTGCTTGTTCCAGTGTGATAGGTTCTCTGAATATTATGGATATTCCATTTGGAGCAACCTATATTGCGAAGCTGGCATATACACTAGAGAATGAAGTAATACCGGAGCCATGGAAAACAATTATCGAGCAGAGAATTGACAGCTGTCACTTTGAATATACGGGATCCACGCATGCCATACGAGTTAGGACAGGGCTTTCTGATACGAAAATTAATCAGCAGACAGAGTATGAGTTGATGAATACGGACGAAACCGCCTATAGTGGAAGCAGATCATTAAAAGCAATGGTAAGACCGGTATACCCCGGTGAAAATGTGTACCTGTATAAAAAGACTTATTATGAACCGTCAGATTTTCATGACAGTCGTTATGATCCTTGCTTTTCTCCTTTGGTATATCCTGGACAGGTTCTCCACGGAAGCGCTTATGTTCCGAACTACTTCAGGGAAATGGATGTTTGTCTTTATATAAAAGAAGAACATAGTGGAAAAATTTATGAAAGCGAGCGAGTTCATTTAAATATAGGAGAATGGAAGACCTTGGAGTACAAAATTCCTGCAATGGAAGGTGCTTTGATTGAGGAAATGGGTTTTTGCTTCCACATCCTTGGTGCTCACAGAGAAAAGATTGATTTTGTTGGCATGATTGATGATCTTTATGCAGATGGAACGCCTGATTATTCTTTGGAACTTAATAAGGAAAGAGAAGAAGTTTGGACGGGAGTGCATAGTGAAATCAGTCAGTTTACTAAATTAAAGGGGTTGATGTATTTAGCCGAGGGGCAGTTAAATTTATCTTGTTCCGATTTTGCTGAGGCATATACAGGAAGACACGATTGGATGGATTATACTTCAACCTTCTTCTTTACACCAATTACCGGTGAACATCATATGGTGAATGTTCGTGTACAAGGAGCGATTCGCTCTTATGCCTTTGGATTATTACCGGAGGGTAAAGTAGGGTTACTTAAGAATGATAATGGTTATTCGGTGCTAACGAGTAAAGATTTCGCTTGGATAGCAGGAACAGAATATAAGGTAACGGTAGCTGTAAAAAATAATATGTTACAGGCAAAGATAGATGATAAAGTGACACTTGAATATACAGATGCGGTTCATCCGTATTTGACTGGTTCCATTGGAGTATCCCTTATGAATGGAAGTCATAGCAAATACAGGAGAATAGTAGTAAATCCATCATCAGAAATTATTGATTAATATAATAACTAATATTTGAAATAATACAGCAAACCAAAAGCCGGATTATTCGTACTTGTGGAAAACCATGTAGATTGAATTAAACCCCGACTGTAGTAATTGAAGTGAACCCCCTTGGCTAGAGGAAAAATCTAACCAAGGGGGTATTTTTAATGTCTTTCCGCTTTCTGTTTGTCCAATATGGAAGATGAATTATTGGCTAAGGGGTTTGAGAAAGCTTAGATTCATTTATATTGATTAAATTATATCATGATTTAATAAATGATGGAAGCAATAATAATGCCAATGCGAAACAATAAACTACATATAAAACATAGGAATGTAAATACCAATGTTAAAACATGAATTAATAATATAAATATTATATATTTTACATAGAATCACCTCTTATAACATGAAAAAGTTCAAGGATAATTTACAATATCCTTGAACTTTTTTGTGTTTCGGGCTTTATTTTGTATATTAAGCAAATTTTATTCTCTCTTATATTTTTTGCTTTAATAAAAACATTGAAATGACAGGAGTTTATGCTGAAAATGTTCTACAAAACTAACCTTCTACATCATATGATACTGGAGAGAGAAATAATATATGATAATCTTTTGGAAGTTCATGTTATTAATCATAGGGCATTAATATAATAGAGTAAGAATATTATGAAAAGTGATTACCATGAATTCTGAGGATATCGAAAAAATATATAGTAATGACTATGGGGATTTTTTTATTAACTATAGTGGAGATCCATTGGTATTAGAAAAATTTGAGGATAGTGCAGTTAATATTATTAACTACTTTCTTGCTGTAGTACATCTTCCAGTTAGTCAATTGACAGAAAATATTATATCCAAGATGGGGTATGCTACGATACCTTCTTTATTCGGCTTGATCAGCGAAGTAAGTTTGGAGGCGTCTGGTGTACTACGTATACGTAATGTACCTAATTTTAATCTAAGGGGGAAGGGGGTACTGATTGGCATTGTTGACAGTGGTATTGACTATACAAACCCCATCTTTCAATATGCTGATAAAACCACAAGGATAGCAAGCATATGGGATCAGACAATTATCAGCGACCAAGTTCCGGCAGGAATGGCCTACGGAACAGAGTATACCAGGGAGCAGATTAATGAAGCATTAAAAAGTGATAATCCCTTCAGCATCGTACCCTCTATGGATGAGGTTGGTCATGGTACGATGGTTGCTGGTATAGCCGCAGGTAATGATGTACCGGAAAGTGGCTTCTATGGTGTTGCACCAGATACTGAATTAGTAATCGTCAAATTAAAACCTGCAAAGCCTTATTTAAAAAAGTTTTTCCGAATACCTGAAAATGCATTGAGCTATCAGGAAAATGACATTATATTTGGTATGCAATATCTGCTTAATTATGCAACTAAAATAAATAAACCGATCGTGGTATGCCTTGCCTGTGACACTGCACAATATGCCCATGATGGAAGAGGTACAACAAGTAGTTGGTTATCGTTTCAAGCTAGCAATGCAGGTATCGCAATATTAATTTCTGTAGGAAATGAAGGAAATGCTCGAAGGCATTATTATGGAGTAATTGAAGAAACAACGGGATATGATACAGTTGAGCTTAATGTAGGACCAAACGAAAGTGGATTTTCTATGGAAGTATGGGGAACTTCACCTAATTTCTATTCTATTGATATTACATCACCCTTGGGTGAGTATGTCCCTAAATTAGGGGTAAGGCTGAATGAGACTAGAAAGATTGCTTTTATTTTCGAACCAACGGTCATCTACGTAGATTACGAGGCGATGGAATCACAAAGTGGAGATCAGTTAATACTACTTCGATTTACAAAACCTTCACAGGGTATATGGAAAATCAAAGTATATGGCAGAGGGATATATCCTATGAATTTTAATATATGGTTGCCAATGAATAATTATATAACCGCTGATACTTATTTTGTACGTTCGGATCCCAATATTACGCTCCTTTCATTGGCATGTGCAAGTACACCTATCACAGTGACGGCTTATAACACTGAGAATGATAGTCTTTATATTGATGCAGGCAGAGGATATACACGTGTTGATCTTATAAAGCCGGATATAGCAGCTCCCGGTGTTAATATTTTAAGCCCCTCCTTGGATCATAGCTTTGTGGAGGTTACAGGAACCTGTGCTGCACTAGCGCACACAGCAGGTGTAGCGGCAATGCTGTTTGAATGGGGGATTGTGAATGGGAATTATCCAAAAATGAGTACACAGGATATGAAGATTTTTATGATTCGAGGAGCACGAAGGAATGTTGACATTCAATATCCAAATCGGGAATGGGGTTATGGAATACTGGATATATTCAATGTCTTTGATAGTTTAAGAAGGGGCGTATAGCCTTAATTTGATTCCTTCGCTCATGGAGATGAATGATATCTAATAGTTATCAGGAAGGAGAATACTATGACACAGGAAGAAAAATACAAAATAACTAGTAATGAATATTTGGATTTAATTATCAAATACAATGGTAACCCAGCTTCTCTGGATCAATTTAAAAAGTATTCGGTACATATTATGAATGAATTTTACGCAGTTATATATATACCTTTATCTCAGGTTACAACCCATCTTATAGCCGATTATGGTTACGCAGCAATACCTCACTGTTATTCTTTAGCCAGCGAGCAAAGCCTGGATGCATCTGGTGTGACCAAATTACGAAAAATTCCTTCAATTAGTTTAAGGGGAAAGGGTGTAATCATAGGAATTATTGATACTGGAATTGATTTTACGAACCCAGTATTTTTTCATAAGGATGGTACGAGTAAAATAGTAGCTATCTGGGATCAAAGCATAGACAGTGAAAATCAATATCCAAAAGGAATATTTCCGACATTTTACGGAACAGAATATACATCTGAGCAGATTAATCAGGCGTTAAAAAGTGCAAATCCGCTGCAGAGTGTTCCTAGTATGGATGAAAATGGTCATGGAACTATGCTGGCAGGAATAGCAGCTGGTTCTGAAAACAAAGAAAATAATTTCAGCGGAGTGGCAGCAGATGCGGATCTAATTATTGTAAAATTAAAGCAAGCAAAAGGAAATTTAACGAATTTTCATTCTATACCGCAAAATATACCCTGTTATCAGGAAAATGACATGATTTGGGCACTGCAGTATATAGTTGATACTGTAAGAAGACTAAAGCGCCCGTTAGCTGTCTGTATTGGCTTAGGTACATCACAGGGGGCACATGATAATAGTGGCGCTTTTAATAATGTAGTATCTGTCTTAGGGGATTTTCCGGGAGTGGCTATATCTGTCGCGGCAGGGAATGAAGGTAATTTGAGAAGGCACTTTTATAGTGTCCTTAATCCTGCGGTAGGCTCTATTCCGTTGGAATTAAATGTAGGGGAAAATGAAGCTGGGTTTTCTGTGGAGCTTTGGGGAGATCCGCCTATGATCTATACGTTGGACATTACATCCCCTACGGGTGAATACATACCAAATATTTTAGAAAGTCTTGCGGGAAGACAAGAGATATCCTTTCTTTTTGAAAAGACAGTTATTAATATTGATTATATCATGATAGAACAGGATACTGGAAAACAAATCATCTTACTACGCTTTAGAGATCCAACCCAAGGAACATGGAAATTCAAGGTATATGGAAGAGGCGATTTACAAGGAGCTTTTCATATATGGTTGCCATCTGATGATTTTTTATCTAAAAATACCTATTTTATAAATTCAGACCCATATACTACCATAACATCGCCAGGAAATTGTATAGTACCAATTACAATAACGGCGTATAATTCAAATGTGGATTCATTATATCAAAATTCGGGAAGAGGTTATTCGACATCAAATATAATAAATCCGGATCTGGCAGCGCCTGGCGTTAATATACAATGTCCTGCTTTGAATCATAGCTTCACAAGTATTTCAGGTACAGGTGCGGCTGCAGCACATACATCTGGAATCACAGCTATGATACTTGAATGGTGTATCGTTGATAATAATTATCCAGGTATTGATACCGTTAGTATAAAGAAGTTTCTTATTCGAGGTGCGAAAAGAAATAGCCAAAATAAATATCCAAATCGGGACTGGGGATACGGAATCATAGATGTATATAATAGCTTTAACATTTTAAGGACAGATATATAGAGTCTTTTTTATAACTTAATAGTAAATCTGTCTACCACCATCGATTGTATCATTGATGGTAGTGGTCAGCCATTCTATAGCTTTTCTGGAGTCCCGCTGTTCAATGCAGTCACACAGAACAGCTGTATTTTTGTATAAAGATTCTAAACCGTACAATCGGTAGAAACGTTCCCACAGGGATAGAATTGGAATTTTAAATGAAGAGAAGATGAGCGGTAAGAGTGTATTTCCGGAAAGAAAGGCAAGCTCGTGCTGGAAGCGAAAGGCAAGCTCAGAAGCCATCTCCGGAGAGTCTGACTCTCTCATTTGTTTCACGTAGTCTTTTAATATGGTAATTTCATCATCTGTAATCTTGGGTATACACAATTCTACTGCCAAGGAATCTAATGCGATACGAAGTTCAAGAATAGAACGTATTTCTGCTTTCCTTAATAGTCCTCCGTTATAATTCATGATGGAAATCAAAGTCTCCATGGTTCCGTTTCTTCGATAATCAGCCACAAAAGTACCAACTCTTGGCTTAATTATTAAAAAACCTTTTCTGGCTAATTCACTAATGCCGGCATTGACTACGGCTCTACTGACCTGCATGGATTTAGCAAGTTCTCTTTCAGGAGGGAGCTTTTCTCCTATGGGGAGTTTGCCGGACAGAAGCATTGTCTCCAGCTGCTGGATAAATAATTCTTTTAATGATGGTGCACTCAATTTTGTAAATTCCATTTGATAGTTCACTCCTTTAACTGATTGTGGTATGACCACATACCAGTAATAATTATAATGTAATATTAACTAAAAAACAAGTACGAAATATTGATAAAATGGAAATAAATACTTGACTTATAAAACATAAATATGTTAAAATTTTATCAAAATCATACGTGATTTACTGGTATGACCAGAAAAATATAGAGCTATAAAATGAATAAAATTTAAGTAGTAAGAGGGGATGATAATATGAATAATTTTAGAGTTCTTGAGATTAAACGAAGTATCTTTGATGACAATGATCACCAAGCAAATTTGCTTAGAGAGGAATTAAAAAAGGAAAAAACTTTTCTGTTAAATCTGATGTCATCACCGGGTTCCGGCAAAACGACAACGCTTATGAAAACGATAAATGCTTTAAAAGAGGAGATGAAAATTGGTGTTATGGAAGCGGATATCGATTCCGATGTTGATGCACGAACGATTTCTAAAACAGGTGTAAAAGTAATACAACTACATACAGGTGGTATGTGCCATCTTGACGCAGATATGACGAAACAAGGATTAGAAGGTTTGGGAACGGAAGGCATCGACTTTGCAATTTTAGAAAATGTAGGAAATCTTGTATGCCCGGCAGAATTTGATACTGGAGCATCCAAGAATGCCATGATTCTCAGCATTCCTGAGGGCGACGACAAACCGCTAAAATATCCTTTGATGTTTTCCATTGTTGATGTTTTATTAATCAATAAGATTGATGTGATGCAATATTTTGAATTTGACTTAGAAGCATGCATAGAACGTGTAAAGAAGTTAAATCCGAAGGTTAAAATCATTCCAATATCCGCTAGAACCGGTGAAGGTATTGATGAATTTACGGATTGGATTCGCACTGAAGTAAAGAAGTGGAATGAATATTAATATCATACATTAAATAATTGGGGGTTAGAGTGAAAGATTTTCACTCCAAAGTTTGTGCCTGCGAAATCCTCGGCACAAACTTATTATGCGCAGAAAACATGAGCAGGAATGAGGTTAAATATGGCGGTTAAAGAAAAAGTATTAGATCTTGCGAATCATATTGGCAAGAAAAAACGTGGCTCAAAGAATGAGATTACGTCAAAGGATCCGGAATACATGATTTTGGAGCCGGTTGTTACAGAGGAGATGGCAGAAGTTGCACTTTGCATGGAGATGCGTACGAAGACGACTGCGGCAAATCTTGCTCCTTTATGCGGTAAATCAGAAGAGCTAACAGCAAAACTTTTATGGGATTTGGCATATGCTGGTGTTTGTTTTGTTAACGTAATTAATGGCGTTGATACCTACTGGTATGACACTTGGGTTCCAGGTATTATGGAAATGATGGTTAACAACAAGGAAAATGTTAAAAAATATCCGCAGATTGCTGAGGCCTTTGAAGCTTATGGAAGAGTAAGAGGTCCAAAGACGGTTGGCGCTTTCCCTGTAGGCGTAGGTTTAATGCGTGTTATCCCAATCGAACAGGCAATTGATGGAGAGACTAGAAAAGCATCCTATGAGGAAGTTTCTAAATATCTGAATGATAATAAACTTTTCTCCGTCTCGGATTGTTCTTGCCGTACAGCAAGAGAAGCTATGGGCGAAGGCTGTGGACATTTGAAAGAAGATATGTGCATTCAGATGGGTCATGCCGCTGAATATTATATTCGTACGGGCAGAGGTCGTGAAGTTACTCGAACGGAAGCTTTTGAAATTATTAAGAAAGCTGAAGAAAACGGTCTGATGCATCAGATACCGAACTTAGACGGATCTGGTAAAACGCATGCAATCTGTAACTGCTGTGGATGCTCCTGTCTGGCTTTAAGATCTGCTTCGATGTTTAAAAACGTTGATATGGTACGTTCAAACTATGTATCTCATGTAGATAAAGAGAAATGTGTTGCCTGCGGTGAATGTGTTGAAGTTTGTCCAGTGAATGCACTGCATTTGGGTCAGAAACTCTGTGCGAAAACCCCGCTTCCCATGAAAAAGGCTGAGACTCCACGTAATATGGAGTGGGGTCCGGAGAAATGGAACCTGGATTACCGTATCAATAGAAAAAATGTCGCCAGCAGCGGCACAAGTCCTTGTAAAACAGAATGTCCTGCACATATTGCGATTCAGGGATATATCAAGTTAGCATCTCAAGGAAAATATTCAGAAGCACTAGAACTAATCAAGCACGAAAACCCATTTCCAGCAGTATGTGGACGTATCTGTCCGAAAAAATGTGAATCTGCTTGTACCAGAGGAGATATTGATTCTCCTGTTGCAATTGATGAAATTAAAAAATTCATTGCAGAGCAGGATATGAATATGGATAATCGCTATATACCTAAAAAGCGACATGAATATAACAATAAAATTGCTGTTATCGGAGCTGGTCCTGCAGGTCTTGCATGCGCTTACTACTTAAGCATAGACGGTTATAAGGTAACAGTATTTGAAAAACAAAAAGCACTTGGCGGTATGCTGACACTGGGTATCCCTTCTTTCAGACTCGAAAAAGATGTAGTGAATGCAGAAATTGATGTTTTGAAAGAATTAGGTGTCCAGTTTATAACAGGTGTTGAAGTTGGTAAAGAGGTTAGCCTGAAGGAATTAAGAAGTCAAGGATATGAAGCCTTTTATCTTGCTATCGGTGCACAGTTGGGTAGAAAAATTGGTACCCCGGGCGAAGACGCAACAGGTGTTATCACAGGTGTTGACTTCTTACGTAATGTAAACTTGGGCGACAATGCCAAACTCGAAGGAAAAACAATTGTAATCGGTGGTGGTAACGTTGCGATCGACGTTGCAAGAACCGCTATAAGAACCGGTGCTTCGGAGGTTTCTATGTACTGTCTTGAAAGCCGTGAAACAATGCCAGCACTCAATGAAGAAATTGAAGAAGCAATTACAGAAGATATAACAATCAATAATTCCTGGGGTCCGAAACGTATTATTACGGAAAATGGTCGTGTAGTTGGCGTAGAATTTAAAAAATGTGTTGCTACAATTGATGAAAATGGAAACTTCAATCCGAAGTATGATGAAAACGATACAATTGTCGCCAACACTGACAACGTATTGCTTTCCATTGGTCAGGCAATAGACTTTGGTAACCTGATTGCAGATAGTAAGATTGAACTTAATCCTAACAAGACAATAAAAGCAGATGCACTTACTTATCAGACAGGGGAGCCGGATGTATTCACCGGTGGTGATGTTCTCACAGGCCCGAGATTTGCCATTGATGCGATCGCTGCAGGCAAACAAGGTGCAATTTCAATCCATCGCTATGTTCAGCCTGGACAAAGCTTAACAATCGGCCGTGATAGAAGAGAATATCATGCATTCAATAAACAAAACATTAATCTAGAAGGATACGATCACCTTCCTAGACAAAATGCAGAACATGCCTTGGGGGCGAAATCCAAAGAGACTTTCAAGGACTTACGTGCTACCTTTACAGAAGAACAGGTTATGAATGAAACGCAGCGTTGCCTTAGTTGCGGGGCTACCGTTACTGATGAATTCTTATGTGTAGGTTGCGGTGCTTGTACAATGAAATGCAAGTTTGACGCAATTTCACTTGTTAGAAAATATGACGGTGCAGGCGTAGCATATGAAGGTTTGAAGCCGGTAGTTGTGAAGCACATCCTGAAACGTAAGGGAAAAATTGCATTAAATAAGGCAATTAATATATTTAATAAGAATAAATGATTTGTATGGCGTAAGTCCAACATTGACTCTAGCTACAAATATCATTTATATATATTCAGCAATATAAGGGTGGGTGAGTGTATATGCACGAAATAGGAGTACTATTTGAAGTCGTTAAGAGCGTAGAGCGATTAGCGAAAGAAAATGATGTTGAGAAGATTGAAACATTGGTTTTGCAAATTGGTGAACTCTCTTCCATGATTCCGAAATATATGAAAACGCTTTACCCTGCTGCAATTGAAGGTACAATACTTCAAGGTTCAAAATTGGAAATCGAGATATTACCTGCGAATGGTCTTTGCAAAGACTGTAACAAGGTTTTTAATCTCATGGAAAATAAGGGCACATGTCCATTGTGTGGAAATGAAAATTTTGAGTTATTAAGTGGAAAAGAGCTTTTTATAAAAGAAATTGTTTGCTGCTAAAAACTCAAGAAAAATAAAAAATCTTATAAATTGGGGGTAGTGTAATGTTTAGTTTTAATTATGAAGGAGGAGCTTCTTTCCTCTCAGTATGGCTTGTTTGGATCATGGTATTCGTGGTACTGTTCGGATTGAATGAAGTATCCAGACGTTTTAAGATCGTTGGTTTCTTATGTTTCGTTGTATTGCCAACCGTCCTTTCTGTATTGTGGTTTACCGTATTAAGTGATACAACTTATACAGATTGGTTCCATTTGGCAAAGGTATATTCATCCACGGCAGGATGTATTGGTTTCTGGTGTATCAGACATTTACACGGCAAGAGCAAAAAGACAGGAAAAGAGTGGAGATTAGCTGATAATAAAATTGCACTTTGCTTCCCACCTTTAATACTAGCAATTAATATCTTAGAAGCAGTTGCACGTGATTTCCAGGTTGGAATTCAGTATGTAGGTGGTGGTATTCTTAAAGATGAAGCAATGTATGTACTAGGTGGTTCATGGAATTATATGAATGCTATTGCAGGTATTTTAAACATTATTACCATTACTGGCTGGTTCGGTATCTGTATCCGTAAGAAAACGAAGAAAGATGGCAGCAAAGATATGTTATGGCCAGACATGTTATGGTTCTGGATTATTGCTTATGATTTGTGGAACTTTGCTTATACTTATAACTGTTTACCGGGTCATGCTTGGTATTGTGGTTTTGCTCTACTCCTTGCACCAACTATATGTGCCTTCACGATCGGAAAAGGTGCATGGCTTCAACACCGTGCACAGACCTTGGCATTATGGTGCATGTTTGCACAGACAATCCCATCATTTATTGATGAAGGTAAATTTGCGGTTGCCTCTACCTACAATGAAGTACCGTTATTCATCTTCAGTTTCTTAGCACTTGCTGCTAATGTAGCAGTTACTGTATATATGATTTACAAAGTTGTAAAAGCAAAACGTAATCCTTATAAGAATGAACTTTATATTGACCTTAAGAAATATCAGGATGTAAAAGTGATGGCTGAATAGGCATAGAAAGAGAAGTTTACCTAAATCTAAAGTAATAAGTTAGGAGAAAGGCTTGTGTCTTAAGGGATGCAAGCCTTTCAAATGGGTATAGATATTGTTACTTTGCTTTTTTGCTCTTTTATCTTTCAAATAATAAGTGGTTGCTGAATTTCCGATTATTACAGTACCTGTAGATGCAACAGCCGCACTTATTACCGATCCAGCCCCTGGTACAATCACATTAAATAACTTTGATGCTTGTTGAGCAATTGTTCTAAAAGCAAAACCTCCAATTCCAATACCACCCAAACTAAATATAAATTCCATTCCACTCTTTAAATTAATATCTCTACCACTTAAAGCTGCAATAAAGACGACAAGTATTCCTTGAAGAACTGATAAGATATATATATCAGCGATAGGAATTGGCGTTACCGCAATCGCAGCAGCTAATCCTGCAAAAATATGGGTCATCCTTTTGGCGAGGCGTTCTACAACTTGTAACAATCTTGCGGCTAAAAGCAATCCTATCCTTGCATCTAAATTTAGATTATTCTCCAAAATATTGATAAGTTTATCAATATTATATCTTCCATCAAATTCTATTTCTAATAAATCCTTCTCCGAAGGTGTCATATTCTTCAGTTCTTCTTCTGATATACCCCAATCTATTAATGAAGATACAGCAATAAAATTATTTGCATTTATCTTATTATCATAGAAAATAGTTTTAACTTGCTCAATCGCTTTTTCAATATTTTGATTCTTCCTATCGGTATAATCTTCTGGCTTTTTAAATTGGGATGGTTCCATTTCATCAGCCTGATTTAAAACAACAATGATCGGAAGGTCATTTCCATTTCTTTTATTATACTTACTTCTAATTAGTTTTAAGGTTTCTATATCTTCATTAATTCTATCTCTCGACTTACAGCGTATTAAAAATAAAATTGCATCAGGATTAAAATTAGTTATTTCATTTAATAAAATTAATTCTGCAGAATTGTTGTTCTCTTCTGTAGATAATGTAGATTCACCTATTCCTCTGGTATCAAGCACCTCTAATATTGTTCTGCCCTCATCCTTATATTCAAATCTTTGAATTTGTTTGGTGCCGATTTCTACATCACTTACTTCAGCTAAGTATTTATTACAAATTGCATTTATTAAACTGCTTTTTCCTACGCCAGTTCTACCAACCATAATAAATCGTGGAGCTCTATATGTTTCCAAGCCCTCCATTAATTCTCTCAATTCTTTATCTCCAACAATAGTATCTTTAATCTTTTTCCTGACCTTGCTAGGGATAGAGTCTGGTAATCCGTCCAATATCTCATCCATTTTGTAATATAGATTTTTGATTTTTTCTAATCTATTTGTTAAATTGTCTTTATTATACTCCATAAATATACCTTGTTTATATAATGAAAACATAGACAAATTCACTATACATTTTCCTTTCTAGTCCTTTATCAATGGTTCCTTATTTCAACCTAAATATAAGAAAATATTATCTTATTGCCAGTACCAAGGAATAATAACTCTTCATTTATAGAATTTATCTTTTCCTCTTTTTAGATTTTTTAGTAGAATTTATTTTATCTTTTTTTTTTGGTTTTATAACGGGATTTTCCTTACCATTCTTTTTTGGTTTTTTAACGGGTTTGTTAACCTGAGCTGTTCCCGATTCTTTCTCTGGCTCTGTCCCTACTACAAAGTACTCATAAATAATTTCACTACTTGGAGTAAAATCACTAGGAAGTAAACCCGTGGACCGATCTATGCCTAAACGAACTACCGAATCTGGTTGTACAAAATCAGCTACTTCCCTCTCCTTATGGGCATAGGTCATTATTTCTTTAAATATACGCCTTGCAATTTGACCGTCTACAGAACCGGGACTCGTATCAATATAGCCGTCGGAATTATCCCCATATCCTGTCCAAACGGAAGTAGTCAACTCAGTAGAATATCCTACAAACCAGGAATCTTTAATTCCATCAATGATATTAAATTGCTTTTTCTCTTCATCAGTAAAGTTTGATGAACCAGTTTTTCCAGCAATTTGGATGCCTGGGATCGCGGCTAATCGGCCGGTGCCTTCTGAGCCTTCTACAACTGTTCGCATGATATCGGTAATGATAAATGCTGTATAGTCCTTCATCGCAACAACCGTCTTAGGTGTTAAGTCGATAACTTTCCCATCAGGAAACTCTATTTTAACAACAGTATGGGGAGCATTATATATTCCGTTGTTACCAAACGCACCATAAGCTCCTGCCATCTGGAAGGAGGACACTCCAGTTTTAAATCCACCAAGGGAATAAGATTCTTCAATGGTATCTAATTCAATTCCTAAACGTTCACCAAATGCTTTGGCTTTATCGATTCCAACCTCTTGAAAAGCTTTAACTGCTGTTACATTTCGTGATGTTTCCATTGCTTTTCTTAAGGAAATAGAGCCTCTGTATTCTTGATCATAGTTGTGAATAGGGACTCCGTTCGAATAGGTATGTGCTTCATCCACAAGCTGATGATATGTTGACCATTTGAGTTCATCAACAGCAGGACCATAATCTAATATAGGCTTGATTGATGATCCAGGAGACCTTCTTGGATTTGTTGCCCAATTCCAAGTTCTTACGCCTTCAGTAGGCTTTCTAGAACCACCGATTGCAAGGACTTTTCCGTTTTTTGTTTCCATCAAAGTAATACCTGCTTGGTATTTATCATCAGGAAATTCAACCACATCCCCTGACTGTAACACGTTTTCAACATATAGTTGTAAATTCTGATCTAGAGTAGTATATATTTTTAAACCCATAGTATAAATGTCTGAGGCCTCTATTCCTTCAATCGCTTCCACTTCATTTAATACTTGATCTAAAAAGGCCTGATAGGGATATACTTCTCGTTCACTTTTTTGAAGTTGTTCTTCAACAGATGCTTTTTTAGCCGTTTCTGCTTCTTTCGATGTAATCTTTCCGTATTTCTCCATCTGACTAATTACTAAATTCCTTCTTGTCTCAACCGCTTCTGGGTTCTTAAAAGGATTATAGTAATTTGGGCGTTGAGGTATAGCTGCTAAGAGGGCAGCATCTTCAATTGTTAATTCTGATAGCTCTTTACTGAAGTAATAATCCGCAGCTTCCAACACACCATAGCGAGAATCCGAAAAATAAATCGCATTTAAATATAGTTCTAATATTTCGTCTTTGGAATATTTTTTTTCTAATTGGAGCGCTAGATATTGTTCTTGTATTTTGCGTGTCCATGTTTTATCCCCAGTCAAAAATAGGTTTTTAACCACTTGCTGAGTAATTGTACTTGCACCTTGGCTACCGAAACCATTCTTAACATTTGAAATAATGGCACCTGCAATTCGCCGAAGGTCTATTCCAGAATGCTTATAAAAACGAACATCCTCCATGGAAATCACAGCATCTATCAAAACTTGGGGTATTTCCTCAATATCAGCGGAACGACGATTCTCTACTGATTCAAGTGTAGTAATTAGATCTCCATTGTTGTCAAAAATTTGAGGGCTTTGTGCCAGTATTAGTTTATCTGGGTCCAATGCAGGAGCTTTTTTAATAATTATAAAAACTGAAATACCACCGACTACTATTATTACTAAGATCAACATTCCAATTACTATTAGTATTTTCTTTATGATTTTTTTAACATTCCGCTTTTTATTATTATCTTGTTGTGGTAGATTTCTGGATTCTTTTCTAGATTTATTGCTTCTTTCTTTCATTGTGCTTTTTCCTCTCAAATACGCTATGATACACTAATTTTATAGTGTTTTCGCTCTAGTCTTAAAATAAAATAAGAATGTGCTTCATTTAAACACATTCTTCAATCTGAACATAGTCACTCCCTTGTAGAGATCAGTATACTATTCTTTCGCGTAAAATACAATGTTATCGATAAGGTCTGGAAATGCCGAACGTTTTTTCATGAAAGGTAATTAGGAATAAGAATTGTTAAATTTGGCATAATTACAGTAGTGATACTTGGAATAATTTTATGAGATAAGGTTGAATTTAATTTTGTCTAGTAGGCGCGTGATTTGGGTAGTAATATATTTTAATAAAAATCATAAATGAAAGGTAGTGATAGATATGAATTTTTTACGCTGGCTAGGAGGAATAGTAGTGTTTTTCTGGGTACTCGGGCTTATACTAAGAATCGGTGGAGGCATGATTCACATTTTGCTTATTGTAGCGGTCATAGTATTTATTGTTGATAAGATCTTTGGAAAAAGAAATAAACCTTAGAAAATTAATTTAAGATTGGTAGTTAAAAAAAACAAGTGGAAAACCGGAATGGATTCCACTTGTTTTTTAATATGTTTTCCTTTAGTAAGCTTTCCTGCTGTAATACTAAGGTAACAGATTGTTATATAGGATGCTAACTCTGCTATAAATAATGGTTGAATAATAACTATATATTGTGGTATAGTAATATACTAATACAAAATACAGTATTCAAAGTCATTATTTGCATATCTTCTTATTTTCAGAAGGGAGGTTAGTATGGTTTTGAGTAAAAAATAAACACTTTAAAAAAAGAAGATAAGGAGAGTGTATTGTTATGAAGGTGCAAAAAAGAAATAAAAATGGACAACTTGGAGGTTTGGTAGATTTTAATGTCACAAAAATCGTGAATGCGATCGAGTCTGCAATGAGAGAAACGATTGATGGTGTTGACCACACGATTAGCAGGGGGATAGCCGAGAAAATCGAGAATAAATGCTCTGAAAAGCTGGTAACTACGGTAGAAGAAATTCAAGACCTTGTTGAAAGCTTTCTGATGCAGAGTGCAAGATCAGATGTGGCAAAGAAATATATCCTCTACAGAGATAAAAAGCTTAAATCTATTGAAGTTTTACCTTCGGAAGGTGCTCTTTTGACTGGAAAATTTATCAGTCAATATAAGCATTTGCAAAATCCTATGGGACAGTTAGGTCAGTTTGTATACTACAGAACCTACTCGCGTTACTTACCAAATGAAAAGAGAAGAGAGTATTGGTGGGAAACAGTCAGAAGGGCTGTTGAATATAACTGCAGTCTTGTTCAAACGAGTAGAGAGGAAGCTGAAGAGCTTTTCGATAACATCTACAATATGAGACAATTCCTTTCGGGAAGAACTTTCTGGGTTGGGAATACAAAAGTAGCGAGAGATTACCCAATGTCCAATTATAACTGTGCATTCGAAGTAATTGATAATTTTGCTGCCTTTGAAGATTTGTTTTATCTGCTCATGCTAGGCTCTGGTGTCGGATTAAGGATTTTAAAAGATGATGTCGCAAACCTACCAAAGGTTCGCACAAATATTGAAATTATACACAAAAATTATACGCCGAAAAGTAAACATGAAAGAGAAGATAACACCTGCCTAAACTTTTCGTATAACGATATGGCAAAGATTATCGTGGGCGACAGTAAAGAGGGATGGATGCAGGCATTACGCTACTTCTTAGATATTGCTTACCGCAGTGAGTACAAGAATATAAAATGTGTAGTTATAGACTACGATAATGTTCGTGCAAAAGGAGAAAAACTCAAAAAATTTGGAGGAACAGCCAGTGGTCATGATTCTTTGCAGGGAATGTTTACGAAAATTGATTATGTAATCAAAAAAGCTGGAATTAGACAAGGTACAACAAAAGTAAGCTTTAAGCCAATAGATTGTCTTGATATAGCAAATATTATTGGAGAAAATGTAGTATCTGGTGGAGTAAGACGTTCTTCAGAAATTATGTTGATTGACGCTGATGATCAGGAATGTATTGATGCGAAAAGCCACTTGTACCAAGAAGTTGATGGACAGTGGACGATTGATAAGATGATTTCACACCGCCAAATGAGTAATAACTCTATTTACTACGCACAGAAGCCGACAAGAGAAAAGCTTCATTGGCAAATTGGTAAAATGAGATATTCGGGTGAGCCTGCATGGATTAATGGACAAGCGATGAATGATAGATGTGATAGACCGAGAAAAGGTGTGAATCCATGTGGCGAAATTCTCTTGGATGATAAGGGAATGTGTAACCTCACAACGATTAACGTATTATCTTTTGTTTCGGAGGGTGTTCTTGATAGTTCCAAATTATTAAATGCGCAGCGATTGTCTGCAAGAGCTGGATATAGAATGACTTGCGTAGAGATGGAATTGCCAAAATGGAATGATGTGCTTCAAAGAGACAAGTTAATCGGATGTAGCTTAACAGGTTGGCAGGATATGGTGAACGCAACTGGATTGACCAAAGAAAAACAAATTGACTTACTGAAAGAATTAAGAGAAGTCGCACATAAAGAAGCAAAGGCATATGCAAAAGAACTTGGGCAAAATGAGCCTTTACTTTTTACAACTGTTAAACCAGAGGGTACGCTATCACAGTTACCAACGGTATCTTCAGGGGTTCATTTCTCACATTCTCCGTTCTATGTAAGAAGAGTTCGGATTAGTTCTTCTGACCCTCTCGTAAAAGTTTGTGAGGAGTTGGGATATCCAGTATCGCCTGAAGTCGGGCAGGAGCTGGAAACATGTAAGACAAAAGTAATTGAATTCCCTGTAAAAGCACCAATTGGGCGTACCAAGTATGATGTTTCAGCAATGGAACAGCTTGAAATTTACAAGATGTTCATGGAACACTATGTAGACCATAACTGCTCAATCACTGTTCACGTTAGAAACAATGAATGGGAAACTGTTGAACAATGGATTTGGGATAATTGGGAACACCAAGTTGGCATTACCTTCCTTTCTTTGGATGACACATTCTACAAGCAGATGCCTTACGAGTCAATTAGCGAAGAGGAATACACAGATAGAGTTGGTAAAATGAAACCATTTATTCCTTCGCTTATTTCAAAATATGAAGTTGATGAAGAAGAATTGGATCTTGGTACAGGAGAATGCGCAACAGGAGCTTGTCCTATTCGATAATAATTTTAGACAAACAGCGGTAGTTAGCCATATGAATTATATTTATAAACGTAATATTATTAACATGAAAAAGTCCAGGGATATATACACAATATCCTTGGACTTTTTCGTGCTTGTACTTTTTTGCGCTTCAGTTTTAAATTCTATACCTGGTTTGCCTCGTAAGTGTCTTTTGCATCTCGAATTAGTTTGTTGAAGTCATCTGCCTGCCAAGCACTTCTTCCAGTAAATAAACCATCAATAGAAGGCTGTATAATCAAATCATTTGCATTTCCAGGGTTAACACTTCCACCATACAAGACAGGAATGTCTTTACCAGAAGTTCCAAAGATCTCAAGTAAGCAGTCTTTAATTACACGGTGTTTTTCTTCTGCGTACTCAACAGAAGCAGGAATACCGTTGACACCAATTGCCCACACAGGTTCGTAAGCAACCCATATATTGGATACTTGCGCTACAGGAACATTGTGGAATCCAATCTTCAATTGTTTACGAAGCACTTCGTTGCTTATGTCGAATGTTTTTTCTTCTAAGGTTTCTCCGATACATAATAAAGTAGTAAAGCCATGATTTAATGCAGTTTTTACTTTTTTGTTTTCTTCAACATCTGTTTCTCCAAATACATTTCTGCGTTCGGAATGTCCAATCATTACCAAATCAAGACCTAATTCTTTTAACATAAGGGGTGATATTTCACCAGTGAATTGTCCTTGGTCTTCCCAAGACATGTTTTGTGCACCCAATTTTACGAAACTTCTATCTACAGAGTCTACAGCAGTACTTAATGTAGTGTAAGAAGGAATGACGAATAATTCGATTTCATCCCGACTAATATCTTTGGTATTTTCTACAAGCGCCCTTAAATAATCAACCGTATCTTTGGTTGTTTTATACATTTTTAAGTTAGTTCCAAAATATAATTTCTTTTGCATGTTATGCCTCCTTAAGTCTGTCAACTATTGATCCAATAAATATTAGCTTATTCTACTAGAAATTTAGAGAAGAAACAACAAAAATATAATTTAGAAGAAAAACAAATTATAATCGAATAACATAATTTCTCTTATCACTGTTTTAAGATATATGATATAATAAATAATTATTAGACAAGTATTTGCAGCCATAGGTTGGTTATGCTTCCTTAGTGTGAAAATGAAAAGCAATTTTCACGCGGGAAAAGCCACGAAAGTAGTACGTGCTAGATATGTGGATGGAGGTTGAAATGCAAGATATAAAACGGAGAGTACTAATTGTTGATGATGAATTTCGTATAGGAATGTTGATTAAAAAGCTTATTAAATGGGATGAAATAGGATTAGAATGCGTTGCTGTCGTAGACAATGGTGAAACTGCGTACAATATTATTATAAGCGAGAATCCAGACATTGTAATTACAGATATTCGCATGCCTAAAATAAATGGGTTAGACTTGATTTGTATGACAAAAGAAAAAAATGAACAAGTTAAATTTATTGTTATTAGTGGTTATAAGGAATTTGAGTATGCACATAGAGCTCTTCAGTATGAAGTAAATGACTATTTACTTAAACCAGTGAATGAAGAAGAATTAAATAAAGTGTTAAGGAAAATACAGAAAGAGATTACCAATGAGTGTGTGAAACAAAAAGAAGAGGAACAACTTAAAAAGACAGTTACAGCAAGTGTACAAATTATTAAAAGTAACCTCCTGCGTAATATTATTGAGCAAACAGAAAGCACTTCTGTAGATGAAATGAAGGAAGACTATAATTTACATCGCAGTGCAACTGCTTATAGGGGTATTGATATTAAGTTAGATTATTGGGATTACAAAAAAAATGATAAAAGGCAGGATAGGTTAACAATTGAAAAAGTAATTTCTATCATTGAAAAAAACTTTAAGGGTAATGTAAGGGATCAATTAATCTGTGAGAAAGATAATTTAAACATTTATTGCTTGATTAATTATGAGCTATCTAATTCAAAAGAGATAAAAAATATAATCAATTGTATTCTATCTGAAATACAAGAGTATTTGCTGGGATTTGAGCAATATGAAGCTACAATTGGAATTGGATCCGAGGAAACAGAATTCGGGGAAATTAGATTCTCTATTCGTGAAAGCTATAGAGCGGTTCAGAATAGAATTAAATTAGGAACGGGCAGATTAATATATGCTGAATCTGTCCGGTTGGAGAATCAGATAGAGGTTCAAAAGTATTTAGATATATATAAAGAGGCGTTCTTGATAAGTATTGTATCATATTCGAAAGTTTCCTTAGAGCAAAGTATTAATCAGATTTATAGTGAACTTCAATTCAAAGAAAACATTGATTTTTCTTGTTATTACGATATTGCAAAGGAACTTATAGATATGTTTTTTAATCATATTGCAGTACAAAATAAAGAGGGAGATCAGTTAAAGCTATTCCTACTTAATGCATATCAACAATGTTATACCATAGGAAAGTTAAAAGGTCTGTTAAAAGATTACTTTGGTGAATACCTAGAGGGATGTTTAAAACATTTGGAGACAGAATCTACCAAACCAATTCGCCAAGCAAAGCAATATATTGATGAACATTATAATGAAAAGATTGTTTTGGAAGATTTTGCAAATATCGTAGATTTGAATCCAGTCTATTTTAGTGTATTGTTTAAAAAGGAAACTGGATTAAATTTTAGTGCATATTTGGTTAATGTTAGAATGGAGATAGCAAAAAATATGCTACGTAATAGCAATGAAACCATAGCTGCAATTGCAGATGCGGTTGGCTATAAAGATACGAGGTATTTTAGCCAGATATTCACAAAGACTGTTGGGATTAAACCAGCTCTATATAGAAAATTACATTCATAGGAGGAGCGGGGAATGGAATTAGTAAAAAAGTTGAGAATAGTTACAGCGTTTCATAGTCTGCTTGTAGTTTTACTTGTGATTGGATTTGCTATAAGACTTTCACTTTTAAGTTTTTTTGTTATATTTATTATAGTTGAAATAGGAATATTAGTTAGTTTGCATTATTTGGTAGTAAAGCCCTTGACAGTTTTTGAAGATGCAATAGATCAATGTATTGAGAATGAAGTGGGTAGTGAAGAGATACTAGAAAACATTACAGATGATACAATTTTTATAAGTAAAATTAAAATTTTAGTAAAGAAATATTCGAATCAGAAGATCAGAGAGAATTCAGCCAAGATGTTTGATAAGCAAGCAGAATTGAATGCATTGCAAAGTCAAATCAATCCACATTTTTTATGTAATACATTAGAGTCGATAAGAGGACAGGCACTGATGGATGATAATAACGAGATTGCAAAAATGGTCGAGGCATTAGCTTCTTACTTTCGGTATAGCATTAGCCGCAAAGGTAATTTAGTTACATTAAGGGATGAACTTTCAAATATTCAAAACTATATGATGATTCAACGATATCGTTTTAATAACAGATTTTCGTTAGAAATTTTTATTGATGATGAAGACGAAAAAGCATATGACTATCTTATTCCTAAATTAATTCTTCAGCCGGTGATAGAAAATGCGATTTTCCATGGTTTAGAGGAGAGTTTAGAAGGCGGCAAAGTTGAAATAGAAGTAATTGTGACCGAGAGTAATCTGATTTTAACGGTATCAGATAATGGAAAAGGAATGGACAATAAAACTTTGTTGGAAATTAATAAGCGCATTAGGTCGGATAATCCGAATGTGGAAGATAATAAGAAAGAAAGACAAGTTAATACGGGAATAGCACTTCCTAATATTCATAAAAGAATTCAACTACTTTTTGGAGAAGAGTATGGGTTAAATGTCTATAGTACTTTGAATCAGGGAACTGATGTTGAAATTACTATACCAGCTAATTATGAAAGGAATGCGCAATTACTATGAAAAAAGAAATGTTACGTATTCATGATTTGAACATGGAATACACTACTACAAATAAACTTGTTGATATATCAATGTGCTTAATGGCTGGAGAGAGCATAGGCTTTTTGGGATTAGTTAATTCTGGAAAAAATATATTAATTGATATTCTATGTGGAAATCAGAGTACATGTCAAGCAATCTTTTATTTGGATGGGAAAAGAATGATTAATATGGTAGACCTCCAAAGATCTGTATACAGAATTATTGAATCAAATTATTTGATTGATAATTGGACGGTGGCGGAATATATATGTATCGTTTCTGATCATTCTTTGCTGGGAATATTGAGGCGAAAGATGTTAGTTAATAAAGCGGAATCCTTGATAAAGAAACTTGAATTAGATATTGATGCTAATAAAAAGCTTAAGAATTTATCGGAATTAGAAAAACGATTGGTGGACTTAGTAAAAGCATACAGTAGGGAAGCAAAAATTCTGATTATTGAAGATGAATTTGAAGGATGTTCAACGCAGGAAATTAATCGATTTAAAAAGGTTTTAGATAGAGTTATTAAAGATAAAATGGTAGCTATTATTAATAGTCACTCAGACAATGTATTGCAAATTATGTCCGACAAATATATTATTTTCAAAAAAGGGTATATTGCAAAGAAGTGTAATAAAGATTATATTCGAAACAATAGCCATTTAGAAAAATTCTTATTAGGAACAACGACCACATCCAAGAAAAAGAATTTGGATAGTTATAAAAATGAACAGAGTTCTACGAGAGAGATTATGTATTCCATTAAAAACATGGTTTTGAAAGAAAAGGAAGAAATACATTTTGACTTTTATAAAGGTGAAGTGGTTACCATTCTTGTATTGGATATCAAAGAAAAAAAACAAATTTTTGATTTGTTATCAGGAAGATATATAGAAAAATGTATGGAGATTTATTTAGAGCAACGTTTCTGTGATTTTGAAGATAGCACGGATTTTGTAAGAAGTAAGATTGTTTCTGTAGCGGATATGGGAGGTAAGGATGAACTGCTGTTAAGGATGTCTACGGGAGACAATTTATTGATTCCATCACTTGATAAAATCCCATCCTTACAATATGTGTTTTCAGAACACAAAATGGTTAAGATGTTAAATAGGGAAGTAAAGGATAACATAGTGGAAACAGGAGATGCTATTTGGCAGATGAGTACCAATGACTACATCGTTCTCCTACTTGAAAGATGGTACATTTATAAACCAAAAGTATTGATATTATTTGAGCCGTTTGTTCATTGCGATTTTTATAGCGTCTCGCTAGTAAAATCTTATATAAAGAAATTTACAGGATTAGGAACTACTGTCATAATAGTGAAATCTAGAGAAGAATATATTGAAGATATTTCGGATCGTATTATTAGCATAGAGTAAATGGAAAGAGGCTATCCTGAACGCATATCTTTGGGATAGTCCTTTTTATTAAAATGCTCACACCTATTCTAAAGAACGTCACATTGGAAGCAACGATTAGTAAAGATATAATAAAGTTACTTTCAAATGAAAGAAACTATTAAATGTATCGGGAGGAAAAACATGAAAAAGAAAATTTTATCAGTAGTATTAGTGCTTACAATGGCAGTAATGATGGTAACCGGGTGTAGCAAGACAACACCAAACACAGTTAGTGATACTACAGAGGAGATTACAACAACAGCAGCAGGCAAAGATTTAACATTTGTTATCGTTCCAAAATGTGTACATCCTTGGTTTGATGAAGTAAACAAAGGTGCTCAATTACAAGCAGATGCTCTTTCTAAACAATTGGGAGTTAAAGTTAATATTGAATACCGTGCACCGTCATCAGCTGATGTAGCGGAACAGAATACAGTATTAGAACAAGCAGCAGTAACAAAGCCAGATGGTATTATACTTGATCCATTGGATTATGAAGGAAACAAAGCAGTTATTGAAGAAATTATAAAGCAAGGAATACCAGTTGTATTGTTTGATGCTCCAGCACCAGAAGGTAGTGGCTTAACTAGTGTAGGAAATGATTTTGCAGAACAAGCAACCATTGCTGCTGATAAATTAGCAGAACTTATCGGTGGAGAAGGTAAAGTTGCAGTTATGCAAGGTGTTCCATCCGCTCCAAACCATGCAGAACGTTATCAGGCACATTTAGATGCTTTAGCAAAATATCCTGGTATTGAAGTTGTCGATGGTGGAATTGATAATGACAGTGTTGAAGAAGCGCAGTCTCAGGCATCCGCTGTATTAGCAGCTAATCCAGACTTAAAGGGATACTTAAACTGTGACGCATGTGCAACTGGCATTGCAGCAGCAGTAGAAGAAGCTGGAAAAACTGGTGAAGTTACTATCGTATCAATGGATAACCTGATTGAAATTCTTGAATATGTTAAGAGTGGAACAATCACAGCTACATCATCTACAATTCCTCAGATGCAAGGTTCTATGGCAATATTAATGCTATGGCAGGCATCTATGGGAATGGATATTCCAAAAGTTGTTGATACAGGTATTGCATTCATAGATTCTAGTAACATTGATGAATGGATTGAAATGGTTAAATAAAGAAATAAAAACATAATTTAAAAAATAATAATGCGTGAAAAAGGGGCTTGGACTTAAAGATGCACAAGTCCAACCCCTTTTAAAACGCTAAAAGGAGCATGCCAATGAAAGTATTAGAGGCACACAATATTACAAAAATATTTCCGGGTGTAATAGCCTTAGATTCTGTAGATGTTTCCTTTGAATTAGGAGAAATTCATTGTATTATTGGTGAAAATGGAGCCGGAAAAAGCACATTAATTAAATGTTTAACCGGTGTGTATGAACCAGAAGAAGGCGAGATACTGATTTACGGCGAAGATGCTATGAAGAAAAAAGCCTTATTTGATAAAATTGCTTATGTCCCACAGGAAATCGATTTATTTGGATATATGTCAGTAGCAGAAAATCTATTTCTACCATATGAAAAGTCCGGATTTAAAGGGTTGATAAACAAGAAGGTATTAAATGAACGAGCAATACCATTATTAAAAAAATTTCATATTCATGTTGATCCTAATGATTTAGTAAAAGACATTTCGGTTTCACAACAGCAATTACTTCAAATTGCAAGAGCTACAGTGCATGAAGAATATGAGGTGTTAATATTAGATGAACCAACAACTAGTTTAACAACGAAAGACACACAAATTTTATTTGAAGTTATTGAGCAAATTAGAAAAGAAAATAAAGCGATTATCTTTATTTCTCATAAATTAGAAGAAATAATATCCTTAGGTGACGTCCTTACAGTTTTCCGAAATGGAGCAAAAGTAGCCTATTCGGATATAAAAAGTATTGATATTCCATGGGTTATTACACAAATGACTGGTCGTGAGGTAGATCAAAATCAAGTGTTTTATTCTACTAAGACTACAGATGAGGTGTTACTAGAAGTAGAACATTTGACAGGTGAGCGATTTGCTGATATTAGTTTCAACCTAAAAAAAGGTGAAATCCTAGGATTTTCAGGTTTGGTAGGTGCTGGAAGAAGTGAACTCATGCAAGCGATTTTTGGCTATTTACCAATATATTCAGGCACAGTGAAATTGAGTGGGAAAAAGTGGAAAAATGGAGATACTAATTATTCGGTTAAAAATGGATTCATTTATTTACCGGAAGAACGTAAAGCACAATGTATCCTGCCAGTACTTAGTATTCGTGAAAATATAAGCATCACTGTACTAGAAGATTTGAAGAGTAAAATCGGGATTTCCAGGAAGAAGGAAACAAATCTAGCCAAACAAGTAATCAAGGATTATGATGTTAAAACACCAGATATGGAAAAAGAAATTAAATTTTTAAGTGGTGGTAATCAGCAGAAAGTAATTATTGGAAGATCAATGTGCTGTAATCCTAAAGTCTTGGTTTTTGATGAGCCAACAAAAGGAATTGATGTTGGTACAAAAGCTCAAATTTATCGCATGATGAAAGAACTTGCGGAGGAAAAGGGTATCGGAATTATTCTGATTTCATCAGAAATGGAAGAAGTTATAAAATGTTCCAACAGAATTATTGCATTATATAATGGCAAAAAAGCAGGTGAGTTTGATTCGAAGGCTGATAAAGAACAAATTTTAAGTTGTATTATTGGCATGAAATCAGAATAAGAAGGAGATGTTTATTATGAGTAGAGAAAAAATTAAAAATAATAATGCATTTATTAGTGCGTTGAAAAAAAGTAATATGACTGCAATTGGAGCAGTACTTATTCTAATGATTATAATGGCAAGTATTTTTTCACCATACTTTTTAGATACCTATAATTTGCAATCTCTGATTAGGGACTTGGCATTTGTAGGTATGATAGGTATTGGTCAATCTCTACTATTACTAATTGGAGAGCTAGATTTATCGGTAGGTAAAATCGCATCCCTATGTGGAATTATGTCAGGTATGATGATGATGCATTGGGGATGGAATCCTTATTTGTCGCTGATAGCAGCATTAGTTCTTGGACTTATCCTAGGTAGTATTAATGGATTGATTATTACAAAGCTAAGATTGAATGCCATGGTAGCTACCATAGGTATGCAAGGCGTATATGGTGGTATTAACCTGGTATTGACAAAAGGAAAAGCGATTACAGGTATTCCGTCTAGTATTCATATTTTTGGTAAGGGTAGCGTAGGACCGATACCATTTCCATTTGTTTTCACACTTATTATTCTTGCTTTGGTTTTGTTCTTAGTAAAGAAAACAAAGACAGGCAGATATATTTATGCAATAGGTAACAACAAGGAAGCAGCCAAAATTCTTGGAATTAAAGTGGATAAAATACGTGTTATGATTTATGGCATTGTAGGACTTATCTCTTCCTTAGCAGGTGTCTTGTATGTTGCTAGATTAGGTTCGGCTCAATCCTCAATTGGTGAAAACTGGCCAATGAACTCTATTGCGGCATCCGTTATTGGTGGTGTTGCATTAACTGGTGGTATCGGTAACCCAGCAGGTGCGTTGATTGGTGCAGCGATCATTAGTATTATTCAAAACATGATTGTATTGTTTGGTGTTAATGTATACTGGCAATCGGCAGTAAGCGGATTTGTAGTTGTCATTGCTATTTCATTCAGTTCTATTTCCGCAATCATTCGTATGCAAAAACAAAGAAAAATTAAAGTTGCTAAAGTAAATTAAGATAAGGAGTTAATCGTATGATATTGGGATTAAATTTATCGTTTGCTACAAAACGCTTTATCGAGCCAAAACAATTGGCATCTATGTGCAAAAATGAGTTTGGGGTAGAACATATTCAGTTTACCTGGGATTTGATTGACCCATGGTGGCCAGAAGATGGGAGAGATATTTTAATTAAAGAGTATCGTGATGCTTTTGAAGCAGAAGGTTTAATAATTGATGCGACTTTCGGTGGATTAGCAGCATATTCCTACGCACAACTACTTGCACCATCAGAAACGCAAAGAGAAATATCTTATACGTTTTTCAAAAGAGCCATTGACTTAACAGTAGCAATGGGAGCAAGTGTTATGGGAACCCCAGTAGGTGGTATGTCTTATAACGATGCAAAAGATGAGAAAAGACGGGCCAAGTTATATGATATCATGTTGGACTATCTCCGAAAGCTAGCAGAGTATGGGAAAGAAAAAGGACTGAAAGAAATACATGTAGAGGCTACGCCATTAATTACAGAGTTTCCGCATAGCCCTGCTGTAGCAATTAAAATGATGGAGGATCTGAAAGAAACAGCAATTCCAATCAAGTTACTGATTGACTGGGGGCATGCGTTATACAAACCGCTACTGAAAGAAGAAGCGGATATGCAGCTGTGGCTTAGAAAATGTGCACCCTATGTGGGATCTATTCATTTACAACAAACAGATGGTATTTTGGATCGTCATTGGGATTTCACAAAAGAAGGAATTGTAACGCCGGAGTTAATTAAAAAGGCAACTTCAGAAGCTGGCTTGGATGATATTGTACAGTATTTAGAAGTAGTTACTAGCTTTGAGTCTTCAGACAATGATGTATATGAAGGCATGAAGAAATCCATGGACTATCTTCACGAGAAGCTTAATTAGTACAAGGAAAACCCTTGATTGTTGCGTGTTAAAGTACGCAGAATGGAGTCTACTATGGATTATCAGACGATGTACAAAACTATTCTTTCAGAATATGAGCAAGTTTTTGAAAAGATGGATCAAGATAGTATGCGGGAATTTATTAATACGGTAAAAAGTCACGATCGTATTTTTCTAATAGGGGTAGGACGTGAAGGTATGGCAACAAAAGCATTTGCCATGCGATTAATGCATATGGGTAAAGAGATTCATTGGATATGGGATGATACAACACCAAGTATCTGCCCGGGTGATTTAGTAATCGCTACCTTAGGAGATGGACAAATCGGACATATTAATTACATTTGCGAACGTGCAAAAGAAGCAGGTGGCATGATTTATGTAGTAACAGGATCTCCGAGTGGAACTACGGCGAAGCATCTGGCTGATAAAGTATTTTTTGTTCCGGCAGCAGTATACAGGGGAATAGATGATGTGATACCTTCCTTTCAGCCAATGGGTAATCTTTTTGAACAGTGCTTATTGATTATATTTGATATGATTATTATGACAATTGTTGAGGAAACTCCTGATTTGAGTTTTGAAAAAATGTCAAATAGACATCGCAATGTGGAATAATAGATTCATTAACTGAATTATAAAAGTTAAAACGAAGTGAGGTACAAAGAGTGAAAGATTTTTCAAATCTTTCACTCACAAAGTTTGTGCCTGCGAAATCCACAGCACAAACTTAATATGCGCAGAAAATATGCGCAGGAATGAGGAAAGAATGAGAATAGCAATTGGATGTGATGAGGCTGCTTATAGTTTGAAAGTTGAAATTATGAAGCACCTTGAAAATCGAGAAGATATAGAAGTGGTAGATTTTGGAGCAGCTGCAGGCGATATAGTTTTGTATCCAGATGTTGCTTATCAGGTAGCTGACGCAGTAGCGACAGAAGAATTTGAACGAGGAATTCTTGTATGCGGTACAGGAATAGGAATGGCGATTTGTGCAAATAAGGTACCTGGAATTCGTGCCGCTGTATGTCATGATCCATTTTCAACAGAGCGTTCTAGAAAAAGTAATAACGCCCAAATTATGTGCATGGGTGAGCGGGTAATCGGTGTAGAATTAGCAAAATATTTGGTTGATATTTGGCTAAACTGTGATTTTGCAGGAGGCGGTTCTACTTCAAAGGTAGATAGAATCAATGAATTGGAGAAAGAGCATATTAGTAAATATCAGGGATCTGCAACTATATAGGAAAGGATGGTGGATAGAGATGAAAAAGATTATGAATAAAGATTCAAATGTAGTAGAAGAAATGCTTGCTGGATATCTTGCAGCTTATCCTCGTTATTATGAACAAATTCCAGGAATTAATGCTTTTATGTATAAAGGAAGACGTAAGGACAAGGTTGCGCTTGTTATTGGCGGAGGAAGTGGCCATGAACCATTGTTTAGCGGATTTGTAGGAAAAGGATTAGCCGATGCGGTTGCCTGCGGAAATATTTTTGCATCACCTAATCCACAGCTGATTTCAGAAACAGCTGAAGCTGTTCACGAAGGAAAAGGCGTCTTATTTCTATATGGATGTTACGCTGGAGATAATTTGAACTTCGATATGGCACAAGAATTATGTGAATTCAATGATATTGAAACCGCGCATGTAAGTGTATGGGATGACTGTGCATCTGCACCAAAAGATCGTATTGAAGATCGTCGTGGAATTGCTGGAGACATTTACGTTATTAAGGTGGCTGGTGCTGCTTGTGATGCAGGTCTTGACCTTGCAGAAGTTTTACGTATCACAGAAAAAGCAAGAGACAGTATTAATACAATCGGTTTAGCTACGGCGCCAGGAACAATTCCAGGGTTAGATAAATCAACCTTTGAACTTGGTGAAGATGAAATAGAATTCGGTATGGGATTACATGGAGAGCAAGGAATCGAAAGAACTACGATGAAACCAGCAAGTGATTTAGTAGATAGGATGTACAATGAATTAAAATCTGAAATGGGTCTAAAAGAAAATGATGAAGTGGCTGTTTTGGTTAACGGATTAGGATCTACAACACTTTTAGAATTGAATATTGTTTACTATGAACTAAATAAGCATATGGAAGCTGACAAGTTAGTTGTTCATGATGCAGAAATTAAAAGCTACTGTACTTGTCAAGAAATGGGTGGGTTCTCTATCACAATTTTGAGACTTGATGAGGAATTGAAAAAATACTATGATACCTCATGTTTCTCACCTTACTATGCAAGAGAGGAGATTAAGTAATAATGAAAACATTAACAATAGATCAAACAACGGATATGATTATGAAAGCATGTGATGCAATTATTGAAAACAAACCATATCTAACAGAAGTAGACAGCAAAATTGGTGATGGAGATCATGGAATTGGCATGTCAGGTGGTATGGAAAAAGCAAAGGCTGCATTGGAAGCGGCAAGACCCATTAGCGATGTCAATACGGTATTTAAAACAACAGGGATGACAATGCTAAATACGATGGGGGGAGCCTCAGGAGTTATCTTTGGCTCTATGTTCCTTGGTGGTATCAAGGGCTTAGAACCGATTGATGAATTAGATGGCAATAGCTTAGCTAAGATAATGAGAGGTTCCTTAGAATCAATTAAAGCAAGAGGGAAAGCACAGGTTGGTGATAAGACCATGGTAGATGCTTTAGAACCAGCAGTGGTTGCGTTAGAAGAAGGAAATAAAAAAGACTTAGTCCAACTATTGTCTGATGCAAGGGATGCAGCGCTGTTAGGTGTTGAAAATTCAAAGGGTTATATTGCTAAATTTGGACGTGCAAAATCATTATTAGAAAGAGCGATTGGATATCAGGATGCAGGCGCGACCTCTGTTGCAATTATTTTTGATGCAATGTATCAATTCGTGAAAGCAGTTTGAGTAATAGGAAAGAGTAAATAGAAGTGAATGAGAAAGAGCTTGTGTTTGATATTAGCACAGGCTCTTCTTGTATGCTTTGTAATATCTTCTACGTGGTTTATAGTTGCTAATATGTGGCTAATAATGTAAAATAAAATGGGCTAAGGGATAAATTTATTCGTACAGGAGGTATTTAAGTGGCAACAATTAAGGATGTAGCAGAACTTGCTGGTCTTTCAGTAACACTTGTTTCTAGATATTTAAATAATCTAAAGGGTGTAAGTCCGGCTTCAAAAGAAAAAATCAGGGCAGCAATTAAAACATTAAATTATCGACCGAATGGCATCGCACGTTCCTTGGTGTTACAAAAGACACATAGCATAGGAATCGTACTGAATAATCTATGTGCTCCTTTTGTATCAAGGTTGGTTGCAGGTTTAGAGCAGGGAAGCGAAGAATTTAATAAAGTAAAAGGATACAATGTTTTATTTTGTTCTTCTAATGGGGATTTAGAAAAAAAACAGCAGCAAGTTCGTTTTTTAACACAGGGACGTGTGGATGGAATAATTATTTATGGTAGTTTATCTACAGATGATACAATTATTGAGCAGTTAGCAGCTTCTGACTTTCCGTTTCTATTGATTGAAAATGATGTTAAGGATATAGAAGCAAATAAAGTATTGATTGATAATGTAAATGGTGCGTATAGAGCTACAGAACACCTGATTTTGCAAGGGTATAAGCGTATCGCGCATATGACTGGTAATATGAATTTGAAGATTACGTTAGACCGTATGAATGGATATATTCTTGCTTTACAAAATTATAATATACCAGTAGAGGAAAGTTTGATTTTATATCCTGATTTCACGAATAATAATAGTATTAAACCAAAAAATGATTATCTTCGGGGTGATAGTACTTATTATGATGCCGGCTATATCGAAATGAAAAAATTACTTGCTAGAAAGGAACGATTGCCGGATGCGATTTTTTTTGCCACTGACATCAGTGCTTTTGGTGCGATTAAGGCAATGGAAGAAGTGGGATTGCATGTGCCAGAGGATATTGCTATTATGGGATTTGATGATGAATATCCGTCGGATTATGGCTGTGATTGCAAACCGATTAGCACAATGCATCAGCCGTTACAGGAGGCTGGGTATTTTGGCATTAAGTCTTTGATTCGTAATTTGGAACATCCGGAATTAGAAAAAGAAAAGATAGTTCTGAAGACAGAATTAATCATAAGAGATAGTTGCTGCAGGAAAAAGTAAAAAAGTATGAAACGTTACACATAAAAATGCCCATAATATGAAAAGAAATAGTAGGACATACTGACACTTTTGACATTACGAACAGACAATATAGTAAATTCATTGATAAAATACCTTAAAATACGATAAAAAAATGGTAAAATCATAATTCTGCATAAGATTGTTGAAATTTTATTGACAATAGTAGCTAACTTTGCTATTATATGTGTAACGATACACACTAACAAATAGATACAACAAGAAGGGAATTAGTCCGATGAAGGATACTGTATTAGCCGTAGATCTTGGCGGCACAAAGTTACTAATTGGAGAAGTAGATAGGAATGGGAATATTTTAAATTCTAAAAAGTATAATTCGGGTTTTCTTGACCAGAAGCAGGCAGTGCAGCTGTTATGTAGTAGTATTGAAGATTATATAAAGGAAGTTGGATTTATAGACCAAAGGCCAGATAGAATAGGGGTAGGCCTAATTGGCCAGGTATTACCTGAAGATGGTATGTGGGTAATGATAGATCCTAGGCGAAAAGATCCTACACCAATTACGCAAGTACTTTGCGATCGATTTCAAATGAAATGCTATATTGAAAATGATGTAAAAGCTGCTACGCTAGCAGAACAAAAATTTGGTGCAGGCAAAGACATTGATGATTTTGTATATTTAAACATAGGTACAGGGATTGCTGCAGGTTTTGTTACAAATGGACAGTTACTTCGTGGTTGGCAGAATGATGCAGGAGAGATTGGACATACAACGGTAGATTATAGTAGTAATATTCCATGTGTTTGTGGACGCTTTGGTTGCGTAGAGGCAATCGCTTCAGGAAGTGGAATGGATAAGAGGGTACGACAATTGATGCTCCGCTATTCGGAATCTCCATTATGCAATGAAGTGGAAAAAGGATTCCTACATGCAGAGAAGATTTTTTTACAAGCAGAAAAGGGGGATATATTGGCGCTACGTGTTGCTATGGATGCAGCGGATGCAGCAGCAGAGCTAATTTTAAATATAGTATATATTTTCAATCCTAGAAAAATTATAATTGGAGGCGGTGTCGGAGGTAGCGAATGGATGAGGGCTGAAATGCCAAAACGTTTGAAGCTGCGTAGTATGCACTCAGTAGAAGACGGTGTTGTAACATCACAATTAAATCCAAATACGACAGGTTTAATAGGAGCTGCTACGATTGCAATGAAATAGAATTTTAGAAGAGGAGTGCTTTAATTGAAAATTACAATAGAAAAAGATGAACGTTCCTTTGATACAGCCGCCGCATGGCGTATTATCGGACAAATACTAAAAAAGAAAAATGCTGTTATTGGACTTTCTACCGGACAAACTACTGGGGGAATGCATCGCATTGTATCAGAGATTTTTCAAACCTATCCTTTTGATGTATCTAAGATTACAATTTTTAATGTAGATGAACTTACAAATTTGGATCGTAGTTATGCAGGAAGTTGTTATACTATGATTTACGAACAAGTTGTGAAAAACTTAGGGATTCGGGAGGAAAATTTTATTATGCCTCCTACGATGTCTGATGATTTTGAACGCGAATGTCGATTGTTTGAACAACAATTAGAAGACAGAGGCGGAGTGGATTTGCAAATGCTTGGGATTGGTTATAACGGACATGTAGGAATTAACCAACCAGGGACACCATTTGAAAGCACTACATGGGTTTCACCTATGGATCCTATCTTTGAAGCTCGGGTACGAAAAGAAACAGGTGCCGGACCTGATCACAAACTAGGGGGATTAACCCTTGGAATTAAAAATATAATGCACACGAAAAATTTAGTGCTTATTGCAAAGGGCGAAGCAAAGGCTGATATTATTGAAAAGGCTCTATTTGGTCCAGTGAATGCTGATATGCCAGCCTCTATTGTACAACTTCATCCAAATTGTGAAGTATTACTTGATAGAGCAGCAGCTTCTAAAATAATGGATCGATTATAGGTAGTTGAAACAGGTAAATAACCTGTTTGAATAATAAAAAATAGGAGGAATGTAGGATGAAAATGAAAAAATTAATTGCACTATCTCTAACAATTACGTTAGGCGTATTTACGCTAGCAGGTTGTGGAGGGAAAACAAGTACGGACAACACAGGTGATAAAAGTGCGGAAACAAAGGGTGGAGCATCCATTACGGTAGTTAGTTCGTACGGTGCTGATGATGGAAACAGGGGAAACTTTGAAGAAGCAGTTAAGGCTTATGAAGCAAATACCGGTAATACAGTGAAAGAGTCAGCAAGTAATGCAAACGAAGAGTGGAAAGCAAGTGTGCATGCAGATTTTGAAGTAGGAGCAGAACCAGATGTCTTGTTTTTCTTTAATGGCGTTGATTCTAATCCACTGATTGAAGCAAATGCAGTAGTATCGATTGAAGAAATACGTGCAGAATATCCAGACTATGCATCTAATATGAAAGAAGATATGATGGGCGCTTCTCCAGTTGACGGCAAGAATTATTCTGTTCCTGTAAATGGATTTTGGGAAGCAATGTTTTGTAATAAAACCGTTCTTGAAAAATCTGGTGTAACAATACCAACAGATGGCTATACTTGGGATCAATTTTTAGCTGACTGTGAAAAAATATCTGCAGCGGGATATACACCGATTGCAGTTTCCTTTCATGAGGTTCCTCATTATTGGTTTGAATACTGCGTATTAAACAACGGCGGTCTAGCAAATCATTTAAATGTTCCAGCAGCGCTTGATGATGAAGCGGGAAAAGCTTGGGTCAACGGATTAAGTGATATGAAAGAATTATATGATAAAGGCTATTTACCAGATAATGCTTTAAGCGCTGGCGATGCAGAAACCTTCCAATTAATGGCGGAAGATAAAGCAGCCTTTGCAGTAGACGGATCTTGGAAGTGCGGTTGGTTTGCGGAGAATGCAGATCCTGCTAATTTTGTTGTCACAACTCCTCCTACAAAAGAATTACGTAAATCTACCGAATTAATTGGTGGAATTTCTATGGGTTACTATATTACACGTAAAGCTTGGGATGATGAGTCTAAGAGAGATGCTTGTGTTGAATTTGTTAAGCAAATGACTTCAGATGAAGTAGTTTCCAAATTTTCTAGTTCAGGTAATGTAACAGCTTTAAAAAATGGTGCTATACCTGATCCAAATGCCAATGAATTAATAAAAACAGTTACTGAAATGAATGGAAAAGTCACCAATGTTATTGGTGCAGTACAGGATACAATTAGTGGGGAACAAAAAACAGATTTATTTGGAAATGTTAAAATTGTTTGTGATGGTTCTATGACAGTAGAAGAAGCAGTAACATCTATGCTAGGTAAGTAGTAAAATATCAAATTATGTAGGGAAATATGCGCAAGATATGATATATTAAGATAGACTGTCGTGTATTTCCCACATGTTTGATAATATTTGGAGGTGTGATATGAATTCAATGATTTATAAAAATAAAAAGCCTCTATTGGTTTTTTTAATACCTGCCTTTACGATTATGTTAATTTATTTATACTATCCGTTTGCAATGAATATTTATAATAGTTTTAGTGACATTAAGGGGTTAGGGCGTGCAGCAACAGGCCTTAATAGCCCATGGTACAGTAATTATATTGAGCTTTTTAGTGATCAAAAGATGAAAATTGCAGTACTTAATACTTTGAAATTAATGCTATGTACCATTGTATTCCAAGTTGGAATTGCATTAGTACTTGCATTACTTATTGACAATATCCGAATTGGTAAAAATTTTTTCCGCATCGCTTATTTTTTTCCAATCATCATTTCGGCTACAGCCCTTGGTTTACTTTTTAATTTAATTTTTTTATATGATGGAGGAATGCTGAATAATTTTTTGGAGTTGTTTACAAGACATGAAGTATTGATTGACTGGAAAGATAAAAGTAGATGGATGTTTACGATGTTTGCGCCAATCATGTGGCAATATATAGGCTTCTATTTTGTAGTAATTATTACGGGACTTAATAATATTTCAAGTGAACTATATGAAGCAGCAGCTATTGATGGAGCAAGCGGGTTTAAGTGTATCCGTTACATAAAACTTCCCCTATTGCACAATGTATTGTGTACTTGTCTAATATTGGCAATTACAGGATCGTTGAAGGTTTTTGATTTACCATGGACGATGATGCCAACAGGTATGCCCTTGGATCAATCATGGCTTACCGGTACCTATATGTATCATGTTACTTTTAATGCAAGTAATGTGGATTATGGTTCAACCATTGCGATAGTCATTGTCTTGCTGGGGATTGTAATTGCCCAAATTGCGAATATAGTTTTTAAAGAGAAAGATTATTGTTAGGAGGGAACGATATGAGAAACAAACGTAAAGCATCAACTGAACAGACACTTCGTTCCAGACTATCATTTGGTTTAATTATTAAATATATTATTCTTACTTTATGGGCTTTTACCACAATTTATCCATTTATATGGGTTGTGCAAAATTCCTTTAAACCAAAAGGAATGATTCGCAGCAATTCCTTTGCATTGCCATTAGGTAAAATGTTTACGTGGGAAAATTACACTACTGCTTTTGAACGAGTAAACATTTTAGGTGCTTATGTGAATAGCTTGGTCATTTCTATCAGTGTTACATTTTTAGTAGTGATCATTGCGGGAATTGCTGCTTATGGTATGGCTCGTTATTCCTTTAGAGGAAGAAGAATACTACAATCGGCAATAGTAGCAAGCATGATGTTTCCGGCATTTGTGACAATTATTCCGGTGTTTCGTATGCAGTTTTCCTGGGGTATTGTGAATACAAGTAGCCTTCCACTTACGTGGCTAAGTGTTATTTTACCACAGGTAGCAGGTAATCTTGCTTTTGCCATTATTGTTTTAATGGGATATATAAGTTCGGTCCCTATCGTTTTAGAAGAATCTGCTTTTCTAGAAGGATGTAATATTTATCAGATCTTTATACGTATTGTATTACCGATTGCAAAACCAAGCTTTGCTACTGTGGCAATTTTTACGTTTTTATGGAGTTATAATGATTTGTTTACACAAATGTTTTTCCTGCGTTATAAAGAGACATTTACGATTACCAGATTGCTCAATGAAATTAGCAGCCGGTCAGGCGTAAATTATGGGCTTATGGCTGCAGCAGTGGTTTTAGTGGTTTTACCTGTATTGCTGTTTTATATCATTTTACAAAAGCAAATAATTAAGGGAATAACTGCTGGAGCTGTGAAAGGATAAAGTATAAGTGAAGCCCTTGTAGCGGGTAGATTGGAGCACCAATGAAAATTTACAGAGCAAAAGACTACATGGAAATGAGTAGAAAAGCTGCAAATATTATATCTGCGCAAATTATAATGAAGCCAAACTGCGTATTGGGATTGGCAACTGGATCAACGCCCATTGGAACTTACCAACAATTAATTAAATGGTATGAAAAAGATGACTTGGATTTTAGTGAGGTTATCACTGTTAACTTAGACGAATATAAAGGGTTACCTCGTATGAATGACCAGAGCTACTATTATTTCATGAGAAATAATTTCTTTCAATATATTAATATTCGGCCAGAATTTACCTATATTCCGGATGGGACAGAACCTGATAGTAAAAAAGCGTGTAAGGATTACAGTAAGATTCTTCAAAAAGTAGACGGTGTGGACCTCCAACTTTTAGGACTTGGTCATAACGGTCATATTGGTTTCAATGAACCTGACGATGCTTTCGAGAAGGAGGTACACTGTGTAACCCTTTCAGAAAGTACAATTCAAGCAAATGCAAGATTTTTTAAATCAATATCGGAGGTGCCTACACAGGCATATACCATGGGCATTAAGACAATTATGCAGGCAAAGAAGATTGTAGTTGTGGTAAGTGGACAAGATAAGGCCGATATTGTTAGAGAAGCTTTCTTTGGTCCCGTTACTCCTCATGTACCAGCTTCTATTTTACAGATGCATAATGATGTAACAATTGTTGCGGACGAGGCGGCATTATCAGGAATTCAGGACTTATTGTAGTATTGAAATTCGTGGAGACCTTGCCTAAAGACGTAAAAAGCTCAAAAGTGTGAATTTCAATTTCAAAGATCTTCCTGAGGTACAGTTTGGCCAATCCCCAGAGTTTTAAGAAACGATGTTAGTAAGCAAAAACTTGAGTATACTCTTGTTTTTGCTTTTTTTATATCTACCGACTTATTTGACGCTTTCATCTTTACCGCAATGGAAACCCATGGTATAATTGGTATAATTTAATACCATTTCAAAATAATAAATAGGGGTAAGAGGACAGTGACTATTATACAGGTGAGGTAGTAATTAGTGCACAATTTCAAGAAGCAGGACAATTTGAGAACGGGATTGCAAGAGTAGTATATCCGTCGGATGGTCCAGGTAATCAATGTGAGTATATAAATAGGCAAGGCGAAGTGGTTGAACCTATGGCTTCGGGAGATTATGATAGAAACTTAAGTCACGAGGATTTTTGGTATTCAAGTTACGCGGAGCCGGCTATTGATTATCGTGTAAAAAACTATCAAAATGGAATTACGCCACAAATTATACTTGTTGCAAAGAAGTACCAAGAGGATGGCGTCTTTGCTGGTACGGAAACTACGATAACGAGATATGTTTTCAAAGATATTAATGGGAATATCCTAAGCCCCACACAGTTTTATTATACGACTGGGTTTGCTGGTGGAACAGCCTTAATACAAATTGCTGGAGAGACTAATTGGTTTGTCGTAGACCTCGAAGGAAACGTGACGGATACAAACATTGTTAGGGAAGAGTGGCCAGAAGCAGAATATGATAAGGAACTGGGATGTTATTTTTTAAGAAGCAGTGAAGAGGATACAAAAGGTACGTATGCCGACAATAATGGCGTGTTTTTAGATGAAAAAGAAACAGAAAAAATCATGCTATATAAAACTATTTTAGAAGAAACAAAAGATTTGGAACTATGGAAAAGGTTTGATTTTGACAAATTCCTATCACTTTATAGTATGACTGAATTAAAAGATGCAATTATTGATAACAAAATACGTATGGATAATAATTCTTATGAAGCAAACTTTTCGAACAAATTCTATTATTCTGATTTTCAAATAGGTAAATCAGTATGCATTGATCTTGAAGAGAATGTAGATAGTGGAATTACTATCTCTGGATATGATTCTTCCTATATTTATACAGATATTGGGGTATATGACTGGAACGGTGTAAAAGTATCAGAGGAGTCTGACATTGTAATATATTATGAAGGGAAATGCTACGACAATATTTATTTTTCAGAAAAGGAGTATTTCGCTATCGGTTTTCTGAATGAGGATGGAATATATACGGTTTATGCTTGTGATGGTGCTAAAAATGTTGATAACAGTTTAATCATTGTTTCTCGGAAAGATAAAGAAGTAGAAGTTGACGGCGTAAAAGTACAACAGTATATATATGCGCTTGCTTCACTTAAATAAGAGGAAGACTTTTTTGCTAAAGTAGTAATTGGAGAAATCTGGTTGCTACTTTTCTTTTTGAATACTATAGATAAAATGCACAAAAAACTTGTTGACAAAGCTTGTTATTATGATATAATCAATATATCGAAACGTTTCGAACGCGTATTAAAAAAATGAGTAATTTATAAACCCAATAAACAAAGTCTGATATTTTAATCTAAAATAGTACTAAATTTGGTAAATAAACAATCAGGCTGTGAAATAGAAAATAATATAAAACTAAGATGTAATATTGATATAGATGTTATTGATTAACTATTTTATTGTTTAGATTTTATAAATTATAGATAACAAAACATAGAAACTAGGAGGATCATATTCATGAGTTTGAAAAAAAGAGCTAAATATGCATACTTTTTTTTACTTCCATTTTTTGCAATATTTTTAGTGTTTAGTGTATATCCTATTTTTTATTCACTTTTCATTAGCTTTAGCAAAATGGATCCCTTGTCGGGTAACTTGTCATTTGTAGGATTAGAAAATTATTTGAGATTATTTACATCAGATTTCTTTTACAAATCAATATTTAATACTTTGATAATTTGGATTATGTCAATTATCCCTCAGCTAACGATTGCTTTTATATTAGCATTAATTATGCAGAACAAATGGTTTAGGGGTCGATCGATATTAAGAAATGTTTACTACTTTCCAAATTTGGTTACGTCAGTAACGATTGGTTTGTTGTTTGGATCTATGTTTTCCTATCCAGGTGGAGCAATAAATAATGTGATGTCAGCATTAGGAGTTGACAAAGTGGATTTTCAAAATAATCAAATGCTAGCAAGAGTGGTAATAGCTATCGCAATATGTTGGAAAAATTTTGGTTTCAACATCATCTTTTTTACAGCAGGGCTAAATACTGTTCCCAAAGAAGTATATGAAGCTGCAGAAGTTGATGGAGCAAATGAGTGGCACAAAATCACAAAAATAACTTTGCCATTAATAAGACCTATTCTGATATACGTTTTTATAACTTCTATTATTGGCGGATTACAGATGTTTGATGAATCAAAACTTGTATTCACGCATGTACCTGGGGATGCAACAACGACAATGATTAAATACTTATATGATTCTTCTTTTGTACGATTACAATTCGGATATGGTGCAGCAGCTTCTTATGGAATATTTATAATTATTACTATATTTAGTGTATTTGCATTCTATGTATCAAAAGACAGATCAGATGAATATGGGAGGAAAAGAAAAAGAAAGGGGTCAAAAATATGAAGACAGTAACAAAACAATCAGCTGAAGCAATTCGCAGTAGTGCAATTAAGCATGTATTACACGCGGTGATATACCTCTTCGCTGGTGGCATCGCAATAACTACAGTTATCCCTTTCGCGATTATGCTTATTTCATCCACACATGATACCTATGATATCGTTGCTCAAATAAATATTTTGCCAGGTAATCAATTTGTAAGGAATATTCAACGTTTAACACAGTTTGCAAACATTAAGCAAGGTATGCTAAATAGTTTATTTATAGCCATCGTTACTACCTTTGTACAAATCTATTTTACTGCTATGGCAGGGTATGCATTTTCAAAGTTTAATTTTAAAGGTAAAAATTTTCTATTTGGAGTAGTATTGGTTGCCATGATGCTTCCAGGACAAATAAGTATTATAGGTTCCTATAAACAAATACAAGATATGAACCTTATGGATAGTTTCATTCCATTAATTATTCCATCCATTGCGGATTGCTTTGCAGTATTCTTTTACAAGCAATTTCTAGATGGTAGCTTGCCAAACGAAATGATAGAGGCAGCAATTGCAGATGGAGCTAAAGAAATAACGATTTTTCATAAAATTGCACTACCAATGATAGCTCCTGCCCTTGTTACAGAAGGAGTAATGAATTTTATAGGATCTTGGAATTCGTATTTAAAACCATTGATCTATCTTACCAGCAAAGAAAAAATGACGTTACCTCTAATGATAGCATCTGTAAGAGATGCATCCCATGCTGACTTTGGTGCTCAATATGTAGGAATGGTTATATCAGTTATTCCGCTTGTAGTCCTTTTTGTTTTTTCCTCGCGGATGATTATGAATAATATATCAATAGGATCTGCTATAAAGGGTTAGATAATAAATAATACATATTATACAATGATCAATTGATGTAGGGTAACAACGCTTAGTATAAGAAAAAATATATTTATTTTAATATATTTTCAAATTAATCAATTTAAAGGAGGAAAAGTTATGAAAAAATTTATTGCAATCATGTTATGTCTAGCATTATCACTCAGCCTATTCGTAGGTTGTAGCAAAAAAAATGATGCTAAGGACACAGAACAAGCTGTTGTTACAGAGGGTGTGAAAGACGATGCAACAGTGGAACCGACAGAGGCACCAGTTGAAGAAGTAGTAGTTGCTCCAGCGGATGTAACCGGTAATTTGACTTATTGGACTTTTACAGATAGTGCCAATAATCTTGTAACAGAGTTTAACAAAGTTTATCCGAATGTTAAGGTTACTCTTAATGTTTTCGGCGGAGACGAATATAAAACTAAGATTTTAACAACGTTACAATCAGGAAAAGACATTCCTGATGTCTTCGACTTAGAAGAGGGATATGCATATGAATTCCTTGATAGTGATATGCTTTTAGACCTATCACAAGTAGGCGTTGAAGAATGGGTAAGTGGTTTTTATGATTTCCAACTTGCTAGTATGAAAGATTCGTCTGGAAAATACAAAGCATTAGGATTTCAATCTTCTCCAGTTGCATTTTGGTATTTGAGAGATGCTTGTGAGAAATGGCTTGGTACAAGTGATGATAAAGAAATCTCAGCAATGTTAACTGGATGGGATAAAATGATTGCTACAGCAAAAGACGTTTCTGAGAAATCAAACGGCGAAGTAAGCTTATGGCCTAATTTAGCAGAAATGGTTAAAGTTCAGGCTTTCTCATTTGAGCCACTTGTTATTGGAGGCAAGCTAGTTATTTCAGAGGATTGGATTGGAATGATAGACAGTATCCGTGCTATGTCTGACAGCGGTTATTCTGCAGAACTTGGTTCATGGTCTTCTGAATGGGCTACTGCATGGAATGAAGGAAAGCTATTATTTAGAACAATGCCTTCATGGGATTTCTTTACCGATTGGGAAAAGAATGACAGTAATGTTGGCGTAGCAGCACCTTTTGAATCATCCTATGAAGGTGGAACTTTTATAGCTACTTATGCTAAAACCGCAAACTTAGATGCAGCAAAAGCATTTCTTCAGTTTGTAGCATCAGATGATTTCCAAAAGATTAATATGACACAATATAACCAAGTACCAGCTAGTAAGACTGTTGCTGAAGAACTTGCAACTGGATTTGCTGCAGCCAAATTTGGCGGACAGAATACGCTTGAGACATATAGCGCTATCTGTGCAAATATTGAAGGAATCACACCTGATAAATACACAAGACCAGTACAAAATTTATTCCAGAAACATGCAACAGATGGTATTAAAGCAGGTAAAACAAATGATGAGATTATAAGTGCATTTAAGAATGAACTAACTGATCTATATCCAGAAGTGGAAATAACAGAATAATTAATTATTAGTACAAATTATATACGATCTATACAATACCAGAAGGTAAAAGAATTACCTTCTGGTATTGTAATATAAAGCATAAATATTCCAAGGTTAATTTATAAATTTAGTGGTGCAATATACAAAATCAGGTTAAACAGTTTTCCCAATATGATATAATATGAGAAAACATAAATGAATTGAAGGAATGTGAGATTAGTATGGCAACATTAAAAGATGTAGCAAGAGTAAGCGGCTATTCTGTGACTACAGTTTCTAGAGCTTTAAATGGCTTTGATGATGTAAATGAAGAAACAAAAAGCCATATTCGTAAGGTAGCTGAGCAAATAAATTATTCACCTAATATGAATGCAAAAAACTTGGTTATGCAAACAAGTAATCGTATTGGATTTATAATTTTTGATTTCGGACATGCAGCTGGTGAAGATAATTTTGTTTACCAAATGATGGTTGGAATGCAAACAAAGTGTGTCTCTACAGGACATGAATTATTATTTTTATTTGGAAGTATCTATGCAGCAGATAATAATAATGAGGATATAGAAAAATTAATATTACAATATAACTTAGTGGGTATCATTATAATGGGTTGTAGTTTGAATTCTAAAACTCATGAGGACTTAAAATATATAACAAAGCCGGTAGTCTGCATAGATGGAGATTTAGAAACGCAGTATGTAGGAATAGTATCGGTTGATAATTATCAAGCTGCCTATGATGCAGTCAATTATTTAAAACAAGTAAAACATAGGAAAAAAATAATGATGATCAATGGTAAAAAGAATTCTTTTGCTTGTAAAGAACGTATGAGAGGGTATAAAGATGCTTTAGGAAGAGACTTTTCTGAGGATAATGTCTTTTATGGTAATTATAGTGACACAATTAGTTGCCAAATTGTTAATGAATTATCAACTACAGAATTTCCCTATGATGCAGTTTTTACATCAAGTGATATGATGGCAGTAGGAACAATTAATGCTTTATTAGAAAACCGAATTGATATTGGAAAGCAAGTTGATGTTATTGGATTTGATAATATACCAATTGCTTCTTATATTCAAAAACCATTAACTACAGTCAATCAAGATAAGATAATGCTTGGAGAGAAAGCAGTGACATTATTATTAAATATTAATGATAAGAAAGATAATATTAGAAAAATAACAGTACCTCATAAAATAATATATCGATCAACAACATAAGAAAATCTTACATAGTGTTGAAAGGGTACCTAAGCAAATATATATTTTCTGCTTAGGTACCCTTTTTATTCTTATGTAACAACACTTTTTTATCTTAATAAAAATTTACAGTAGGTTGGGTTTCATTAGGCGGAGGAAAAGACCACCTTGTACGGTACGGTTTTGGAAGCCGCAGATTTTTGCGGTTTTGGTATCATACCAATCGGTCATAGGGACGCGTGACGGTGAATTATGATATGCGATAAATAGTGGAGCTATCATCTTCACAAATTCCTCTTTTGTATCCATCAGCGAAGCGCACCATACGAGCCAATCGGATTTGGTATAATCAGCTCGATTGTCCAGAGGCATTCCAAACTGATTGGATCGCTTTAGATAAGATTCAAATTCTTTTTGGAATTCTAAAATATCAAATACCTTAGTTCCCCAGAGTTTATCCCAGATAAGATTATACTTCATACTAAAGCTATCTTCCTGGTCAAAAGCAAGACGGAAAGTTCCATCTTTTTTTGCAGCCATGATCATCCACTTCCCAGCCATATTTCTTGCTTCATTTAGAAGAGATTCTGCGCGGTCGTGTTCTCCCTTCATTCTGCACATCAGAGAAAAACCTGCGATTCCCATAATTGCTTTAATGGAAAGATTACAGTTGTGTGCGAGATGTCCAGCAAAATCATCTGTACAAAGTTGATTTTCTGGATCCATGCCAGCTTTAAGAAGATAATCTGACCATTTTTCGAGTAAGGACCAGTTCTCTAAAGCAAAAGACAGATCATTTTGTTTGGTGCTAAGCGCGGCCATCAGAATAAGGATATTACCGCATTCCTCAACTGGCATCTGGTATTCTAGTTTGTTATCTCCATAGACCTGTCCATTCAGGATAGGATATTGTCCCGCGTCATGGGGAGCAAATTCATAAGGCCAATCGGGTGAGAGCGCATAGCGGAAGATAGGGCGTAGCATTCCTTTTACAAGCTCTGGATTGTATAAAAGGAATAAGGGAGCTGAAGGGTAGCTAACGTCTACAGTGGCTGCACAACCATTGCTGAAACATTCTTTTGAGATAAAAAGAAGTTCTCCGTTCGGGGCTGCGCATAGCTTATGGGCAGCAATGACTTGCCGATATGCGAGAGATAGGAGTTCGGCGTATTCTTCCCCTCCACACACTTTGGCTTCTTCAAACATTGTTGTCGCAAATGCGTCACAGTGTTCTAATAATTCAGGATATTCATGGAATGCATTAGAAAGTGCTGAAAGGATATCAGGAGTCTCAGGTGTTTTCCATAAAGAATTCAAGGCTTCTCCAAAATATTCCACCGATTTCATGTCGTCATAAGCAAAAGCAATCAGCACATCTGCCTTAGTGGCTGAAGAAAAGTCTATGGTGAGTTGTAATCTGCCACTCTCGGAATCTGTTAATTCCTCGGAAGGTAGTTGCGTCGTATGCGAACGAAAAGAATTATCTTTTTTCACTGCGAGGTAAAGATATCCCCAATCAATTCGTAAATCATCTCCTGATTTATTTAGAATGTCCTGAGGTAAACTACCAACACGACCCCACTGGAAGCTGTCGGTTTCGCCATGTGAAAAACAGGTGCCCCACTGACCTTTATGATCTAGACATAGTTCATCATCCGCAATAAGATGAAGGGAAAATCGATGTTCTTTTCCATCTTTGGCACAAATCTTCGTTGCGATATAAGAGATAGGTCGAGAGCAAAGGACGGGATTATCTAACAGTAAGGGAGTCATAAAGCGCACGGTTAGTTCTGCCTCAGGAGAGGAGAAAACATACTGGGTGGTAAATGCATCAATGGAAAGAGTTTCCTGTTTCATTGATGGGAAATCTGTGAGACCCATAAAACATTGGGAAACACCATCGATTTCTAAAATACCGGTTAGTCGTTGTTGCTTTCCAGTCCAATGACGAGTAAGGTCTTCATTCAGTTGGTTTTGCATTGCCCAGATACTAAAGTATGGATCAATTGTGATGAGTGGTACTGCAGGTGCACGTAGTTTCATTGCATTATATCCTCCTTGAAAATGATTATAGTTAAGATAATTATAAGTAGTTAAGTATTACTTAAGCATGACTTAAGTATAGGATATTAACAAGGGAATAGAAATGTAATAAGTACGCATTGTCATGCAGATTATTATTAACAAAAGCTCATTTATTCAGAAAAGTAAGGATTAAAGTCCCGTGTTGCTTTTCTTGAAATTACGTGGTGAGATTCCGATTTTACTTTTGAAATAATTAGAAAAGTAGTGTTCATCACGAAAACTTAAATCTATCGAAATTTCTTTAATACTCTTATTTGTATTTAGTAGCATCAACTTAGCTAATTCTATTTTTTGTTTCATTAGGTATTGATAAGGTGTGACACCAAAGGATTCTTTGAAAATTCTGATTGTTTGTGAAGGTGAATGATAGATTTGTAGGCTTAATTCATTCAAAGTCACATTGCCCCGGTTGTTGCTATTAAGATATTGTTTGAGTATCATAGCTTCCGCAGAATACATTGGGTTAATATCAATATGGACACTTTTGTGTAGAGAGAGTATCAATTGAAGAAAGATAATCGAAGCTTTCTCTAAAAATTCTTTTTTGTTATTTTGACCCTCCTCCGCGCCATTAAGAATATTATAAAAGAAGGGACTAAGATCAGTGCCGGAGATATGATTTACATTATTTAATTTATATATCTGGATTAATCCATCGATAAGTGTTCCTCTTGCATTAAACCAGATTTTTATCCATGGATTTGTCTTATCGGAAAAATATTCATGATTACTTTGTCTATGTAGAATATAGACATCACCTTTTTTGGCTGTAAAAGCCTTCCCATCTGTGACTACAGTGCCTTCTCCTTCTAATATATATTCAAACACATAGAAAGAACAATTTTTTCTAGCAATATGATAGGTCTCATCACAATAAGAAATACCAGTCATTTCTATGAAAAATGGTGACTCATCTATTTCATCTTGTATAAAACTTACAATATCCTCCCTCATGTACTAATCCTCACTTATTTATAATATAGTTAAGCATAAAATGTTCTGCTTTTTACAAAATTCTGCCATAAGATATCATATCATAAGAAAGGAATAATTAAAATGGTGATATAACACTTTCTGAATCCAATACTCGAAGCGTATGTTGTAACTCTGCTAAAAAATTTGATTAATCACTGAAACGAGTATATAATGTAAATGCAAATAAATTACAATAAATATAAATTAATTACAGTAGAGTAACAGTGTAGAACTAGCTCTAAGAAAGGCTTGGTGCAAATTATGTATAAAGTGCTTATTGCAGATGATGAGGTTAAGGTATGCAAGCTAATCAATAATTTAATTGACTGGGAGCAATTTGGATTAGAGGTGGTAGCCATGATTAATGATGGCGTATCGGCTCTTAATTTTATTAAAGAAGAGAGGCCGGATATCGTAATAACTGATATTCGAATGCCTGGATACGATGGCATTGAGTTAATTCGACAGGCAAAAGAGATTAATCCAGAGATTAATTTCATTATTGTTAGTGGATATCGTCATTTTGATTACGCACATAATGCCATCAAATATGGAGTAGAAGATTATCTTTTAAAACCGCTGAAAAAGTCAGAGCTTATTAATACCTTAACTAAAATGGTAGAAAGAAAAGAGAAGGTTATTCTTGGCCAGAGTGAAAAGGCAGATATGAAAAGGAGAATCCATCTTGATGAGAAGATAGTGAAGCAAACCTTTCTTGACAAGTTAATTACAGATCCATCATTTCCTAGTAATGATATCACGAGAGAAGAACTAAACAGGGAGTATCATTGTAATTTTGTAGAGGGCCTTTATCAAGGCATTATAATAAAACCGGATCTAACAGTTGAGAATGAGGACGAGCAAGCTTATATGCTCTTAATAAATAAGGCAAAGGATATCACACAAAAGATACTTGGAGAGTATTGCCATGAAGTCATTATTACCATAGCAAAAGTGGGTATTGTTTGCCTGGTCAATGATTCCTGGGATCAAATCCAAGGAATTCGAAAACACTTAAAGATGATTCGAAATGATATCACTAGAATGAGAGATGTTTTTTTAAATGTTCGGGTTACCATTGGTATTGGGGAAGTGGTAGTGAATGTGAAAGATATCAAAGCAACCATAAGTGGTGCCAATTCAGCTATATTAAATCGACTGATAGTAGGAACTGGGCATATTTTGACGGCTACTAATATACGGAAGGAAACTTTAACACCCTATGATATTATTGATAATAATTTTCGAAATAAATTACTAAATTACATAGAAACACTAAATAGTGAAGACGTGCCTCCTCTAATTGATGAGATTAAGGAGAAGTTAATCGGTTACATCAATATTGATGGAGATCTGATTCTAGAGGTCTGCAGAGAAATCTATGATGTATTCATTTATGGTATGACAAAGGGGTATCTGTCCAAAAAGAATTCATTAAATAAAGAGGAATATGATAAGCATTTTCATATGTGTGATTCTATTTCGGAAGCATTTTATAAATTAACGATTGAAATTACAACAATGATTGAACAATTGGATCAAGATAAAAAATTAGCAGATAAGAAACCGATTCGCATAGCAAAACAATATATTAAAGAAAGATACCAACTTCCGATTACCTTGGAGGAAGTGAGTAGTCAGGTTGGTTTTAATTCTACTTATTTCTCTACGCTATTTAAAAAAGAAACAGGTCAGAACTTTTTGGAGTACTTAACCGATACAAGAATTCAAGCCGCGAAGCTATTGCTAGCAGATACGAATCGATCTGTAAATCAAGTCTCGGAGGAAGTCGGATATATTGACATTAAGCATTTTACTAAGTTGTTTAAAAAGTCAACTGGATTAACACCTTCAGAATACAGAAAATTATATTATTAACTCAAACTTCGCACTTGAATAAGTGCCTATGTACCTTGAAAATTCAATAATAACTGGCAATTAAATAGCATGAAACCAATGGTTTTGGTATAATTAAGTTACCACACTAAATCATAAAAAC
>Ga0209511_1000221_pt1 | contig 62573 bp, 79 predicted proteins | sample SSSSmetaG_FD_184141 | JGI IMG/M metagenome (GOLD analysis project Ga0209511, IMG submission 184141) | Glacier valley bacterial and archeal communities from Borup Fiord, Nunavut, Canada, to study Microbial Dark Matter (Phase II) - ​SSSS... | ecosystem: Environmental > Aquatic > Freshwater > Ice >... | reverse complement strand
TAATCCACTAGAGTCTATGTGTAAAGTGTGTACTAAACAAGTTAAGTGTATAGAAAGGGGATTAAGCATGAGTTATTATGGAGATAAAGTCACTGATTTACTAGAAGAAAATAAGACTTTAAGACGTCGCTTAGCACGTCAGTTAAGAATTAATAAAGAATTACAAGACCTTGTTGATGTTACAACAACAGGACTTTCTGATGTTCTTGCTAAGACGAAGCAAATGCACGAAAACCAAATTAGTATACAGGAATACTTAGATAGTTTGAAATAGAGAGGAGAACCACAATGGAAAAGAGATTTAGACTAGATAAAAGGCACTTTAGCGTGCTATATCAAGGGCACAGCACATCGGCTTTGATAAATGGTAGTTATTACTTCGGGTACATAAACGACAAAGGTGGTCTGGTAGTGCTTAACGAGGAGCGTAAGTGGAGCAAATATGGCGTTAAAAACTTTAAACAGTATCCTGGCGTGCTAACAACAGTAGTCCACGTTTATGGAAGCCTTGCTATTAAAGGCTCTGACGTAACAACGTGTACTGACTCGGGGTTAATAAACCTTAAAACTCCGTCTATAGGAAGTACCTCTAAAGAAATCGCCGATATGCTTGGTATGGACGCTAGTGTAGTAGAAAGTATACTGAGCGGTTCCTTTCCTAGTAGTAGTAGTACAATAACCGGTTCTTTTTATGCTGGCGGTGGCGGTGGTATTATAGGAGCAAGCACTACACCATCTAAGGCTACTGTAATGCCTCATACTTTTAGTAATGCAACCTATGTAGCAGACACTATTGCACCCGTAGTAAAGAAAGAGAGCGTGAAGATGACAACATATCCAAAGAAAAATACCTTATCCCACTTCCTTAATGAACAGGGAGTAAGTGACACATTAATAAAGAAAATACAGGAATTTAGAAATGAAAACAAGCTCGATAGTGGAGAAGCTTCCTTGCTAGAACGTATTAATAAGCCTAACAGTTGGTATGTGGGAAAAGAATGGAGCTTGGCAATATCGGCTATATTAGCTGGTAAGAACATCTTGTTAGAGGGCGATAAAGCGACTGGTAAGAACGTGTTTGCTGAATGTCTTGCTTATTTGTTTGGTAGACCAATATGGGATATATCCTGTCATACTAACACAAACGCCGAGTCTCTTATCGGTGGAGAAACATTCCGAGACGGACAAGTTGAGTTTAGACCTGGTAGTGTTTATAACGTAGCTAAGTTTGGTGGTTTTGGTGTCCTAGACGAAATCAATATGGCAAAAGCCGATGCTCTTGCAGTATTGCACAGTATAACTGACCGTAGAAGAGTCCTTGATGTTCCTGGTTATCAGCGTCTTAACCTTAACCAAGCTACCCGCTTTATTGGAACGATGAATTCGGGATATGCTGGTACTCGTGAGTTAAACGAGGCTCTTGTCTCAAGGTTTGTGGTAATACACGTTACGAGTATGCCGAAAGCAAGTCTGCTCAAGCATTTACAAGCGATGTATCCTAGTGCTAATGCATCAACACTTGGTTATTTTGCACAGTTATTCTGCGACTTACAAGCTAAGGCAAAGAGCTCCGAAATATCCACAAAATCAGTGGACTTACGAGGAATACAGGACGCTATTGAGATAGTTGAGGTAGGGAACGTTAGTCCTTATGAAGCTGTCGAAGTGTGTATCATCAACAAAGCCTTTGATGAATACGAGAAAACACTTGTTAGAGACGTAGTAAACACGTTAATACCAAAGAGTTGGACTAGCCTAGACTTATTCAGTCTACCAGGTTCTATCTCAGTAACATTTTAGGGGGTGTAATATATGTTAAAAAATCAAAACCGTGTCGCCAATATGGCGTACACCGTAACTGGACGGTATGACTTCAAGGTAGAGGGGGGAGAAAACTCCTGTACCGACACTAAGAACGTTTCAATCCATAGTGACAGCGTGTTAGAGCAAATCGGTATGAGCCCAAAAGACATTATGGACCTTCAGCTTTCTGCTAGTGCACACGAAGCAGGGCACCTTAACTACTCTAAGATGGAAGATATGACGGACTATATGAAGAAGATGCAGACGTTAGGAGCCGACCTTGCCCAAGCAAATGACCTTATGCAGATTGTTGAGGACTATCGTATTGATACAGAGATAGCACGCCATAGACCCGGCTACAAAGATTTGAGTGAACGCTCGCTAAAAGTGTTATCTGGTGTGTTTTCGGAGTTTCCTAAGACCGCCGATAAGTTGTTTGTGGAGACAAAAGCACTTGGCTGTTTGCCTTACGGGTTGGACTTATCCAAGTATCCCGGGTGGGATAAAGCAGTTGATTGGACTAGAGTACGGGCTATGGCAACTGAGATAATGCAACGTTCCACAAAGGCAACAAGCTCCAAAGAAAGTGCCGACATCGCCGCTAATATGTATATTAAATACTATGGCTTACCAGACCCTAGTGAGTCCAAGAGCAAAAATCCTAATCCAGACCTTAACGAGGAAGATGGTGGAGAGGGAGACGGAGATAGCACAGGCACTAAAGCCCCTAACGCTGAAAGCAAGGAGAACGATAGCAAGGAAAAAGGTGGCGACGAGGACAGTAACGACGCTGATAGTAATGATACTGACGATAGTGAGGATAACGAGGATAGTGACTCTGATAATGATGACGATAGTGACTCCGAGAGTGATGCTGATAAGGAAAATGAGTGTAATGACGCTGTAACCAAAGAGCTTACGGAAAAAGAGCTTACGGAAATGATAAAGAAAAGTATGGAAAAAAGCTCACTCGATAAACTTGTGGATACTGAGGTTGATGGAAAAGTTAAAAAGGCGATAGATAATGCAAAGGCTTTAGCGATTACTGAGGATACAAGCACTAGAAACCGTGAAGATGCACGTAAAGAATGTATTAAAGTCTACGGAAAACCCATATTAACACCTATCGAAGCACAACGTTTAGAGGACGCTGTAGGGGTAGGGATGAACAAAGGAGCGTTAGTTCACTACACTGATATATCCGAGACACTAAATAGGACTTCTAGCGGACAAAAAAGTTGTAAAAGCTACAATATGGCATCAATTAAGAGACTGGATAGACAAGCACTCCAGTTAGCAAACGAGATAAGGACAAGCCTTACTGCAAGAGACACGGAAAGCTTCTCTACCTCAACAATAGGACACATTAAACCTAACAAGATATGGAAAGCCACTCATTGCGACAATCCTCACGTGTTTACACAAAAGGAACAGACCGAAGAGGGCGGGTTCATAGTTGACCTGGTAGTTGACGCTAGTGGTTCCAATTCGGGGCAACAAATAATGGTAGGACAAGCGTGTTATGTAATCGCAAAAGCATTTAATCTAGTAGGTATTCCAATCAGAGTCGTGTCTTTTAGAACTTATAAGGGCGGTACGGTGCTAGAGCGTATGAGAGACTATCACGACCCTATGAAAAAGACCGAAGACGTGCTTGGGTACAATGCCGATGGAGCGAACAGAGACGGGTTGGCTTACCGTTCGGTATATGAATTATCTGATAAAGACCCTAGCCTTAACCACATAATGATATGCTTCTCTGACGGACAGCCAAGTGGTTCAAGCCACCTTATTCGTAGTGCTGGTGGGTCTAATAGCTATGAAAACCAACACGACGAATATGGAGTGATAGACAAGTCAAAACCCCTCAACTATCTGTTCAACGGAAAAGACGGCTTAGATGATACTGCGGAAGCTATTAGAGACATTAGAAAAAAGGGTGTCGCCTTGATGGGGGTTTACGCTACTGACTATAAAGACCCTAGAGCCTTAAAGTGTGAACAACTGTGTTTTGGCAAGGACTTTGCGAACATTAACACACCAGGCACTATGGTTCCTGTCGTAGCAAAATACATAAAACAACAAATTGCAAAGACTTTCGAGTAATAGTGACAAATAAGGGGTTGACAGTGTGTTCAACCCCTTGTATACTGTGCTTGCTTAGTTTCTACTAAGGAGGTAGTTTTATGAATGATGAAGTAATAATCAAAACTAAAAACGAAGCATTAGAATTAATTGCGGATATTGCCAATGACTATGATAATTGCAAGACTATCGAGCAATTTAAGGCATTGGTTGATGAAATGGCGGAGTTTGCCAAACGAGGTTTAAAACTCGATAAATAGTGATTACTAAGTGAAAGGGGGTGGAGAAGAAATGGCTATTGAGGAAAACACAAAGAAGTATGATGATAAACAGGCTACTAACGTCAGAATAGACCCGACGTTAAAAGACAGATTATTGCAAGAAGCAGATGAAAAGAAAAAGACTATGGCAGAAATAATTAATGATATGCTAAGAAGACGCTATAAATAAGGGAGGCAAGTACGAATGAAATTGAATGTTCTAAAAGCAGTTTGGAACACACAAGAGGGTTATGTATTTGTTCCTAGACGTAAGGGTAAAGTATGGGACGAGGGTAGAGCGTTTGAGTATCCAGCCGATTGGGTTGCTATTCAATCCCGCATTATCAAGTCAGCAGACGACGATTGGGATACTTATTGGTGTCCTATGGTCTTCGATAAGCCCAAGAGACTCAAGGAGAACGCCAAACGAGAACAAGGTATTCTGTGGGCGGACTTGGACGAAGTCGACCCTAAAGATTTAGGAAATTTAAGACCCTCTATAGCGTGGGCATCCTCGGAAAACCGTTATCAATGCTTATGGTCTCTTGATAGCAAACACGATATTGATGTTGTAGAGCAAGTGAATAAAGATTTAACCTACCACATAGGAGCTGATAAGGGTGGTTGGGACGTAACCCAAGTGCTAAGAGTACCTGGAAGTCCTAATTTCAAGTATGACCCACCGCAACAAGGCACGTTCCTATGGGCTGAGAAAAACTCTTATGTGCTTGAGAAAGTGCAAGAGCAGGTAGTGGCTACGGAGAGCGTCGAGGGCTCTAGTACAAAGAACGTTATTGAAATGGTTCTTTCAGAGTGGACAATACCACCAAGAACACGAGACTTACTCTTGACTAAGCCCGAAGAGGTAGAACAAGGAGAACGTTCCGATAGATTGTGGGAGATAGAGACATCACTCATAGAGTCGGGAGTGCCTTTGATGGACATAGTAGACGTGATATTGATGTGTGCCTGGAACAAGTTTAAGGGCAGACGTAATGAAGCCGAGCAAATCTATCACGAGGTAATGAAAGCGGATAAGCACGTTAAGACAAGAGTTGAAGAAGAAAAGAAAGTATTATCTCCAGTAGAAGACCGCATACGAAAAGATATGTGGGCTATACCGTTCGATACGTTCGTTTCCACAAGAATAGAAGCTCCAAAGTGGCTTGTGGAGGGCATCTGGCAAAGTGGAACGTACGGAATGATTGCTGGAGAGCCTAAGACGTACAAGTCAGTTCAAGCAACGGACATAGCCTTATCAGTAGCGACAGGACGTCCTTACGTTGGGCAGTTCCCAATAGGTATATCGGGAGCCGTGTTGTATATCCAAGAGGAAAACAACGCTCAAACGGTACAGGACAGGATATTCAAGACAGCGTATGCAAAAGGTATGTTAACCGCAACTCCTTGTGGTTGGGCATTGGCAGACGATTTACCCTTGTATTTCTCCAATAACTACGGTGTAGACTTAACCACAAAGGATAGCAGAGAGCTGATTGAAGCCACCATAATCAAGCTAAAGCCCGTTCTTATCATCTTAGACCCACTGTATATGATGCTAGGACAAGTGGACGAGAATAGTGCCAAAGAGGTTGGCGACATTCTAAGATGGCTGACCTACATAAGAAATGAGTATGGCGTCGCATTAATGATATGCCACCATTATAACAAAGGCGGTTCGAGTGCAAGAGGTGGACAACGTGTAAGAGGTTCATCGGCATTTCACGCTTGGGTAGAGTCGGCATTATACATCAAATCGACAGCAGAGCCTAACACCGTGAAGATAGAGCGTGAGTTCAGAGCCTACCCAAGTATGGAAGAATTAACTATGAGGGTGGATATGGGGGCTCCAGGAGAGCTTTATTACAGGATAAGTATGGAGCAGACGGACGATACAAAAGGAACCGATGCGAAGCAAGAGCAAATCATTAACTTGTTAGCCACATCACATCGTAGCTTTGAGGAAATGAGAACGCTTGTAAGTATGACGAGAAGAGAGCTAGTAGAAACACTTAAAACACTTGAAACAGCAGACTTGCTAGAGAGAAAAGGTGGTAACAAAGGTGGCAAGACGCTGTATAGCTTGAAAGAAAGGTTCGTGGATAAAGATGACGACAGCAAAGAGGACGTACAAGTATAAGACAACGCCTACCGTTGAACAGACTTACGCCCTAAAGAGTGCCTTAAAGCAAGGTAAGTATGGCATCTTCTTTCAACAGCGTGTAGGTAAAACAAAAGTGGCAATAGACTTCTGTGGGGTAAACTACTTCAAGAAGAACGCTAGAAAGGTTTTAATAGTGTGTCCATTATCAGTGCGGAGTGAGTGGGAAGCTCAAGTAGACGACCACTTACCCGACGAGATACCTAGATTGGTGTTTATGTATCCCGATAAAGATATGAAGATTAATGAGCTACTTAAATGCACTAAGAAACCTATAGCACCGCTCGTATTCCTGGTTGTCAATTATGACAAGCTGACAACCCAGAGAGAACGTATTCTCTGGTGGGACGCCGACATTGTAATCTTCGACGAGAGCCACTTAGTCAAACACCACAATAGCAAACGTTCTAAGGCATCAGCATCTATTACTAAAAATAAGGATATGGTGCTTTTGCTTACGGGAACCCCAATCACGAAGAGTTGGACGGACATATTCAGCCAGTTTAAAGTGATGAACCCCGAAATATTCGGTAGTAGATGGGTAGCATTCCGTGAGAAGTACGCTATAATGGGTGGCTATATGAACAAGCAAGTAGTTGGGTGTACCGACATTGACGATATTAAAGCAATCGTGAAAGACCACTCGGTAAGAGTGCTGAGGAAGTCGGTAATGAAAGAGCCCGAAATAGAGGAGATTATACTCAAAATCCCATTCGAGCCATCAGCTCAGAAGAGGTACGACGAGCTGAAAAAGACGTGGGTAACTGAGCTTAACTCTGGTGCAGTAGTCGAGGGAGACCTTGCAGTTACAAGGCTTATGAGACTCCAGCAGTTCTGTGGAGGATTTGCAACGTCAAGTGAGGGCGTCGTTGAGCAGATAAGTAGTGCAAAAGCAGAGGTATTGCGAGACCTATTAACCACAAAGCAATGTGGTAATGAGAAGATGGTAATATTCCATCGGTTCAAGGCAGAGGCGGTATTGCTCCAACACGTACTTAGGAAATTCAACGTCGGTTATTACAACGGCTCGGTTCCCGAAGATGAACGGCTCAAGGTTAGAAAAGATTTCCAGGCGGGAAAACTTGACGCTATTGTAGTTCAAATTGCGACGGGAGCTATGGGCGTATCGTTTGACACGGCTCATATCAACGTCTTTTACTCTCTCGATTTTAGCTTGATGAATTATCTACAGGCTAAAGATAGAGTGATGGGGCGTAACCAAACGAGTGAGGTAGTGACGAATTACTACCTGGCTATAGACAAATCAATAGACTTGAAACTGATTAACACGTTAAAGAACAACGAAGACTTCGCTAGTTCTGTATCTGACGCCTATAAGGCAGTTTTGAAAGGAAGTATTTAGTATGAAAAGAGAAGATTTAGAGAAATTAGTTGGTAAACTTGGTAGCTTAATGGATAGTATGCCAAAGACATTAAGAGTTGAAATGGCTGAGCATTTAACGGTGGACTTCTTACACGCCAGTATCTTAGAGAGTGTGTCTAAACACGTCTTTATGAAAGAGCAACTAACCACTATATTTAAGCTTGAAGACGACGTTGCAGACGAAATACTGAGATGTGTAACTCTACGTATCCAAGACAATGTGTTAGAGACTATAGCCAAAGGTAGAGCGGAGGGGAAAATCTAATGAGGATAAGCAATCACGCAATGACACGTTATATGACTAGAATGGGCGTGTCGTTCTCTCCCGGCATAGAAAAGCAAGTGATAACTATGGTGGAGCAAGGCACGATAATAACGCCAAAGCGAGCTATAGAGCTAGGCTTTAAGCTGACTAAACTAATACGACGTGATATTTATGTGGAGATGTATGACCATAACACAGCCGAAGTGCTACTCGGCATCATTGCTAAAGACAATACTCTCAAAACAATCTTGACGAAAGATATGTTTATAGAGAATAGCCAAAAGGCAGAGCTGTTACGACAGCGTGCAGAGGGGGTGGAAGAGCTTGTATCGACAATGTAGTGGCTGTCCAAGAGAGATAAGCGAGCACATTACCACAAACCCATATCAAGCAGACATAATGGTAATAGGCGATATACCTACTGGGTTCGAGATTATACAGGGCGAGCTATTCTGCGACACGGCGAGCAAGCAATTATACAGGGAGCTCTACGACGTCGGAATTGACCTCTCACAGTGTTATACTACGAAAGCGATAAAGTGTAACGCCCATAACGAAAAACCCAACAGCAAGGCGATTAAGGCGTGTAGAGAGATACTCGAAGAAGAGATTAGCATAGTGAACCCAAAGTATATCCTTACTCTGGGTTCAGCGTCTCTGGCGGTGCTTCTGGGGAAGACCAACGTTGGAACCAATCACGGGAAAGTCTTTGACTATAAAGGCATAACGGTAATATCCACATACAATCCTAGTGCCTTTATAAGACAGCCCCACCTTGCAATCGAGTTCCGAGCCGATTTGACGTACTTCTCACGAGTGATGTGGGGCAAGAAAGCTGACCCTAGTGATTTTAAGTACAAGATTATACAGTCGTTAGAAATGCTGGAGAAACTGTGCGTGCATCTACAGGGCGAGGAAGTTATAGCGTATGACATCGAGTGCACAGGATTAGACCCGTACAAGAAAGGCGAGAAGCTGTATATGATGGGCATTGCTACTGAGAAAGGGGTTTACATAATACCACTTGAAACAGAGCATTTTAGAAACAATAGCGTACCCGTAGCTGAGTATTATGCCAGGATAAATGAGATACTCTCTAAAAACAAGATTAAGAAAGTGGCACATTATGGTAAATTTGACAATAGATGGCTACGAAACAGGGGTATACCTAACCCGCACATCGACTTTGACACCTACTTAGGAGCGTATCTACTCAACGTCAACACACCTCACGGACTCAAGTGGCTTGCCAAGACTTACTGTGGTGCTGAGGATTACGACGAGGGGATAGTGTTTAAAGGAGACCTCACAAAAGCTGAGTTTGAAGCTATGGCTAAGTATTGTGCTCTTGACTGTTACTACACGTTGAAGCTCTACCACATAATTAAGGCAGATATACTAGCAGACCCAGGACTTACAAAGGTGTTCCAATACATCATAATGCACGGAGAACGTGTGCTACAGCGTATAGAGAACAGGGGCATATATGTAAACCAGGAAGAGCTAGAGAGTGTGACAAAGCAATACACCAAAGACAAAGAGATACTGGATGCGGATATCCGAGCGATGCTTCCTACGGATATGACGCTGATGAACCTCAACTCCACAAAGCAGTTAGCCGAGTTATTCTTCGAGAAGTTAAAACTGCCAATCATCAGTGTGACACCGTCGGGGACTCCCGCAACGGGGAAGGCGACGCTCTTGAGACTTGCGGATTACAGTCCGCTGCCAGCGATGGTGCTAAAGTACAAGAAACTGGAGAAGTCACTTAACGGGTTCCTAACTCCGTGGGTTGCATACCTAAAGCGTGATGGACGGCTACATACCACATACAACATAGCCAAGACTGCTACTGGTAGACTATCAGCCGAAGACCCTAACCTACAGCAAGTACCAAGAGACGCCAATGTGAGACAGCTCATATCCGCTCCGCCTGGCAGAGTGTTCATCGAAGCTGACTATTCCCAAATCGAATTACGTATAGGGGCTTTCGTTGCAGGGGAAGACGTGATGAAAGAGGCATACCGAATGGGACGTGACTTACACGCTCTAACTGCCTCTAACGTTGCAAAGGTAAACATAGCCGATGTTACCAAGCAACAGAGGAGTAATGCCAAAGCGGTAAACTTCGGGTTCCTCTTCGGAATGGGGGAGCGAGGGTTCAAAGATTACGCATTTGACAGTTATGGGGCAATATTCACGGAAGAAGAGTCCAAAATAGCCCGTGACACCTATTTTACAACGTATCCTGGACTACTACCCTGGCACGAAAGACAGCGTAAAGAGGTAAGAAGACTTGGGTATGTAAAGACGGCTACTGGTAGAATAAGGCACCTACCAAACGTTCATAGCCCCGACAACGAAGTGCGAAGCGGTGCAGAACGCCAAGCCATCAACACTCCTGTTCAGTCTTTTGCAAGCGACATCACAATGTTGGCAATGATATTGATAGACGGTAAACTACAAAAGCTATACGGAGATACTAGAGCGTGCTTAGTCGGGCAAGTACACGACGCTATAATGGCTGAGTGTGATGAAGACATAGGCGAGGAAGTGGCTCTACTCGTTAAAGAGTGTATGGAGAGCGTACCAAAGGTACTGACTAAGTATTTTGGCATTACTTTAGACGTACCCCTTGTGGCAGAAGTTGAGCTCGGCTCGGCTTGGGGAATCGGCAGAATCGTTGAAATTCCAACGAAATAAAAATATTTAAAAAACCTCTTGACAAGCTCCGCAATGAAATGTTACAATGGTTTTACAAGCAAAGCAACTCGGCGGAGTTTGTCAATAAAAGAAAGGAGAAACGAAATGGCAGTAGTAGCAAAGAAAGAACGCTCTGATAAACTCAGAAGAAGACCTTACAAGATAAGATACTTTTTCTTAGCGGTCAGTAGAACGACAATGCACGTAGGAATGAGTCACGGTGGGTTAGTGTATGCACATAAGAATCACGGAGTAACCGCCTTGTACTTAGCAGATTTGGCTACCTTGAAAGTAACCGAAGTAAAAGAGCCTCCCGAAGATTTCCTAAGACGTTGGAGACTTCACTACAACGAACCAACTTGGGAGTACGCTAAGGACGTAGAGTATGACATACCAGCACCAGTAGAGGGGGCGTAAGCAATGGCGGACTTGCTAGGCATTTGGTTAGCACTTATGTTAGCTTTTGCATCTCTATTGGCTGGGTATGTGGCGTACGCTATGCTTAAACGAGAGCTTATGATAAAGGAAGAGAGGAAAAGATATGGCAGTAGGAAGTGCAAGTAAGATAAACAGATGGAGACGTTGCAAACACGCTTGTTACTACAGTGACGTGATGGGAATTGAGCCTGTAATAAAGTCTATAGCACCACAAAAGGGCACAATACTTCACGAATGCTTAACCAACTATTACAGGGGAAAGGATTGGACAGACCCTATCAAGAACCTGGTAATAGATATGGAGAACGTGTTTGATGAAGAACGTGAGGAATGGGCGTACTTACCGAAAGAGTTGTATAGGATAGCAAAGAGTTATATCAACGCTTTCAAGGGAATAGACGCTGGAGCTACCACACTAGAAACGGAATACAAGGTTGAGTATAAGCTGAATGAGAACCATACCTACATCGGATACATAGATTGGATTGTGATGGACTCCGACAAGAGAGTGTGGATAGTAGACCACAAAACCGTTAAGGTACTACCAGAGGAACGTGACTTGTATATGGATTTGCAGTTAGTGATGTACTTTGACGCTGTTATGAATGACAAAGCCTTGATGGACAAGATAGCAAAATTAGGTGGAACACTCTCGGGCTTTATGTTCAATCACGTAAAGACCAAAGCACCTAAAGAACCCGCACTACTGAAAAGTGGAGCACTATCAAAAGCACAGATAGACACCGATGTTACTACCTACTTCGAGACAGTTAAGAAATATGGCTTAGACCCAAAAGACTACGAGGATATGGTAGAAAAGCTAAGTAAGAACGTGTATTTCAAGCGTATGAAATTGCCAGCTAATAGACGTACTATAGACATTATAAAAGCTGAAATCATTGCCACTTTAGACGAGTATGATTGTTATATGGCAGACCCTAGTGCTTTTGAGAAAACACGATTTGTAAGAAACACGTTAAAGCAAAGATGTTCTTGGGATTGTTCGTACCAAAAGCTATGCTATGCAGAACTTGCGGGAATGCACATAGAGGATATAATAGCCTCTGATTATCAAGAGCGTAAGTCCAATAGGACTGAGGAGAACAACGATGGCGAGTAAAAAAGACGTTGCGGTTGAGGACATATTTGAGTTAGACATACTTAATGACAGCCTTGACCTAGACAGCGAGGACGACTTTGAAGCAGTAGTGCTTAACGCTACTAAGCCCGTTGAAGAGGACTTGTTTGTGGCAGACTTTACAGTAGCACCCGATGTATTCATTGAACCAAGAACGGCTAGTGTCAGTCCAAGTAGTGACATATCAGACCTCATTACCGACATTGACGACAACGTAGAATTTTTAACCTGGTGTATCTATGGTAAAAATGGTACGGGTAAAACGACGTTGTTAAGCACGACAGAGGGTATGTTGGTATTGGCATCGGAAGATGGCACCCTAGCTATCAAGGACAAGTCGAAAGACAAGGCTAAAAAGCTGAGGATTGACACTTGGGAAAAACTTGAACAAGTATATTGGTTATTGGCACAATCCCCTATTAAAAAAGACAAGAAAACAGGTAAGATACTCGGCATCGAGATACCAGTTAAAGGGGGCAAATTCCTAGTTAAGTCCATCGGTTTTGATACTGTGGATAGACTAGCTGAGGTATGTATGAGAAACGTCGTATTAGGCGAGAAAGCCAAAGACGCCGACAAAGACATACTCAAGAAAACGCTTAGGAATTGGGGCGATATGGGAGAGAAAATGAAGTTTTGGTTACAGCAATTCGAGGAGCTACCAGTACAGCGTATAATGTTATGCCAAGAGGGTAGCAACTCCGAAGACGTTGACTCCGATGAATTCGGTATCTACCCAGCTCTAAATCAAGGATTGCGTAAATACGTTCTATCCGAAGCTGATATAATCGCAAGATTATCTATAGCTAAGACAGACAAGGGAATGCAATTCAGAATGTCAGCTCTACCTAATTCCAAGTACGTAACCAAAGACAGAACCACAAAGCTAAGTGGTGTAATCGCTAACCCTAGTTTAGATAAGTTGTATAACTTAGTATTTAAGTAGTCCTAATAGGACAGGAAGAGGTACAAAATGAGTAAGATTAACGTAGATTTTAGTGGAGTAGAAGATAATGGTGGAGTAGCTGTTGGAAACCATACAGCCAAAGTAGTATCCGTAACCAAAGAGCCTGGACAGGGCGAGTTCCCTTATCTTAAATGGGACTTGGTAATAACGTCGAATATCTCAAAAGGTCTGCACATCAACCACATTACCAGCTTGAAGCCATCAGCACTGTTCAACCTTAGAAACACCTTAACCGCTCTTGGGGTTACTGTTCCTAAGTCAGCTATCACATTTGACCCAGACGCTCTAAGAGGTAAGAGTCTTGGTATCGAAGTATTCCTAAAGGAGTCTGAGGGTAAAGAGTACAGCAATATCAAGAAAGTATTCCCAGTAGGAGCTACTACAACTAAGGCAACGGCTAAAGCAGTAGAGCCCGATAATGACATAGACATCGACGTTGTTATGGACTTAGACGACGAGATAGAGCTGTAGGATGGAAACAGGCTTATGGAAGTTTGGAGACGGCACAGGAAAGTATAGCGGAAAACCTAATCAGCCAACCGAAACCTCTATAGTCAACGCCACTGTTAAAGCTGTTAGGAAAGAGTATCCTAACAGCGTAGTGGTAAAGATACACGGTGGGGGGTTCCAGTCAGCTGGGATTCCCGACTTGTATATAGCGGTAGATGGCGAGGGTTTGTGGGTAGAAATGAAACGACCTGGCTCAGATACTACAGCGTTACAAAAGCGTTTCCTGGAGAAGTTGTGGGCTAATAGCATACCTTGTGGTACAGCCGATAACCCCGAAATGGTGCTTGCAATACTGAGACAGCTCCTAATAAGAAAGAGTAGAGCGTAAGCCCTACTCTTTTTTTATTTCTTTACTACCGCTACCGTCTTGGGCACCAGTATCGTGTTGATACCGAGCGTCTTTAGACGTGCTTGTTCATCTAACGCACCTTTTTTATAGGTGTAGAACCCCGTTTGTAACGCCCACCCAGCCGTAGGAACCGCTTCCGAGGGTACTGTGGTAAGCTTTGTCTTGAGCTTTAACCCTTTGGCGAGTCCTTTTGCTGTAACGTCTGCCAGCTTCATCACGAAGTTGGTGTCAGATAACAGCTTGTTATTGCCTGGATTGGTAATGAACAAGTTCTCCACAAGCATAGAGTTGATAGGCTCTCGTACCATATGCAGATTACCTTTCTTACGTCCTCTATCGGTAATACCATAAGGGGCTAAGAACGCCATAACCTCGTCGTGCACAGCGTTTCTAACCTCTGCGGAGTTACCTCTTGGCGTTGTGAATATCCAAGACTCATACCCATTTGCTTCGGGTATATTAAAGGCATTGACGTGGCTGGAGAAGACGAAGTCTGCCCCGACTGCCTTTGCCATATCCGTACGCTCCTTGAGTGACAGCGTGCTGTCATCCGACCTTGTGACTAAGAACGTGCCCTCATAATTTCTAACCAGGAATTCCCGCATCGCCATCCCCATCTTTAGATTGACGTCCTTTTCTTTCTTGCCTAATCCTATTGCTCCTGGGTCAGCTCCCCCGTGTCCAATATCTATCACGATAATTGGGTGTGGTAAGCTCTTAAATTTCTTTGCTTCTAGCACTGTAATAGGTTGTGTTCCCATAGTAATTCCTCCTATGTTGTCTTGAACATATATGTCTGCATAACTTAGCATCATCGCATCATATACTCTATAAAATCCAAATGCTCTCTGTAAATCTTCGGCTGTGCCGTCCTCTAAAACGAGAAACAGTAATTCTCCCGTCATAAGATGCCCGACACCCATACGTGGCATAGCCGTCTGAGGGCGTATATTGAGCGTAGAGCCGATTTCACACTTTTCTCGATTACGGATAAGCATAGCACTTCCAGACACGACAAATCGAGCGTCTGCTACATCAAGCATATTATAGTCCTCTGTGATTTCTACCCCACCGTCTTTGTAAACCATCAGCACAGGAAGACCCTCTGGAATGGTATTATAAACGTCTCCGCTTACTGCCATAAATCCTATGGGCTTCTTTGTGGTAATGCTGTACGGATTGGCTGATAAAACTAAGGGGGAGCTCTTGCTTCCCCCACACACAGACACGGATAAATCCGACGCTGTAATGGTATATCCTAGCATAGTAACTCCCCCTTTCTGTTATTTGAATGTAGCGTCTGCCTCGATAGCCTTTTGCGTGAAAGAGTTATTCTTCCACCAGGCTATGATAGCTGTTACCAACGTGAAGATGGTCGACAGTATCTCGGTTAATTCCTCGCTACCAACTGGAAACGGGGCATACCCAAAGCTTACTAATAGCTGGTTGACTAACGCAAGGGCTAGTACAACGGTTCTTATGATTGTTCCTCTTGATATTTTATTCATTAGACCCCTCCTCTTAAAGCAAAGGCTACAAACAAGCTGATTAGGGATACGCAACAGCTCACGATTACTCCCCAAAATGTCATATTTGCCTTATACCGTTCCACAAATACTCGATTAACTTCTTTTTTCTCGTCTCTTACAGCCAGGTCTTGTTGAACATCGGTCTTTTCAATTAACCCGACTCTGTCATTTAAGGCGGATAAGTTCTTATCTATAGCAGATAAGGTTGTTTTAACCTCCTCGTTAGACGTAATCTGTCTCTTGTTAAACTCCATACCTTGTACGTTAAGCACTTTTAGTTCTGTAAGGGTGTCTTTTATAGCGTCAAGGTTGCTTAGAGTCCTTTTCATATTGTCCATATCTGTCGCTAAGGTGGCTAAAAGCTCGGTATGTTTTAGTTGCATTTCCATTGTGCAGTCTTGCATAAAGCCACCACCCTTTCTGTTGTTAATAACGTTCTTGTCATAGTTTTTGTCCTCCCTTATTTGCTATCTAGGCGTGTATGCACTGTATTTCGGCTTTCTACCCCCTGGGGTATACTGCATCTTTTCAAGCTCTGCCATTGATGGTACGGGTAGTCCCTCTTGTTCAAGGTAATTCACGTACTCTTGCAGTTGGTCTCGATACTGGTATGCTTGGTTATTCAGCGTGTTATACTGGTTTTTCACTGGTACAAGACTCTGGAACAACGGCATCTGAGTAGGTTTCATTGGGTCTGGCTCTGCCCCTGTGAGGGCGTTGTACCCAGTTCCTAGCATCTTCCTCGCACTTTCTGCAACACCTAGTTGTTGTATAAAGTAGTTGGCGACCTTTGGGATACCAAACGTATCTGTTCCTGGTAAGAGGGGAGTCTCTTGACCCTGGAATTGTTCGATTGGCTGGTTAAATCCTAACGACGTGTTAGCGGGTATTTCAAACGCCGCCTTTATCGCTGGGTGTAACATCTCTAATATGTTCATATCAAAGGACTCTCCTAAGTCAAGGCGTAAACGTCCTATGTCTATAATAGGCAAGTTCCAGTTAAGATACTGGACATTACCTTGTGGGTCTATCCCTAGTGGAATAGCGAGTCCCTCTTTTAGATAGTCGTCAGTGACGGGAGCATTGCCATTGTTGTTTACCTCAATAGCGTCATAAGACGACCTAACTAGCTCTGATACCATATTTACTTTACCAAGATTAGTATACACATTTTTTACCTGTATTGGAAGATTTTTCCTCATATATGTGTAATAGGGAGCTAATCTTCTGAACACGTTACGTTCTGGTAGCGTCAAGTCCCTGTAATCGACGTGATACGCTCTAACGGCACTCGCTGCCTCTTCTAGTCCAAAGCCCTGGTCGAGCTTGTCTATGAAGTGGGAAAGCCTTGTGAGTGTCTCTACGCCATCGCCCATATTGGCTACAGCGTTAAGTACAGGATTTCCTACTTGCCCAGCTACTTCATTTCTGATGGTACTTGAAGAATTCTGTATCAGATTTCCCTTACTAACACCCGACCAGCCTAAGCCTAAGTCTCTGAAATGGTTTAGCAGTTCTATGTGAGTATAGGTGTTGTTACCAAGTGTTATGGTACTTATACCTTTACCCCCTATGATACCCTCTCTGATACTCTGCTCTGAGTTAAACTCTTTCGAGTAGTTTCCCACAGAACCCGTTTCGGGGTCTACAGCACGTATGCTCTCGTGAGGTTGCATAGGGACTGCGGAGTTCTCTCTAGCGTACTGCCGTGACAGCCTTTGGTTGTACTTGTATGGTGTCTCTCCAGCTCTAGGGGGCTCTGTGGAATTCTTCAAGAAGTCATCTAAACCCTTTGCAAAACTAGCGTCAGCTTTCATTCGCTGTTTGTAGTTGAGTTGTGGCTTAGCTTTAAAATCTGGTGGGTTCTTATAGGCAAACTCGCCCTTGTGAAACATCGTGTCTCCGACTCTCACAAACCCCTCGGATTTAGACCCTGTAAGAACCTCAACCGCCTTGCTCCAAGAGATAGCCTTTACGCCGTCAAAGAAATTCATTGCCGGCTCGCCTATGGCGTTTCTCAGTATGAACGCTGGGTTCAAGGAAGTCTGTAACCTCTTCATAGCGTTAGTTACATTGTCCATATAACTTACTAGCTGAGCTACACCCAGGTTGGTTGAGAACGTATCCACAATCCTGTTTAGCTGATTGACAACCTCTGGCATTGCAAAAAACTCGTCCTTGCCTATTTTGATTGGCGTGGCTCCGTACATCATCTTAGTATTAATCAAACTACTGAACCCAGGCTCTAGCCTTATAGCGTTCTGAATGTCTGCTACTAGACGCCTATTAAGGTCTACACGCAAACTCTCCGTGTTTCTTAGTGCCATAGACATAATGATATTGTCTACAGGCTCTTTGCCGTATATTCGAGCGTCAAACATAGACTCGATTTGTTTCTCGTCTGCTGAAAATGACTGCTGGGAGGTGTTGGTCTTGATGTTGTCAACGTCACTCTTGTCCATACTGCTGATTTTCATTGTGTCTCTGTCTGTGTTTTTGTATACAGCGTGAACGTAATTCTCTGGGGTTACTATGTTCTTTATAGGCTTGTCTGAGTCTACACCAAACCCGAATACCCCCTTTGATTTGTCGGACTGTTCCACATTGGAAAATATCGTTCCTCTGGTTTCATCAAAGTCTTTGAGTGCACCGAAGTACATCGTAACTTTTCCCGATGCACGTTCTATAATTTCCATCTCTGCGTCCTTAACCTGGTTGTTCTTTATAAACTTCTGCATCTTAGGGTCTGAAAATGCCTGCCTTAGAATCTCTCGAGACGCCTCAGCTAATTCTAGCATACTATCATCAATTAGTTCTAAAGCGTCGTCGGTTCCCATAACCTCGTCCAGAACGTCCTCAAGTTCTCTGCCTCGTAGTAATTCCCATCCTACCCTAGACGCATCGGAGTTGTTACGCTGTCTGTAATAGCTTACGCCCTTCATTAGCGTCTCACTCTTTAAGAACGCCTTATCCAGCGTATGTGTCTCGTCCCAAAATATATTGGTCGCTGACTCTGCTGTCTTATAAGGTATAGCCGTCTCCAGATGTAGGTACTTTGACATCTTCTTTGCAAAGTCGTTTCGGGCGTCTATAGCGTAGTCAAATTTATCGTTGATTTCAGCACGCTTAGCTATTGCCTTTTCTGGGGTTATCTTTGCCGACTTTACATCGCTGTCCACTTTCATTAAAGCATCGTTACGTGTTCTTACCAGTTTAGACTTCTTACCCATATACTCTGGCTGGAATATGTACCCCAAAATGTCTCTTCCCTGTCTGATACCAGGCAGTCCAAAGGCTACTTCCCCAGCTTTTTTCATTGCTGGGTTTTTGGCTACGTTAGTAAGTTCCACAATAGGTAGCACCTTGTTATTGAACGGGTTGTGGTATCTAAAGAAGAACCGCCCCTTAGACGCATCGTAAGCACGTTGCAATCCATTGGCAAATTCAATTCCATCTCCAAGCTCTTTGACCTGGCTCCTTAGTCCACGTTCTGAGTCAAATCGTTGTAGAACGCTGGCTACTCGTGCGTCATCTAGCTTTGGTGCTTTCTTGCCATACCTAAATGATATAATATCTTTAGATAGTATTTCAAGCTTTGTAGAATCCATAGACTTAAAGCCAGCATACAGAGACTCAAGAACGTCTAATTCTCTTATGTCTAGGGTCTTGTCCAGTAGTTTAGTCCCTATCTGAGCGTCGTCCATATTCGGGTAGATACGTTTTAATTGCATAGTACGGACTTCATCTTTGGCTAATTCAAACTCTGGCTTAGTCATACCCGCTTTCCAGTCTGGGATTAAATCCCAACCAGTGTTCTTGTTTAAGCCCTCAAGAACGCCTTTTACTCCACCTACCATTGTGTCAAACTCGTCTAAGCTCTTAGCACCCTTGATAGCTGAGTATAGGTTAGCTCCACCAGTTGCACCAGAGAGACCTTTTCCCAGAGCACTTGACAGGGAACCCGAACGACTTTTTATAGCTTTAGTCAGCTCGCTCATACCGTCAAACCCAGTGATAATGCCCTCTTGAGACTTACTACTTGACTTTGCGAAGTTGTTTATGATGTCCTCATTCAGCCCGTTAAAGCCCTTATCCATCAAATACTCAAGCGTCTTTAGGTCTGTGGCTTTGCTTGTCTTAGTCAATGAATACGCTGTACGCATTAACAACTCGGCTTGGTCTTTATCTTTAGTCACTTTCATCGCTTGAGCGAGAACCTTTGCGGGCTCTAACACAAAGTCAGCCGTGTCAAACTCTTTCGCAATAGCCGTAGCTATGTCGTCTATGTGCCCTGTTTGAGTGGTTGCAAGCTTGCCTAGAGCCTCTTTAGTTACGCCTTTTGCAACGTTCTTACCAAGTCCGAGAGCCCCAAAAGAAACCCATGAAAGAGGGTCGACAACGATGTCGGCTCCCAGTGTGGCGATGTTTCTGATGGTGTTGCTTCCGTCCCAAGTCCAGGGTTTGTACCATTTTCCGTCGGGGTTCTCGTCTGCTTTCCAGCCCATTGTATCAAACACGTCAGTCATTGTGTCTTGGCGTTTCCCTGTGAAACTATCCACATAGGACTTGCCTAGACTTCCTAGCGTGTTCTGTTTACCTGGTGTCTGGATACCCTTTACAACGTCGTGAATGACGTTAGTTGAAGCACTACCCGTCATCTGCAATACTCTTAAAACCCCATTAAGCAACCCACCATCTCCATCGGCATCACGCTCTGGGACGGGTGCTCCCACCCCAGTTAAGCGTGTTTTGTAATTCTCGATAGATTTGTATGGGTTGTTCATAGGGATTAAAGGATTGGACGCTGTAGGCAGTTTGTACCCTTGACCCGCTAAGCTGTACTTAGGGGGCTTAGGCATCTTCTGTTGTGGCGTGTAGCCATTGTACTTTTGATAATCAAACTGTGCCATACAGCACCTCCTCTATCTTCTACCTGGTACGAAGAACCTTGACGCCCCAGCCATCTGGCTAGGCTGAGTCCTAGACATAGGCTGTGCCACTTGAGGCTTAACAATCTGGCTTACGATATAGTCCTTAGTCGCTGGGTCTTGGAACATTGGGTTAGCATCTAGCATAGCTAGTGTGCTTTGATATTCCTGTGGAGTCTTTGGCGAGCCATAACTAGCCACAAACTGATTGCCGGCGTCATAAGCATATTGCTGGTCGTATCTCTTGCTTGCATCTTGCTGAGCTCCGAATTGTGCCCACCCAAGAGAGTTACCAGCTCCGGACGACGCTCTTGAGGCTGAGAGACTCTGACCGAATTGCTTGTCTCCAACAGCGTCTCTTTGCTGAGTGTAGTCGAAGTTTCTTGTATCGGTAGCTTGCTGATAGCCGAAGTTTCTTGTATCTGTGGACTTCTGCCAATCAAAGGTCTGTCCCCATTGGTTCTGTTGCATATCCTGTCCTCGTGCTGTCAATTCAGCGGACAATCCTTGCATACCTAATTGGGCTTGTGTGCTTCTATCTGCCATAAGGTTCTGATTTACCATACCCATACCGCTAGACATTGCACCCGTTCTCATTTGTCCTATGTTCATCATAGCACTGTTAAGTTGACTCTGTAGGTCTCCGAAACGCTGTGCCACAAAGTTACTTACGTTCATTCCCTGGGACTCTGCAAGTCTCGATTTAGCCTCAGCGTAGATACCAGACTGCACTAACCCTTTAGAGTTAAGGTCTTCTAGCATCTCTTTATGGAACCCTTCGGCTTCTCTTCTTATCATTGCAATAGCGTTAGCTGTCTCTGGGTCGTCCATTCCCATTTGTCCTCTGATTTGAGCGGTTAAGTCTCCACCCATCTTATCTATGTAGGATAGCATACCCTCCATCATCGCCGCCATTGTTGCCTGGTCTTGCACAGACGCACTAGCGTAATCATTTCTGATTTGGCTTACGGACTGTCCTACACTTCCTCCACCACCGCCACTGCCCACATTAGTCTCTAGCTGAGGCTGGTCTTGAGGTACTTCCTGTCCGCCTATTAGCGTAGTGCTAGAGTCAGTAGACTGCTGTGACGCTTGAGGTGCTTGTGGACTAGGACTTCCGCCGCCGCCAGTATTTCTAGGCGGAGTGTATCCACCGCCTGTGCTTGGTGCCGCTTTCGTGTTGCCCAGTGGCGTTGGTGTATACCCAGGATTAGACCCAGTACCCAAGATAGTTGGGGATGGCTTAGTCAAATTAGCCCCAGCTCCCGTTGTTATTGCTCCTGGGGCTGTGATGGCTGCCGCCCCCGAAGCTTTTCCGTCTGTGGCGTACTTGTTGACGTCAAACGATTTTAAGTTTGACGTGTTTGGCTTGTTTGATACGAATGGAGTCAGTTTTTGTTTGCCCCCTGTGTCATAGGTTTTGTTCTTTTTAGCGTCCAATAACGCTTGCATTTGTCTGGTTTGTGCACTTGACATAATTTATACCTCCGTTAGTAACTAGGCACGATTATCACTTTAGCTGATAGTGCCTGTGCTGAATAGGTCGCATTACTCGTATACGCCTTTAAAAATAGGTTCTCACTTTGCCCTGGTGGGGAGATTACACTTGAGCGTAATAAGCCTAGAGAAACTGCTTGAGTCGTTACAGTCGCTAGTTTACCCGAAACAGACCCCCAAAGCTCAAATGTGGCAGTAGCGGTGGCGTTTGAAACGCCACCAATTACTTCTAACATTATTTTTACATTCCCTGTACCCCAATTTGATGGAGTCCATTGAATTAGTGTCCCTACCACAACAGCAGTTATGCTAACGGTAGTGTACGGCGTCGCTTGTGCAAATATCGAGTGCTCGTGAGAGAAATTTGCCAACGCCCCTGTCGAAACAGTATGTGCTTTTATCAAACCCCCCGACAAGCCGTCGGGGAGGTTGGATTCATCTATGTTGTTAAGAGCTGTCCTAAGACGCTCCACAAACATCTTGAAAAATGCTGGGCTCCATTTTTCGGGAGCCTTTTCTGAATTTAACCAGCCCATTACATATTCCCTCCTGGGATAGCCCCTCTCATTACGTACTCGATTGTGATACCTTGTATAGCACATCTACCCCGTAATTGTATTGTCAGAGTGCTTCCGAGTACAGCTCCGTATAACGGTGGCAGTATTCTTCGGCTATGTTTAGACCCAGCACCAGCTGGTATCTCAGTAGTATACGTTCCAGTTATGACGCCGTCTACTATCAAGTCCACGTACAAGAGCGTCGTATCTGACGTTCCTGCGATGTCCAGGAATATATTCCTAAACAGCTTGTACCGTTCTGGTGCCTTGAAGTTAAAGTCTTTTGACTTCCATTTGTACGCTACTGGTATAGCGTCATCGTAGTCAGTAACGTCGACTTCGTGTATCTGTCCTGTCTCACTAGAGCCAGCTAGTAGTATATCTTCTCCGTACTGATTAAACTTGAGCCACGAAGAAACTGACCAGCCCTCTCTAATTGCCCAAGAATTTCTAAGGAAATCATACACCCAAACTACATTGTTGACAAGACTTTCTTCTGTCGGTAACGCTACGAATAACTTGTTTCTCCAGTATACGATAGCGGACTGCGATAACCTACGTTTGTTTATCATATTCCAGTTAGGTAACACACGCTCTGTGGCTACGATACTGTTGGCTAAATCCGTAAATCTGACACCGTCTTGAGCCACATAAGCCACGTACTTGTCTGCCTGGCATATCCCTCTTGCAGAAGAACAGCCCTGTTCGGACTCTAGCCACGATACCGAGTAGTTGGACGTCTTGTTTCCTGTAAGCAACGCCATTGACCTCTGTTTGGAAACTAACACGTTCTGCCCGTATTTCAGTATGCTAAGGATATAATCCCCGTCCTCTGGGTTGAAGTCGATAAAGTCAAACGCATCCCACTTCTCTGGGTCTAAGATGTTGCTGTAACGTACTCTTGACTGGTTCTCAGCATCTACGCCCCATACTCTGTTGTGATGGGTAATCACGTGCTTTAGCGTAGGCGGAGAGTTAGGTACTGCCAATAACGTGTCTGTGGTACCGTCCCACTTCTTTAGCGGGTCTTTACCATTGGCTATTATCAGCTTGTCTCTCAGTACCGTAAAGCTATAATCTGTTCCCAGTGATAGCCCCGTTCCCAGTACCTTGACACTGGCGTTCCCGTCCATTGATAGAACGAGTTCGGTAAGCTTTGAGTTGTATCCATAGAACAACGCCTTTATCTGTACGAAGTTATTTGGTGGGCTAACTATGTTGTAACTAGCGTCCACGTTCGACCACGAAGACCAGCCTGTTATTCCGTCTGGCGACGTTCTACTCATAAGTGCAAGAGAACCGCCTCCGTTAGTATACTGAGCCAATACCTTGCCAGAGTTCAGCGTCTTAGCCATCGACACATCAATCGGTGCAGATGTCCACACAGCAAGCTTTAAGTCGTCTGCTTCTCTGAACGTGAAGCTGTTTATGATTGGAGTCTGCATCTCGTTTGTGGAGACGTAATCAATCTTGAGCTGGATATATGGGTTCATAGTCAAATCGCTATAATCCCAAGCCACGTTGTCAAAATCAAACTTCTGCCAAGCCGTCCACGTGTCATTGTTGTAGGACGTCTTAATCCAGGCTGTGATTTTGGTTACAGGGTTTAAGACTATGAAGTCTGCAAAGGCTCCCGCCATCTCAAACTCGATTGTGTCTTGCTTGTAGGACGTCAAGTCGTATACTGGGCTTGTCCAAGACCCTGTTGATTGGAACCCAACCGTATACCCTACATAGGATTTCTTGTGTATAGGGGATAACGTCAACGCCGTATTAGGTGTCAGCTTCACTCTGTACTGTAAATAATTGGCAACTGGAAGTGTTGCAAAGGTAGTATTTACCCAGGCTGTCCAAGTGATATTATCCACAGAAGTCCTTGTCTGTAACGCTGTAGCCGTGCCTGTCGGAGTCAAATCATCAAGAGTATACCCGATGCTCTCGGCAGTAAGCCCGCCCATTGCAAGGGTTACAACGTCAGATGTCCAGTACCCCTCGGAGAAGTACCCTGTTTTGTAGGCTAGAGTAAGCTCTTTAAACTCTGGTGTGAGTTTTAGTGTTACGTCCGTAGCAAAGTTTACTCTGAATTTCATATACTTTGCCCAGGGTAGCGTTGCTGTTGAAAGCGTCGCATAAGCCGACCAAGCAGAGTTATCAGCCGAGGTCTTATACTCGATTGACGCTGTAGTACCGCTTGGTATAGTTAAAGTTTTTACTAACGTCTCTGTTCCTATCTCTGGAGCGATAACTCCAGTGAAGTCCAGCACCGCTGTTTCGAACGTTCCTGTTCCGTAGTAGCTGTAGAATGTAGCATCCGCAATAGTTACTAGACTATTTTTAAGTCCCAGCGACTCTGCTTTAGTCCAAGCGTCTGAACGGGCTATGTTTGAAATACGAACTTCACCCATATCCATGTAAGCAGGTGTTGAGTTATCTGCACCTCTCCTACCTATATATAAAGGAAAGTTACCATATACCCCCGATGATTCATCTCTAGATACCCCTAGCAATGTATCATATACACCATTTGCATATAATTTATTCTCATTTGCAAACGCTAAACTTCGGTCAGAAGTTACGCCATAACAATTCCAGGAATTTGTCCTGTCTACAGTTGTGCCTGAACCATTGTATTTACTAACAGGCATCGTGTGACTAGTGAACGAAATTACGCCCGTGGTATCTTCTGTAAGCAGAAATGAGTTATTAGAGTTAAAATTCGAACTGTGCTCCATGATAATCTGTATTGCAGTTTTATAGGAATCCCTAAACATTGTTAAAATTGATATTTTGTCAGTTGCACTTAGGTTTAAACTTGGTATTGTAATAAGATTGTTGTTAAAGTTCCTAGCTTTACCGTACACCGTGTCAACTACAGTAGTTCCCGTAGCAACACCGTTATTCCCATTACCAGTAGCATCTACCAAACTGTCTCCCATATGTTGTACCATAACGTAGTTGTCATCATATATGGTATCAAAGTTAGTGCAGAACACTACATCAGCACCGTCTATGTCGAATTGGGTTGGTGGCGTGAAGTTTGCTGTATGCCTACATCTATCTTTGGTAAATCTAATACCGCTAATTGAACCATTTACCCAACTGCCACCATTCCCTCCACCAATAATTATTTCACGAGTAGCAATAGCGGTTGAAGGAATTGTCCCTGCTTTATTTCCACTACTTAATAATACTCCATCAATAAATATTTTTGCATTTCCAGTGGCTAACGATTGGTCATAGGTTACTTCTATATCGTGCATATTATAATCATTCGGAAAATACTCTGCGGTTGTAAAAGATATAACTGGAGAATTACTTACCCCTCTTGTCATATACACTGTGATTCTTCTATCTACCCCTATTTCTAAGTACATACCGTGTGATAAAGATGCTCCGTTATTGTTATGAAAAAGAACCTGTACCCCTGTAAAACTATTTGCCTTATATTTAAACTCTGCTGTCCATTTTCCAGTAGTTCCCACTTGATGCAAGAAGTTAAAATCAGCTATGTTATTAGGTAGTGAGAAATAATCCCCACTCCCATCAAAACTCGCTACCCTCTTGCCAGTCTGCACTCCAGTGACGAGTTTAACATTGCCGTTATAGGTAAGTGCCTTGCCTGTCATCTCTTGCCACGCTTCTATACTGGCATTGTAGGCGTTAGGGTTTCCATACCACATGTAAATTTCCGTGTCGGTTAGGTCGGATACGGTTGGCACTTGAACATTATAGGTTGCTTTATTGGTCGTTCCAGCTGCGTGTTCTTTCCTTTCAAACTTTAACTGATTGAGGTTCTTGTCTGTGAACCTTATGTCACTACCATCTGCCTTGCACTTAGAAAAGTCAAAGTTCGTTGCATTAAGATAAATGGTAAGTGGAAAGTTTGTTAGATCCGCATCTACCGAAGCTGCAGGGATGGTTATTTTCTTTCCGTAGTTCCAACCATCCAGTTTTATTCCGCTTCTGGCTGAAATTATGCCAAACGTTATTAATAACATATGCCCACCTATGCCTTAGTGGAGCCCAAAAAGCCCCATACGTCAACGGCTTCATTTACCAGCACCGCATAGTCATACTGACTTGTAATTTTGTACTTTGCTGGGTTTATCGTTACCCCTGCGCCTTGAATAACCGCTGTTTCTGCAACTCCATTTCGTTTGATTGGTATTTGTGTACCAACTTGAAATGGAACCGATGAATAAGGTGGTACCGTTAGGTTTATTTGCGTGGCCGCATGAGTGCACACTTGAAGTACGCTCGCATCGGCCAGGGCAAGTGTTTTTGATGCTGTAACTTGGGCTATCGAAACCAACTCATCTGCCTTTAGGTCAAGCGCTGCATCAAGGCCTACTGTAAGGGTATCATTCAGATAATCCTTAATTACACCAGCCGCTTCATCAAATTTCGCCTTGAATGCATCTGTTGTTAGTCCTCTTTCTTGAGGCGTCGTGCCAAGTCCCGCAATAATATTAAGTAATGCTGTAAGTTTTGGTAATGCCATAGTTGCTCCTTTCTATGATGATTTGATTTCTCCGCCCATTCTGGTTGGCAATGTGATTGATAGCACTGTAACGCTATCTGTTCCTTCGCTTTCTAGTTTAAGTTTGAAGTAATCTATTTTCTTTGCTCTTATCTTAAATTTCTTTGGCTGTGGGCTATAATTTGTTGAAAAATCAAACCCAAGTAATTGTTGTTCCGGCGTTGCGTCGATTCCGTAAAAATAGAAATCTTCAAACCCTGACAGTGCGTAAGATGCCGTAAAGACTTCCGAGGCATTATCTTTGTCTGTTTCGTAGGTGCCGTCAACATGGGTTCTCGTGAGTGGTAATATAGATATGAATATCTTTTTAATAAACTTTCTGATCCAGTCAACCCCAAACGAGAAAAATCCCATCTTCCACACCGCTTTTATTATCTCTCCGTCAAATGTGCCTGATTCTTTATCAAACTTCATTATCTTACCGTCTGACATTCCTATGAACAGGTCGCTTTCTGCTATGGTAAAACAAGTCGGGGTGTGGGGCAGGTCTAAGATGTAAAACATGTCTGTTCGGTAGTTTAAAACCCATACTTTTTTACCTATGCATAGCCAGTACTGACCTTTGTCGTTCCAGTCTACTGTTAAGGCTTTTGTCAGGTCTTCAAGGTCAAGGTCGTTTTGGATTCTTTGAGATTTCCACTCTGCGTTTTTCTCGTTTGAGATATAGGTGGAAACCCATTCGTAGATACCTTTATCAATGGTAAATGTGTTATTCTTAATGATTTGTGTTTGCCCCTTCGCAACGTTTCCGTATTTAGAGCTCATCGGGAATACCGGGAATAATGCCGTTACCGCCCCTGTTGCTGGATCAGTGTAGTCTTCTTGCTCTGAGTACCATGCAGACGCGCCGCTTGAATCTCCACTGGTGAAAATAAGCTGCTTGTTGTACTGGATGCATATATCAGTAATTTCATACTCTCCTACATTTGAATCTGCAAACATAGGGAAATATGAAGGGTCTGAAACGCCTGACATGGTAACCCCGCTAGGGAACCTTGAGTTCTTATAGTTTGGGTTTCCAAACAGCCAAAACCGCGCATAGTATACACCGCCGTAATATCTGTTGTTGGTTATCATCTGCCTGTTTCCGGCAGTAACCTTTGTCCAGGTTATCACTACGTTGTTTACTCCGAGTGGAGGCTTCGTTACAAAGGTTACTGTTCCGCTTACAAGGTTGACTGAATAATGGGTTCCCAGTACTTGTAAGACTCCATTTACCGTTACCGAGTCGACGGAGGTAATGTTTAGTTCAGGCAGTTGGTAGACCGTTGCTACGTTGTCACCCGATATCTTTTTTATCTTTGTGCCGGTTAGGTAGTTAATTGATTCAAGTATTGTTCCGCCTCCGCTTGGAGGGCTTGCCGTGTAGACTGTAGGAACATATCCAGCTACCAGGACGATTGCCCCAGCGCCTGACCATTTGTAAAGCTCTGCTGTATCCATGATATAGACTGTGTTGTTTGATACGAAGAAGGTCGCTAAGGCATCTACCACAACTCCAAGGTCTGTATTTATATGAGTTGATAAGTCGTGTTCATATATATGACCATTGCAACTAAAAAGGAAGTGGTTAACTCCTGATAAAGAGCCATACCACATCCCCCGAATTTGACCTGCCAGCCCTTCAAACAGTCTTAAATATCCATTTACCTTTTGAAGCTTTAAATCGTCTGTGATGACGAAATTTGACATCTCCGAAGCCTCTCCTAATTGAAGAAGTGTTTCTGTTGACGTCTTATTTACGCCTAGGAACTTATCGATTGTAAATGGTTGTAATTCTGCCATGTTAACCTCCGTTCCAAGATACACCGTACACGTCTTCAATCACAGAGCTTAACGTGGATGTTGCTTTTATCAGAGTTACTTTTAGTTCTTTGAATTTACGCCTACAAATCGCCGCGAGGTCTTCGTTCTGATCTGCTATGGCGTAGTGCTCTGCTAGGTAATATGCCCCTGACGTTGCGGCAGTATCATCAATTTCTAGCGCCTGGGTCAATAATGTTATTTTTACCGGTATTGCCGAATATAACAATCTTACTGTCCCTAATTTTTTAAAATAAATGTATAGGTCACTATTTCCAAATTGTTTATACTCCACCTCGCCAAATTGAATTTCGCTATTAATGAACAACACGTCTTTTACTTTCCTAAAATTAATCGGCAAATCAAACTTTGTCCATTTATAGAGAAGGGCTTCGTCGGTATTTACATATTCGGTAATATTAAATAAGCAATCGGCGTCAGCCATTTCTTTTTGCCATAGATCTATTAGATATGGTGCACGGACGGCATATTCTTTTGTTTTGCTTGGGTCTATGGATCCGTTTTCGGAGATTTCATCAATTATAGAAATCGCCTGATCATGGATTTCTCTTGCTAAATACATGGTTTACCTCCTTAAAGGATTTTATTAAATATAGGAAGCCATCACCTTCACGTCGCTTGCCCCAATTATAGTTGTATCTGTATCTGCAGGGAGTCCGGTTATTCCTATCCCAAGCCCTAGGATGAATTTATGCCCTAGGCTCCCAAATTGAATGCTTACAGTCGAACTTGGGGCAATGGCTATTGTTAGTACCGGTATGTCCGTTCCTACGGCCGGCGCCGTGGCTTTGTTGTATAGTTTTAAATACCTGGTTGATGCACTTGCATTGCTTGCTACAATATTCAGCAAGGTTACAACCCCTGTTTTTAACAGGTTGGCATTAACTGTCGCCGCCGAATTAATATTGCTTGCCAGAGGTATTGGCCTTGCTGCTACCGTGACTAAGGATGGCACTACGCTCCATATCACCCCATTGGTTACATATGTTAGGCCTGTGTCATATTCGTAAAACTTTTCAGTTGGAGCGAATTTGCCTATCGCAGCCGCTATTCTTTCAGCGCTCGTTCCGTGTGAAATGTCTCTGATTTTGGTAATTGCCATAGCTCCTCCTATCCTACGGAGATAACCCCCGTGAGTACTTTCTTCATTTTCATTCTTGCTTCTCTATCCATGTTGTACGAGTCTTCCCATACAGCATAGATTGACTTTGGCACGCCTTTTTCGAACTTGATTCCTACTGGAATCGTGTATGTAACACCATTAAGGCATATTGGCATGTTTGAGCCTTCTGGGTAAAGCTGTGTTGGCGGGATCATTATATCAACTTGTTCCTCTGCTGCCAGTTGCTCTCTAAAACTGTTATACACTTTAGTAAGTTGCCCCTCTGTTGGTGGCTCTTTGGTTTCTTTTTTGGCAGCCTTCACGCTTGTCTCTTCAGGGGCTGTTTCATTAACTGCTTCGGTTTTAGGCTCTACTGCCTGATCTAATTCTTTATCTGTCATGGCTTCATTCTCCTTATTCAATGGGTTCTCCTTACACGCTTTTTCGTGCATGGCTATTCCTTTTTCCTGGTATTCTTTACCACAATATTGGCATGTTTGCATTTTAGGTCTTCCTTTCTAAAACAAAAGGGGCGGCCGAAGCCACCCCGCATAGATTATGCTGATACAGCACTTTCAAATCTTAAGCCGGAAAGCTCATCAATTCTTAGTGTTGCGAACATTGCCTTCCAACCAATCGATGCTCTCTGGTTTAGTGGGTCGGCTGTTCCTGCGGATCCTGCTTCCTTTACGATAATTTTAGGCTTTGAGGAGCCTTTGATATCAGGAACCATGTAAGCGTTAGAACCGAAGCAATATGACAGATGTACAGGTACTCCTGCAGCTCCGCCAGTAGGGTAAATCTTTGCATTGTCAATTTCCACAAAGTAGATACCTGCTAACTTAGCAATAACGCCGTCTCTTAATGCCTTCGAGTTGTCATACTGATTGAATGACTTATATTCAGTCATGTTCTTAATGTCATAGGCAACGTCTGGGGAGATTAGACAAACATAACCCATTCCGCCATCCGGCATCGTGATTTTCTTAACTTTGTTCTTTTTCATTGTCCTGGCCATCTTTAAGATGTCAGCATATGAAATTACTGCAGCAGTTAAGATTCTTGATGCCACTCCATTAGCGTAGGAAACATTTGTTCCTGCCATAACTACATCGCGAACGATTTCATCAATTGACTGCCCTGCCTGCTCGCCAAAAAGCTTAGATACTTCGGAGATTGTGTCATCTAGTCCAACCATATCAAGTTTTTCAGTGACGATTGCATAGTTGCCGTATTCAGCTACTGATGCGGATCTCTTTACAACAACCAGATCTACTCCGTCAGGCGTAGCGCCTTCTGTGATAGCTGTGGTCGAAACTGCTAGATTCTCAAAGCGTCTGATTGATACAGTATCGCCGGAGTTTCTAGGAAGTTCCTTTTTCTGGCCATACTTATACCACTGAAGTTCAGGCATAAGTCTGTCGTACATTTCTCTGTCATAGATTTCAGCATTCTCAGTTGTAATGCCGGTGTATCCTGCAGCACTTGCTGCCAGTCTGTTTACGTTAGTTGCGAACAACTGTAAATCAAAATTCATTTTTCTCATTTCTTTTTATTCCTTTCGTTGATTGCGTACCTCTTCCCTGTATGCTTCAAACTCTTCTTGGGTCATATCTGCGACATTTTTCGTCTTATGAACGACACCATCATCTAAAGCACTTCCTGGGGAAGATGCAGCGTTTTTATTGAGTTTACGGATTGTTTCTTGTTCTGTTTCCAGCTTAACTTTCTTGACATGAATTCGGTTGTAAGCGTCTAGTAGTGGAATCCCCTTGGCTTCCTTCAGAGCAAATACTTCCTTTGGTATCTGTGAGAAGTCCTTCACTTCAGGGTATTCCTCGGTTAGTTCAGACCATTCAGCATAAATTTGCTGTTGTCTTTGCATTGATTCTTTTTCAATCCTTGCAGCTTTAACGTCAGGATGCTCGCTTACAAGTCTGTCTATGTCATCAACACCAGCGTTCTGCATTTCCATTTCATAGAGAGCTTGATTGTAGTCGGCTTCTGACAATATAGGCTTGCCACTGATTGGCATTACCTGCCCTTCATACAGCTTGGCGTATACAGTGTCATTGGCCTCTTGGGCAGCTCTACTAGTTTCTTCTTTGAGTCTTCTTGCAAAAGCTTGTGTTTGAGTAACCTCTTCAGCGGCTGGCGCTGCAGGATCCTCTTCACCTTCGGGTGTTTCTTGTGTTTCTTCTGTTTCCTCTGCTTCCTCTGCTTGGGCCTCTTCAAATTCTTGTGTTTCTTCCACTGGGGCCTCTTCATAGTCATTGAATAATTGCAGGTCTAGTGAGTGTGCGAAATTCACGTTATTAGCAGCACGTTCGTAATCATTCATATTTCTCCTTTATTTGTTGGCGAGGTTCGGTTTTATCCGTTTTGCAGCCTAATTTAAAAAGCACCCCGAAGGATGCTGCTTATCAAATGGTAGATGTGTGACCACCTCCTTTTATTGTTCTACTCTTGCCAGTTCCGTTTCCGCTATCACTGTTGGGTTATTTAGATCCGGGCCACAATAGTTGGCGCAGATTCTATTTTTCGTTTTCGGATCAATGGCAGAATTGGTGCAAACCCATTTTCTCTCTGTGTAGATTTCCGTGCTTCCTGCCTCGGTTGTCAGTCTACTTTTTGCGATTTGCAGCGGGAGCCCACAGATGGGGCAGTTGTGTTCGTTTGGTTCCATGTTTTCTCCTCTCTTGTTTATTTAAACCACTTGTTCTGGCAAAATTATTTGTTCTTGTTCTAGCTTCGCTTGTGATTCTTGCTTTATGGCAGCTTGGAGATCAGGCGAAAGACTAGATATGAACTTATCAAATTCTTTACCCGTGTCTGCCTGTTTCCTCTTCATTTCTTCGGCTGCCTTTTCCTGCTGTTCCCTGGTGTCAATTAGTCTCTGTTTCTTTGTGACTGAACCTTGTGGAAGTCTTTCGAGATACTCAATAAAGGTTATCAATTGTTTATCAAGCCAACTGTTAAGCATGTTGAGGTTCGTTATCTCTGAATACTGGCTTGAAGCTCCTACCTCAATTTTCAGTCTCATGTTTACATCTTTGTAGATTTCTCCATTGAAGTTCATTATTTCTTCTTTGCTGTCTTTATTTTTCACAACAACAGCTCTTGTGGTGTTGAACTTCGCTTTCCAAATATCAGCCCATATAAGTCCGGCGTCTTCCATGCACTGGTAGAACCTTCGTTGTACTCCTTCTAAAGGAATTGCAGATTGTCTTTGCGCCCACATCATTGCGGATGTGTTATCGGCCTTAGCATCGCCAAGAGCGTTTTCGCTGGCTCCTGCAAGGTCTTTAGTCATTACTACGATTTTATCTATCAACATTGGGATGTCATTACTTATTTTCCCGGTGTCAAGGTACCTGGCTGCGCTTGTGATGTCTCCATCAACCCCAATTGCCGTTCCTACTCTGTTTGTAGGTTTGTTCATTCTTGTACGGTCATAAATGAATTGAGGCGTACCGGTTCTTTGCGCCGAAAGAATAGCCTGGGCCATTAGCTGGTTTACTGCTATCTGATTCGGTATCTGCCCTTTCATTTCGCCCATACCATAAGCGAAACGTTTACGAATATCCCAGTTCATTGCTGCTACTGGGTATATTGTGTAGTCTGTATCGTATTCAGGCACAAACTCCACGGATTTGCATGATTCTTTACAATATATTTTCCCATCCTTAACGAAGTAGTGCATTAAGGTTGTGAGTTTAGACTGATCGTCAAGTTCCAATTTGGCTTTGTCGTACCCCTGATCCTGCGTGTCAGTATCTGCTGTAATTAAATTGATTAGTCTTTGCTCAACATTATGGTCTTTCGCCAATTTCTTTATATCAGATACCAGCTTCCTATACGAAAGGATGACGTATGGCTGAACCGGTTTGCCATGTGCGTTTATTCTCCTGTCATTAGGGTTTCCAAGGAATACATTAGTACCATCAATGACTTCTCCGCACATTTTTCCTTGGGCCTGGGCCATTACTCCATCATCATTACCATATATGGCTTTAGCGTCATAATAATAGTGCAATACTCCCATTCCAGACAAGGCGGCATTCAGAAGCATTTCTTCGTTTAGTGATTTCTGTTTTATTTCCTCCCATGCAGTTTCTGAATATGAGTTAAAGGCATTCATAGCCTCTTCATATAGTTTTCCCTTTTCGTTTGCTGCCGGTTCCTGGCCTTCTACCTTCGGTGGCTGCGTATACCCCTCAACACTAAAGTTCATTTTTATGTCTTCCGCCATTACGCTGGATACCTTGAAGTCAACTATACGCTTTGAAAGCGGCAGTATTGGCTTTGGCAGGTCCATATCTTCCAGCCCATGATAATGATCGTTAGCATAGAATCTTTCCGCCTTCGCGCATTCTGTAAGATACTTTTCTCTTCTAAAGAAGTTCAGTCCGGTTTCATATTTCTGCCAGCTGTCTGTTTTTGTTCCCATTATTCCTCCTCCACATCACCTGTATAGCTCATGAATTTTGTCATATCCTCTTCAAATTTCTTGTTAACTTTCACCTGCTCATGTTCAATTTTGATTTCTCTGACTTTATTCACTGTTTCTTTTACTTCCTCAACCGGGCTTAAGGGAGTTTCCCCTTTGGCTGTGATCATCCCCAGCCTTAAACCTTGTTTAAAACCTATAAACGCAATAAAAAAAAGAACTACTCCGAGTCCTACTGTAATAATGGCCGTTTCCATACTTTCCTCCTATTTTGTTCTTTTATGAACTCTTTCAAGTTGCTAATTATATGCTTTATCATTATCCCGTCTCTTTTGTTCAATCTTTTTTCTATTCTCAATATCTTTGTCCATAGCCTCTTCAAAAGCCTTACAGGTGGCTTTACAGCCTTTTAATTCTACATACTTTGGGTATTCATCTGCTATGAGTTTGAGACCGTTTGCAATCAAGAACATCCCGTATTTATCTTTTGTCTCTACCATCATGTAACCTTTTCTTTTTACAGATTTTCCGCATAGTTCAAGTGTCTGCATCAAAACGCTGACTGAGGCGCATATAATGTCTTTGCCGTCTTCAGCGAAGTTCGAATGGCCTGTCGTTATTATTCCATCGTCCAGTATTGTAATGTTTATCATGTTCTTCTACCTCCTTAAAAAACCCATTTAATTTATGCCACATTTCAAAAGTTATATTGTCGCAAGTGTCTGCTCCTTCACATTCTCTTTTTAGTAGCCTATGCAATACTTTGATTTCTTCTGGTCCAAGCGTTACTGACCCTTTAAGTTCAAGTTCTATTTTCATTAGTAACCTCCTAAATATTTATCGTTAACTTCATCGGATGAAGTATAACCATCTTGTTTTGCCACTGGATCTGATAGTGCCCAGTTCTGAGTTGATTGCTTTGCTGTTATTTCAATTGGTCTTTGTCTCATAATGCAAAAATACCTTAGAGCGTCGGGAGCATGGGTTAATTCATGGTCTTTCTTGTCCTCGATGTCATTTGCATTGTTTTCACGTTGTTTTAGCTGGGGCAGTGTTCTTATAAGGTTTGTGCAGTTGGAGAATATCTTCAGCTTTGAGGTTTGTACCGGCTCTCCTGTCTGTTCGTCTCTTGATTCATACACCTTGAGCCATTCCTTTACAGCAAGCCATCCCGTTTCTCTATTATTATCCGACCTTGTTAGCGACTCTCCATTTTCTCTAAATATATCGAATGCACTCTTACCTGTTTCTTGTCTTCTGTTTTCTAGATCAGGTGGAGCATATTTAATAATTGGCTTGTCTGTTCCGTTAACATCTTTTATTCTTTTTGCTGCTTCTGAAATGATTAAATCGCTTTCATATAGTTCTTTATATACAAATGCTCCCCCTTGAGGGTCCATCGCTATCCAGTAGTTTGCTAGCATATCAAGTCCATAATCCTTAGTGGTATAACGGTTCCAGTGCTGTGGGATGGGGAATGGATTAACAACATGAATATCTCTTCGGAATTCTTCAAAGAATACTCCTCCAGGTATTCCATATTCACCTAGTCCAACAACCTTAAATCTGTCAGGGTTTGTTACTGCCAAATTGAGAATCTTTTGTCTATCTGCATCATCTAACCACTCATTACACCTAAATGTCGTCGTTGATCTGAATGTATCCGGGTGATCATTATCCCAGTATCTTTCTTTGGTCCAGTGAGATTCAACCCATGGGTTATATGTTAGAGTTAGCTGTTTCCACAGTCCTTCTGGCATTTCTCCACGAATTGACTCGTCAAATGTATCAAAGTCCTCTACCTTGTCAATTTCATAAACCTCTTCAAGCCATACCCAGCAAAGCACGCCTATATCTACTGTCATTGATGTTAATTTCAAAGGATCATCAAATCCTCTGAACAATATCTTTTGGCCAGTAGGTAAGTAAATTGCCTCAAGCGGCGATAAGGTAAATCTCCACTTGTCATAAACTCCAAATCTTTTAGCTGCCCACTTTAGCTGTGCATAGGTACTGTCTTTGTGAGTGTTAAATGTTTTTCTTACCACAACTGCGTTTGCTAACGGGTATTCCATAATTTTATAAATAAACCAGAGTGCTGTGGTTGTTGACTTTTTACTACCTCTACCACCTTTTAAGACTCTATATCGGTTTTTGCTATTCCAAAAACTTGCGTAACCCTTGCCTATTATGTCTGGCAAGTTAATTTTTTTAGTTTCCATGTTTCCCTCTTGTCCTGGTGTGGTGAAGCAATGGCATTTCTTATTGAAATTTCAACAGCATATTTTTAATCTTCTAGCTTATCCTCGCCACTAAATATTACCATTGAGCCTGAAATTTCGATTTTCTCGGTAAATATGTTAAGGTGTTTTCCCAGAAGCTCCAGGGCTCTTAGTTTATTATGCTGCCTAACTCTTATCCCAAAGTTCGTCTGCTCTATCCCTGCTATGGCTGATAGCCTATTTTGGGGCACCTCGTCCGTTGACTTAACCGTGACAGCTTTATATGTGTTATACTTGCCTGTCCCAGTTCCATCTTTTCCCTCTATTTCGTATTTGATTTCTTCAATTTCTGCAAAATCAGATCCATTTGCAAGGGCCACATTTGTTAGTTCCTGCAGAACTTGTTTTGCGGTAATTATGCAGTCATTTTCGGCTGCTTTTATCACTCTTTCTTTGAGAATGTTGTACCTTGTATTTACCTTGTCACTTTTAAAGAGCTTGCTTGCCCTCTCATCAACCGTCTTATCTAGCCACTTTTTACTGGCGGGATATGCCTTTTGATACGCCTTTCTTTGGCTTTTACCTTTTATTAATTCACGGATAAATTTATCCTGCTGAACCGTTACGGTGTCTTTATTTTCGCTTGCCACTTTGGCCACCTCCCGTCTTTAGTTTGGCCTTATATTTTGATGGCCAACGGCGGCTTGCACATGACCCTGATTTTCGCATTAAAAAAGACACCTGAAATGGCGTCATTTTTTTTCATAGTTTTTTTCGGTTTTTTGGTCAATTTCCTCTTCAAAAGTCGTCTCTGTTTTGAGCATTCTTTATCAATTACATTATTACACAAATAAAACGGACAAAACGGACAACTTTACTCGACGAACCTATCATGCATTTTTCTTATGCCGTCGTCTGTGTTCCCACCACCAATACTTTTCGCCGCTACCTTCCAAGACATTAACGATATGTGCCTATAAAACATGATTTGTCTCATGAGGCTGTCTTCAATTTCGTTAATGTAATCCATTATCTTTTTTCGCTGAAGCTGGATTTCTCTTAGTTTGCCCTCAATTACAAATTCTATGTTTGCAACCTCCGTCGCAAGGTTGCCTACCGTGTCGGCTGGCCCATTGCTTCCTCTAGGCATTCCCGTAATCTCTTGGCCTTTGACTAATGACTTGCCCTTTATTACATTCAGTTCTTCACGCCACATCTCTATTTCTTGATTTAGATAATATATTTGCTTGAGTTCTTCTTTTTTCATTGAGGATCCTCCCATTATTAATAAGCCTCTTCAATTTGGCTACAGGAAATTTATCTGTTCTTCCCTTCCGATTCCCCGGAGGAGATAGTTATAGTTTTCTTTTGATTTTATTTTCTTTCCACGCTTCCACTTTTTTATCCTTGGCTCTTCGGTGAGTGAAATCATTGTGTATTCCAAATATGGGTAGTTGGTCACTTCATGGGTTCCTTTCCTGATTGTGTCCTGATCTATGTAATAACCCTTAAGTGGTTGAGGGTCTTCACTTAAGTGTTTGAATGAGACATATTCTTTTCGCACTTCCGGTTTCTCTATCGTTCTGCTGCAGGTGTAGCGTCTTTTGAATGAGCTAGCCTCGTCTCTGAATGTTTTGGTTGTCTCTTTGATTAAGTATGCTGCCAGCTTCTTGTAGTTTCTGTCTCTCTTCATCAGGGTTGGTCTGACGTCTCCAAACTTCCAGATGCTTGATATTGTTTCATAGTCCATAAAGCTGCAGACTATGTGGTGATGTATTCTTTCATGAAGGAACTCAGTGACACATACATTCTTCAATATCTTGTTTTGCTTTTTAAACTCTGTGCCTAATCTTCTGATGAATACTTCCCGGTCCTTCTTTGCCTGAGCCTCAGTTGGTTCTTCTCCGCTGTATGTGAGCACTATATGCCAATCACCTGGTATGAAATTATGATTCAGAATCCTTGTGAGTTCTTTCTCGGCGTTTCTGTCATTTATCTTTTGTACCTTAGCAGGAGTGATGTTATCTTTGTTTGCCCTCTTTTCTCCTTTTTTCTTTGGAGAAGATATCCTGTAGTTAACATCTATTGTAAATCCAGCTACACATGTTTCTTTGACTAATCTCATTGATTCACTCCTTACGAATTATTAATACTCTTACCGAGACTCATAATGCTCTTTATGAGCGCAATGTTTTCTTCTTATATATAATAGTAGGATAATTCCCATTGGGCATGCCTGGACCGATTGGCCCAGGCGTTTAGTGATTGCTTTATACGGTTTCTAACTTTCCTTGCTCAAACAGGTTGAGTGCATAATTTAGGACTTTCTCCTCTGCTTCGAACCCCTGGGCTTCTTCAACGAAATGCGGGCACTCTCCACAGTTTTCATCTTCCTTTATATACTGGCTACAAAACTCTTCTGTGTTTACTTCCTGGCACTTCTTAAACTTCAGTGCTTCCTCGAACGCTTTCTTTGTTTCTTTATCCATCTTTTTTTCTCCTTTATATATAGAAATAACTTTTCCTGATTTTATATTATTGGTGCTGCTTTGTTACTTGACTAAACAATTAGTTTAAATGTTGTCTAAAACCTTTCTAAGTTCTCTTGCTTGTTCCTCGGTTAAGGTTACTCCCTTGCCCATCTTTTGCTTATCCGGCGACCAATCTCTGATGTCAACTTTGGCAGGGTTCCCATTCCATCTGATCAAGTTAACTTCCTTCGTATATCCTTTTGCTGATGTTGAAATTACACCTATATGCTCAATTATTTCATATGTTACTTCTGGCATTTTTTATCCCCCGCTTCTGCGTTAAGCCTGTCGGCAATAGCGGCTGCTTCTTGTCTGTCTTCGGTGTAATTACCGCTATATTCTCGATTCCCGGAATGGTCAACTTCGCTTGTGTTCCTGATTCGAAATGCTATATACATTTTCTTATCACCAATAAGGTTTGATGATACCTTCCATTCACTTTTCATTTTAAAAACCTCCTCAATTAGTAATCATTAGTTATTCTTTTGTTATTCCCATATACATATTGTATTCATCTTTGGTTAATAACCCCATTAGGTATTGAACTCTAATTAACGCAAGGTTATAACCAGTTCTAAATATTGGGTTACAACCATTCTCATTATCATTCCAACTTTCAATTACATCGTTTTTTAACTTATTCCATTTTTCTTCATAATTCATTTTTATTACCTTTCACTTTCTTAATTATAGAAACTATTTATCTAAAATAATTTTGATATTTGTGGAAAACGGAAGTTCAGATGTCATTGAAATGTATCCACTGAAATCTTGCATTATGCTCCACATTTGGCTTTCGTAATATCCTTCTTCATCAAGTTTTAACTTGAAATCACCTATTGATGGGATTATCGCTTGTAATTCCTCGTGTTGTTTTTTTAAAATCTCGATGCCAAATTCTGTTAATTTTATTTTTATATAACCGTTTACATTAAAATCTACCTCACTCATAACATTCCTCACTTTCTTGTATTATTAGAAAATTAATCATTATGTTGGTGTTTCTGTTTTAAAATAGTCACACTTAACTAAATTGTAATTGGTATTCATATCGTGTCTGTCCGTTCTGTCAAACTTATGACATTTATATGTGCATTTACCACCTACTGATGATACGTTGTGCAACTTGTAATGCTTACATTTAAAGCAATTCTTCTTAAACTTTCGGTCTATCTTAAATTTGATTGTCAAGAACAAGAAGATTAAAACTACTAATAATATCAATGCTATTGGTATTATGAAATCCCCCAATATTCTTAACTTTAAATACATATCTAACATTTAAGTCTCCTTTCATAGTAGAAACTAACTCTGTATAACGTTAATGTCTAAATAAAAATCTTTCCAAATACTCATTGTGTAAACGACACGATTATTTGGTTTTCCATAATGGGGAACGATGTGCATTTCCTTAAATGGGCTTTTATCAAAGCAGTCTGATAATGCTAGAATCATTTCTTCGACTGGCTTCGCATCGTCTGTCCAAGCCATTGCCATAATATCCATATCATTAGATAAACTCCCGTGTAATCCTAATGCCCATCCACAGCTAAATGCTATTTGGCAAAGGTCATTATAAATACTTGCGTAAAATACAGCCTTTCCATTTGATGTAATGACTTCTCTGAACTTCATTTAAATTATCTCCCCCTCAAAGTAGAAATTAATTTCCTTGGCCTTCCCCGTAATCATCGTGGTATTTATTAATTGGACATACTGTTTTTCCCGCATCTTCGTTTTCGCAATCACTGCAAAGCTCACATTTGCCTCCAGTTTTATTCAACCTATTTTCGTTACACTCATTGCAAAGACAAGTCCTACATATAATATTCATGTTTCAATTCCTCCTAACTAGATAAAACTATGCCTACAATCTTTCAAGGATATTCCTTAGCATATAAATCATTTTTATATTTCTTTCAGATATATCGCGAAGCCTTTGGTCATACCCTTGCGGGTTTGCTACATCGTTTTCTTTTGGAATTGGCATACAAGATAATTTATACTCAATCTCGTCAATCGCACCATTTATCTCGTTTTGTTGGTATTCTATTTCGCCAATTACCTCACCAACCGTCTTTTGCCTTTCAATTGGTACATCTAAACCATTACTTGTTGATGGTGTTTGTGCATCCCATCCTTTATTTCTATTTTCCATTTTAATTCCTCGCTTTCTTTAATATAACTAATTTCTATATTGTGAATTACTATACGGTAGTTGTAATAATTGACACTTTTCGTACAAGAGACTTTGAAGTGCTTGCTCGCTTAATGGTTTTTGATTTAATCCATTCGTTTGAAGGATTATGTCTATTTGTGCAACACGCTTACTCTGTTTTTCTTTCATTTCATTATCCCTTCATAAAACTATTTACTTGAAAAATCCACCCCATATAAGCAACCCAAAGGTTAGTATTATACTGAAAAGACTATAACCGATATGGTATTTCCCTGTTTTAGGCTTTCCGTGTTGAGTCATTACAACTCCAAAACTAAACATATATATTGATATAAATAAAATTTGCGGTATTCCCATTTGTTCATTCTCCTTTCACAAACATAGCTCCAACTATTTATGCTTAAAAATCAGTAACAACGTCAACCCTAAAATTCCAAACATACAAACAGGAATATACCAATATTGAATATATACATCGAGTTTCATCATTTCGATTTCCCACAATATTTTTATCGCTTCCACTTCTGCTCCCTTCTAAACATCGCTCCAACTAATTGGCCTTATAAACAATTATTCCCATACACACATATCCTTCTTGCAGATATTTCACATTATCAAGAATATACGTGACTTCAAAATATAAATTCTTGGATGCCGTACGTTCTTTCGTTTCAGGATCATACTCGCTTAATACAAGTATGTCCCCCGTCTTAAAATTTCTATCATTTTTACGTATTTCAAATGTTTTGTTTCCGTTCTTTAAGTCGCTGTAGTATTTAGGTAAAACTTTCAAGCAATGTATTTTGTTTTTCTTTGGTGGCATTTAACTTCTCCCTTCGTGATTCCAACTATTTCGTGATTCTATTTCAATGACATATTCTATTTTGAATGCACCAATCTGCAGCCTGAATTCCCAGTTTGGTATATTGGGTTCTTTGTACTTATTGGTATATATGTCTACAATAATCCCGAAGCTCCACGGGGATATTTTTGTTAATCTATGTTGTTTTATCCTCATCTCCACGACCTCAGGTAGTCCGATGCGGCTTCTATGATAGCCAGCACTGCCAACGCTACTACCCACCAGCCATGTGATACAATAATTAAAAATAGGTTTATTGATATTTTCCAAAACATCATTTTCCGCCTTTCTTTATACTCTGTAAGTTTTTATATCATTGTGCGGTTTTGCATAAACTATCTCTCCAAGTGATGTGATATAGTTTATTTTCTGATTATCTGTTTCATTTAATATTGCCGCTGTCATAAACCCACCTCTGAAGATCCTCCCAGTTGGCCTATCTGGAATTTGTATATAGTCTCTTTCGCTGGTAAATTTTGAGACTTTTAGCACCAACCCTATGTCTTCCATGTTCATGGGTTACCTCTCAATCTCAGCTATAATGTCTTTGATAATGGCCTTCCTGCTGTCTCCTTCGATATTGGCTTTTTTAACATATCCATTTTCAAATACAATTATTACCTCATTATCATTTTCATCGTTTATATGGCAACCGGCGATATCTTCGGCGGCAAAAGATAACATCATTCCAATAAATCTCACAAACTCTTTTTTCTCCATTTTTGCCATGTTATCCCTCGATTCTTTCCATTAGCGCTGTCAGTACGGTTGTTATGTAAGCATTCATCTTGGCTTTTCTTTCAGGCTCTAGGTTTTCAATTGCATTTTGTATGTCTTCAAAGCTCCCCTGGATTTCTTCCGACTTAATCTTTATAAGAAGAATGCTTTCATTCCCTGCAGCTTCCAGTTCCTTTGTGAGTTTCTCAATGTCAGCTCTGGCAGTTTCAAGTTCTTGCTCTATATACTTCTTTGCCTGGGCTTTAACCTCTTCAAGTTTTTCTCGCGATTCTTCAAGCGCCTTTGCTCTAGCCTCTTCAATTTCTTTTTCCTTTTCTTTGTCAGCCTTGGCCAACTTTTCTTCAAGTTTGGCTTTGGCGGTTTTGTTCTTGGCCAGATCATCAAGCAACTTATCTATTTCTGCCTGCTTCTCCCTAAGCTCTTGGGCGGCTGCAGGTGATGTGTCTTCAGGTTTTTCTATTTGCAATAGTTCCTCTTCAGCATCTTGTATCTTTTTATTTAGCTGATTTGTTATCCATTTTTCGTTTTCAAGGTCCTTTTGCAGTTTTTCTTTGTCTTTTGCATCCTCTTCATTTATAATCTTCATGGCTTTGATTTTTTCTTCCAATTCTTTGACTGTCAGGCTCTCTATGTCGTTGTTTTCGATTAATTCTTCACGGGCTTCTTCTGGTAGTGCAAGAAGCTTTAAAGCATTGGAATAACTCAAATCGGCATACGAATGCCCTTTTTGAAATTCCCCGAATTCATTTACAAATTCCCCGTATTCTCGTGATATTTGCATGTACTTTTTTGCCTTTGAATAAGAGAATCCAACATTACTTTCAATCCAATTTTCCCACTCTCCATGGTCAACGAGTTCCTTTGCCTCCATTAAGTCATTCCCAATACTGATAGCTGCGTCCAGCATTATTCTTTGAGTGCTTTTTACTGTGGTTCTTATTCTCATTGCCAATGTTTCTGCGGTTTTTACCTCTGCTACTTCATAAATCTTTTCCATTATGCTACCTTCCTTTTCTTTTTCTTTAAAATAACTTCATCTAACCACTTATTTATAAACTCTTCCACTTCTGGGGTTTTTCCGCAGTTTGCCTTGCCTCTACACTGAATGATGCTTTTATTTTTGCTCAACTCTAGGGTATAGTATGATTTTTGAGGAGCATTGGCTTTTCTTACGAATAGTATCGCACTCTCACCTCGCGCAACTTTAGCTCCATACCCACCAACGCAATGCCCCAGACTCTCGCCCTCAGCCCTTAATTCCTTCTCACTCGCTGCTGGTATAATCATCAGGCCATCCACTATGTAAGGCTCTGTCATTTTCGTTAATGCGAGTTGTGTTTTTGTGAATTGTTGTTGGTCAATCTCTTCTTTGCGTTCGCGGATCTGTTTAGATGCTTCGCTATGTGCTTTGGCGAATACCTTTGGATACATGGTTTTTTTGTCTTCCAAGTTGTAACCCAAAGTTTCGCATTCTATTAGGTAGTCTGAATAGTCATTTAACCTTAATAAGTGTTTCTTGTCTTGAGCCTTAATGTTTTGGTTTAATATATAGGCGGATGCCCTGGCTAACGTTGTGAAATCTTCAATTCCCTTGCTTTTATATGGCGACGCATATCTTCTGATTAACTTAGCTTGTTCAGGGTTTACCGGTTCACCTTTTTTAATTTGTTTCTTGTATAGTTCCAGGTCTAAAAGGTCCAGTTTTGCGTCTCTCACTTCTTTTATCTGGTTACGGTTCAGTTTGAATATCTTCTTTAAATCTGTTGCTTTCCAATTAATTGCCCTTGACCCTCCATCCTCGTTTATCTTTTGTTCTATGAGGTGCCAGAAGCCTGTTTTTCTAAGTATCTCTATCGACTGGAATTTAGCACTCAGGTATAGATATCTTAAAAGTTCTTCCCCGGTCAATCTTTTGTTCCTGTAGACATCTGCAACATCCGCATATTTGAGGTCTGTATTTTTGAATATACGGTCAAAGTTCTTGTCATAAACATAAAGCCCTTGTCTTTTGTTCTCGAACCATCCGCGCGGACAGCCTATCACTCTGATGTTTTTCATTTCCTGCCAACGTTCTTCCCGGTACCATCCTGCTATATGTTTGAAGCTTGTTTGGATTTTGCTGTCGAATTTATAGACTCCCGACATCCATTTGAATATTTCCGGTTTTTCCTCTTTAAATAAAATGTCTATTTCCGACACTGTTAAAAAAATACTTTTGCCCCTTTTGGTAAGTATCATTACCCTTGTCATTTCTGTTAAGTTGCTTCTGCCAATGCCTTTGCTTTTATAGACTGCATTAGCTTTGCAGCACGGGCATGTTATTTTTGCATTGTTTTTGGGAACCGGAACCAAATCGCCTCTTGATGGTACAAATACTTTGCCGCAGTAAGTGCATACCGCCCGGTCCTCTTTAGTTGAATAAATCATGTATCTTCCTTCAACCACATCTTTAAGTATCCAATCCATGACATCTTTTGGCGCATCAGGAAGCTCATTTACAATCTTTGGTATTTCCATGGCGTCACCTACAGGAAGTCCGACATATCGATAACGTTTGATTTCACAGCGGTTCTTTTTGTTTGCTTGTCTTCTTCCGTGATCCCGTAGTATTCCTCGGCCCTGGCATAGAATTCAGTGTCAGACATTCCGGCAGATTGATGGCCTGTTCCGCTCTTCTGGGCGATCTTTTTCATATCACTTTCTTGTTTTTCAAGGAACTCTTTCAATGTCCTGTTTTCGTTTAGTAGCTTCTCGGCTACTTTTTCATTTGTGCATATGCTTGTTAAGTGTTCTTCGATAAAATTGACGAAAGGATGGTTTAATTTCATCATTTCGTCGGTTATCTTTGCTATTGCTTTGTTTATCATTGTTTCCACCTCTTTACTTCGATTTCAGGAAGTGTTATAATCTTCTTGTTGAGGGAGATATAACACGGTTTATATCTTGAGACTGATTTTCTAATCAGTCTCTTTTTTATTGTTCTAACATCAGGTTCATTACATCTAGGCTGTAATTGGTTGAATAAATTCCTTTTGCCCACTCCCTGGCAGCTCCCCGGGATCCTAAGTTGTAGACCATTAAATCCTGTTCTATGGTTTCGTGATTATTTGCTTTAATTCCTGAATACCAGTAGATACCTATCTCAATGTTTTAGTACGGATCCAGTAGGTTTACTTCTCCAAAAGTCTTCTCTATTGCCGGCAGGTTTGACTTGTTTATCTGCATCAATCCATAATCTCCAGTTGTCGAAACCGCCCCAGGATCAAAGTCACTTTCCTTTTCTATCATCGCAAAAATCTCTTTTGGGTCTACTCCGTATGCTTCGGCGGTTCTTACTGTATAAAGGCAGTATTCCATTGGCATGAGCTGGGAATAATGGTTTATAAGTGCCTCGTTTGGGTCTGTTTCTTGCTGCTGTGCTTTGATTTCCTCCACCTGTACATTTATCTCATTTAATGTGTTTAGGCTGTCAGTGGCCATTATTTTGAGGTCGCTTACCCACCTGGTAGTTAAGATTGTGCATGTAATTAATACGGCTAGAACAATCACAATCATGATGTTTAATATCTGCTCTAGTCTCTTTTCATTATTTCTGTTTCTTTTCATTTCTTCTTTCCTCCAGCATCTTGTGTGTGCAGTCTGGGCAAAGGTACCCATGGTCAGGCACTTCCTGACGAACACTAACATTCCAAACCTTGTCACAAACTTTACACATAATCATTCTTGCTCCCTTGCTCATTTTCCAGTCTCCTTATCTTTCTTTTTAATTCTTGGATTTCTTTCTGAACACTTTCGGCCGCTCTGGTCTTGCCTTGTTTGTATAACCTCTCGGTGAATTGCTTTTTAGCATCGATCATTATTGATAATTGTTTGATATCCAGTACCATCGGAACTTCTTTGCCTATCCAGTACCGGCAGCGTACATTACTAGCGTCTTCCGGTCTTCTGTGGTATTCGCAAGTCATGCAGTGCTTTTCACATATTACATCTTTATATATTGGGCAATAGGTATTGCATCTTTCCTGGTCCTTGCAGATTACGCACATTTCCCAATCCTCCTAATCCAAATAGTTTCGTCCAATCATTGCCATCCAAAGTTTTCTTGCATCTTCTGGGGTAGTGCCAAGAGCTATGAGTTTGGTTTCATATAGTGCTTGATAATGTCTTTCCCAGTAATCGTTTCTCGCAATGGCTTGCTGTGTAATATTAGCTTCTATTTCGCGGTGGCATTCAGTGCAAAGGTCTACCTGGAATTGATGTGCTATAGAAATCTTTTTATTGGATCCACCGTACACTTCATGACGCTCTGCATAATTTGTCCCGCAATAAAAACAGATTCTTTCAGACTTATCCTTATAGCCGTTGTATAAAGGTTTCTTTTTCTTATTTGTTGGTTTTGCGAGTGCGCAGGTATCGTAGTATGACATTTGATTCTCCTTATGCTATAATTCCCTTGAAGGGAGGTGATTATTATGTCCAGTGCTGAAACTTTATGTCCACTCACCCAAAAACCCTGTATCGAAAAGTGTGAATGGAGAATGATTAGTGCGCCATATAACTGTTGCATACCTTTAATTGCTAAAAATTTAGAAAAAATTAAAGAGACTCTTAAATAAAACGACTGTTTTTTATCATTGAACTTACATCTTCAAGCGCTTTTACCGCTTCAAAACATGTGAGTTCATTTTCTTTTAGGATGCTTAGTATCTTCTCTAGCATTTCCTTCTTTTTATCTTCTTCCATTTTGATTTCTCCTAGCTTTCCATTTGGATTTTAGTTCCAAAGCTTCTTTCTACTTTAACGTTTCCCTTGGCAGTCAAACTCAACTTTGCGGCCGTTTTGCCAAGGCCTATTGATATGCTGGCCACATGTCCTTCAAAGACCGCTTCTCCTGCTGCGCTAATTAAATTCATTTGCTCTTCAGTCACCGCCTTGAATAGTGTTCCGTCGCATCCAGCGCCAAACATTGCTTGAATGTTGTCTTTCATTGCGGTATGTCTTTTTTCTCTTTCGTATCCACCGCAGCTACATTTCTCGCTTATTCTTACATCTGCTTCCGTCTGATCTACTGCAAGGACCGGTTGAATTTCTCCGCAGTATCTGCAGGTTCCTTCGTAGTTTGTCATTTCTATTTCTCCGATCATTTCTTTTCCTCCTCCTTATAATTATCTCCCGCCAGCAATAGATTTCAATTTTGGCGCTTCTTCTTGTCCAAACAGGAAGCTTAGTAGATCTGAACCTCTTACGTAGGTATATCCTCTAATTCTGGTGGACTTCAAGCCATCTTCATTAATCATGTTGTACACGGTTCCTTTGCTTACTCCCAAGCCTTCCTGGACCTCTTCAAGCTTGTATACTCCATTAGTCTTTATGTCGAACATTGCCTTTTCTCCTTCTATTCTTCTTTTATTTTTGAATTATGACATTTTTGTCCACTTTGTGGACATAGACGGGAAAAAAATTTGCATAAACTCTTCTTGGCTTTGGATTTCTAGCCTTTTTGCAAGCAATTCGACCTCCTCTGAATCTGGCTCTTGTATCCCATTTAATATTCTTGATGCCTTGCTTCGGCTCCATTCCATTTGTTTCGCAAATTCTCCTACAGTTTTAAATTTGTTTAATGCGATGTCCTTTATGTTTATTCTTTCTGTCATTTTTAATCCTCCCATTGTTTTATTTTGTCCATTTTGTGGACTATTTAGATATTAGCACAAGAATTTGATACAGTCAACCACAAAATGGACATTATTTTAAATTATTTTTAATTAATTGTTGATTTTATGGACAAAGTGTGCAATAATTGGTCATAATCAAAGAAAGGGGGACAATTTAATGGCATTGAATAAAGTTGCATCATTATCAGATAGACTAAAGGAAGGTCTTTCAGATGATATTACCGTTACTGAATTGGCAAATAAGATTGGCATGTCTAAGCAGGCAATAAGTACATATGTTACCGGAATCAGAGTTCCTAATCGTCCCGTCATTAATGCAATATCAGAAGTATTAAATATTAACCCAATGTGGTTGATGGGTTATGACGTCAAGAAAACAATGCACATTAACCCAAAGAAAGTAAATGTGCCTATTTCCGATGATTTATGTAGTGATGGTTTAGGTAATATCGTAGGGCAAGAAGAAATACCAGTCGAATGGACTAATGGAGGTCAGAAGTATGTAGGTATAAAATTATTGGGTGATAGTATGTATCCTAAATATTTAGATGGTGACATTCTCATTATTAAGCTTCAAAACGATTGCGAGTCAGGACAGGATGCCATTATTAGTGTTGATAATGGAATGATTACAGTAAGAACCGTCATAAAGCTAAATAAGGATGAATTTAAATTATTGCCTGCCAATCCTGAATATCAACCCAAAACTATGGAGGCTCAAAGAGTTAATATACTTGGGGTAATAAAGAGATTAAAAAGAGACTTTTAGTTTAAATATTTATAAGAATTAAATATTGTTGAGAGGGCTCCTGCCGAACTCAAAGGAACCATAATGTAAACGGAGGTATTTTGAATGAATTTTTTTAAATCTATTGTGGCTTTTATTATCGGGTTAGTTTTGCTTCTGCTTTTTTATTATTATGTTTCCATTCCGCTCATACCGGCTATCGCCATATACGCTTCAGCTACCCTATTTTTAGATAATAGAAATAAGAATGGTATACGAATCTTTTTTGTATTAATTCTTTCGCTGATTGGTTTAGCTATTTACGGAGCCAACACTTATTTAACAATTGTTAATTACCCTGATTTCGGTAATATTTTTTCTATAATTTTCGGCGTCGTTAATGTTCTTGCTATATTTGGCGCTGGGGTTGCAAATATATTTGGTTTAAGGTTTGACAAGGCTTAGATTTAAAGGAGGGGTTTATCGTGGGAAGTATCAAACAAGAAGATAGCGGCTTATGGTCAATAAGATATGATTTGCCTACTGTTAAAGGTGGGCGTAAGCAAAAAAAAGAAGGCGGTTATAGGACAAAGCCTATGGCAGCGGCAGAGCTTAAGAAGCGCGAAGCTGACGTTCTTCGAGGGAAGCTGTTTTATGGTGGCGATGTCACGCTTTACGAATTCGCGGACATTTGGACTGAAAGATACATTGAGAAGAAATTGGCTCCCAAGACAGTTAAATTTTATAGAACTTTAGTTAAAAATTACATTAAACCCTACTTTAAGAAAACCAAACTCTCAGAATTACGCGGTGATGCAATTGAGGAATTCTATAATTATCTGGCCGAGAATACAGGTTTGTCGCCGAACAGCATTCACCATGTTCATAAAACCTTACGCGCTCTTTTAAATAGAGCTGTTCGCTGGGGATATATTCACACTTCTCCGATGGTTAACGTGGATCCACCAGGTCAAACAAAAACCATTATACAATATTGGGAACCGGATGATATAAAAGAGAATCTAAAGCTCTTCAAAGGTACTCAGATTGAATGGCATGTCAATGTTGCTTTGTTAACCGGACTCCGTCTGGGTGAAGTTTGTGCTTTAAATGAGAATACTATTGATTTTAAGAATAATAAATTTGCTATTATGGAGACAGCTCAAAGACAAACGGGTAAAGGAATCATTTTTAAGATTCCAAAGACAGAAGCTTCAATGGCTGACATGCCACTGACCGCTGAGACTTCCAGGCTGCTTAAAGCTAGGATTATTGAGATTAAAAACAATCGTATTAAGAATGCAGACATATACAACAAAGACTATATTGGTTATCTTTCTGTCTGGGAGGATGGACACATAATGGATCCAACTTTCATTTCATCTTTGTTCACAAAGATAATTTCAGATTACAATAAGAATGAAGATCATAAAGATAAAGTAAAGGTTATCACTTTCCACGGGCTCCGCCACTCTTGTGCATCCTGGCTTATAAGTAAGGGTGTAGACTTAAAGACAGTTCAGGCAATATTAAGGCATTCAAACTATGCAATCACTGCAGATACGTACGCTCACATCATGATGGATAATGCCAGAAAAGCACTCGAAAAAATAAGTCTGTGAACGAGTTGTGAACGAACTGCAAAATTCAAAAATATAAACAAAAATGCCAACGGCTCAAACCGTTGGCATTACTCATTCTATTGGCGGAGACGGTGGGATTCGAACCCACGTGGGTGTTATCCCTAACTGATTTCGAGTTAAAAATCTCCGTTTCTGTTGGTGTTCACATCAGTCCACACACGTTCATTTTACAACGTTTTATGTTATTCTCTGTGTACACAAGACTATGTGAATTCATGTGAATTTATGAAGTCTGTGAACAATTTGTGAACGAACTTTTAAATACTTTTTATAGGGAGTTCCAATCTTTTAGCGAGCAGTCTGTTAATTCATAAAGTATGGCATTTCCTAAAGCTCTGTCTCGGATGCCTCCAATGTGTTTAATCTGATTACTTTCGAAGTTACTACTGCCAAATTCTTCCTCCAAATTTACATTATTTTCTAATTGATTAATTATATAATAATTGTTTGCCATTTGCTACTCCTTTTTTTGCCATATCGCCATTAATTTACTTATATTAGGTCGCTAAGTCATGTTTAAACCATTTATCCATTAAGATTTATTGCAATGGCGAAAATTACGTCAAGGTTTGTTCTACCTTTGATTATGACTAATCGTCGCAAAATTCTAGTATCCATAATGCCCTCCCTCAAAACTAGCTTTAATTATTAGTAATTGATTATTTTGTATCCTGCTACAATACATAAAGAGCAAGTCTACTTTAATATACTAATTTTTTTATCTTTTTGCTACAATTGTTAGCATTTTGATGAATACCAAAATCCAATATTACCATATATAATAATATCATTAATGATATGGTGGTGATTGCGATTAATTTGAATTGTAGATTAAGTGAAATTAGATATGAAATGAGAATGACACAATCCGATTTATCAAATATAACCGGAATTGCAATAAGTCTAATTTCAGCCTACGAAAACAATAAAAGGTATCCAAACACGTATACGCTTTGGAATCTTGCAAACGCTCTCAACTGTAAGGTTGATGATCTATATGAGATAGTTGAATAATTATACGCAAGTAAAAAGCCACCTAGGGAGAAATCCTTAGGTGGCTTTAATAATTTTTTAATATTTCGTTTAGGCCTTTATTAATGTTCTATTTTAAATTGATGAAGTTCTTCTGGCTCAAACACATCTCCGGTTACTCGTTCTATTGCGTATCTCTCACTACCTTTGATAGTTTCGTTGTTTTCATCCAAGTCAACTTCCAACCTTAGCATTACAGGCAATCTCATATTTGGTCCAAATTTGAACTTTTCCAGTCTTATTTTTTTGAGCCATTCTTTGTCTTCAATTGTCGCTTCAATATTTTTTTCAAATACGAATCCCCACTTTGAGTCTCCGGTTAAATCAGGTTTTCTGATAATAAGGTTTGCTGCTACGGTGTTGGCGAAGATTTGTTTTCCTTCTTCCACTATTTCATTTACTATAGGTTTAATTGATTGGAAGTCCTCTTTCTTGAATTCAACCACCATGTTACCATCTGGCCCATTAATTTTAAAACCGGGTCGATCAGTCTCCTGGGAAACTATATTCACTATATGGATTACTTGGCTTTCAATGTGATTGTTGCAAAAGTAGCTATCAGAAGTTTTTGTTAATACAGTAATTGCTTCGCCTTCTGCATTAATAATCTCGCTGTTATCTCCATTGTTAATAATTTCTTTTGGTTTTTCGCCTTTAATATGCTTTGCTATTTTAAATGCACCAATAACTCCAGCTACTAAACCTGATGCTAAAGATTTAGGATCAGCCATCATGGTAACTACTTGCTCCGCTACCGCTTGGAAGTCAATGTCAAAGCTTCCTGTCGAAAATTTAGTTATTTTCAAATTAACATACGCGTCAGGTTCGTTTTTCACCATTTCTTCTATAATATCAACTGTACTGCTTAATATTTGGGATAGGGTCTTTACGTCAATCTCAGACTTCCCCTCGAGTTCAAATGTGAATTGCGCCTCGCTTTTAATTAAATCTTTAAGGAACATTGTCTCTTCAGCCATATTGATACCTCCTGCATTTTGTTTCCATTCATTACAATATATTATATCTTGTAATATTGCAAGATTTTATTAATTTAGACAAAAAACCGCCCAAGGATTTCTCCCAGGGCGGTTTCATTTATTTTATTTTTTTACATAATATTATTTATTACATCTTTTTTAAAATCAATCTTAAAAGGTAAGGATAATCTACTCAAGGTACCATTGTTATACTTTTTGAAAAAATCAAAAATTGTTATTCCGGTAATGGTGTCGGAATCAATATCATGCAAAACAACAACTCCATTGGTTGTTTCCTCTCCATAGGAATTGCTGGTATCTAATATACCTAAATACAATATATCATTTTCCTTATCTAAGTTTAGGCTTAACATGTTTTAATTCCTTCTCGTTTATGTTTCCATTAATTTCTTTTTGTGGCCATGCGCTAACAACCATACCATGATCTGAATACTCATTAGGTATTTCAATTACTACTTTTGTATACAGGCTGGATTTATAAGTTGCTATTTCGCTTTTTCCAAAATACACATCCCTGTTGGGCCATTCGAGACTACCATAAATAGCCACCGGGTCCTCTATTGTGTTCTTAATGGCTTCTACATTATTCTCCATGATTTTATGCCCTTGGGTTATATGGTCTTTCCAGGTATCTTCCGTAATACATACATTATACCCCAAAGGACTCTTTATCACACAAATATTTTTCGACATTGAGCTACTCCTTATGGGTATCGTCCTCTGTTCCTGCACATTGTTCTATTAGAGATTGCACTTGTTCAAGTAAATTAAAAGGGATAACTATGCTGGCCACCTCAACCGCGCCATGTATATCTAGTTGTATTGTTTCTTGGTTAAACCCTGGTTGTGATTGAAAAAATGTAATAACGGCTTCTGTTTTGTCTGAATTTACAGCCAGGCTACACCCGTTAGCATAAGGTATTACTTTCTTTTCCATATGTTTCCTCCAACTTATTGCAATATATTGTCAGGTTTCATACTAGCATCTTTGAGGCAGGTTGTAAAGATTTTGCCAAAAATAAAAAAAATGGTAAACTAAAAAGCCGCCCAAGGATTTCTCCCCAGGCGGCTTATATATGTTATTTTGTAGTTGGTGTTGATTGGTTAATGGTTCCATCGGCCATGTAATCTTTTGCTAATTCATACCACTCCTGCAGCTTATCTTTTAATGTTTCCTCTGTAACGAACGTTTTTAGAGATCTTGGCAGCTGTTCCCACATGGCATTGAAGACAAATTTCATTTTTACTTTACCTTGCTCTGTGGCCATCAGTCTCTCGGCTGAAAGCATGAACTTATAAGCTGCCAGTTGCACCAGGTTCCATTGCCTGGTAAAGATTGCGTACCCAACCAGGATAATCGCGAGTATTAAACCCGCCACCGCTTGAAAGTTGCTTAGTATAAAATCGATCATTTCTCTTTCCTTTCCTAGATCACTTTGTTCCCGGTGATCTTTTCATAAATTCTAACGGATATCACTGCAGCTTCTTCCCTGGTCAACGGATCCTGTGGTCTGAAGTTTCCTGCAGTATCTGGATTAATGAATCCCAGTTTGTTTGCAGCCTCTAAGTGCTTGAGGCTCCATCTGTCGTCCGGTACGTCTTTGTAAACTTTACCCATTATTTTTACCTCCTTTGATTTATCCCTGTAAGTTTTACCTCTTGAGCTTGTCTCCTCGGGTATAGTCTTAAATAACAGCCCACCAGTGCTTTTCACTTTAATGTCTCCTGGCAGGAAAAAAGCCTCTTCAGGTTTAAGCGGTCTTCCCGTCGTAAAGATAACCCATGCATCCCGGCTATTTTTTACCCAGCCTGACCCTTTAATTTTTCCAGTGGCCACGCTCATGTGAAAATGGTTCCCGGACGCTTTTCCGTCTCTTCCTTCCCTGAACATCTTGTCGCCTTGCTTAAACACCTGACCAACCTTATAGTTCCTCAGGTCTTCGTCTTCCGGATGAATGACCATTATTGTTATGAAGTCTTTGCCGCATGGCATATCAACCTCTTCAAGTGATTCCATCCATATGGTGTTTGTTCCAGCTGCGCCTACTCCGTATACCTTAGCTATCTTTAAATCGCATGGTGCGAAGAAATAGTCCCTTCCCGTGTCAATTCCCGCTTCATCAATTGGATAATCAAACGGGCTTCCGTTTCTATTAGGTTCATGTGAATAATTCCCAAGATATGATTGGGTTATATTCATTGTTTTACACGGATATATCGTTTTCATTATTGACTTCCTCCTCCTGCTTTTTCTCTGCTTGTGATTCGAGTATCTGCTCTTGCTTTTTCTGCGTCCATACCACTAGCCATTTTAAATCAGCCCCGGCGTCGCATAAGTTCTCTAGAATGCTCTGGGCTTCTCTTAGGAAGATTATCGAGTAGACTACTGTTGCGAAGAATATACTCAGCTCTTCTAGCTGTACGACTCTGTACGAAAGCCCTGCCAGGATGGCAACTACCAGGTAGGAGAATAGTTTTATCCTGGTGCCATCCCATAGTTTGTTTGAGCTTATTGAACAGGCCCTCACCGCTTTCATGTATCCGCCTGCCTTTGCCGACAGGGCAACATACTTTGTGATTATGTCCAGTACAATGACCGCTCCTACCGCAAGTGCTGCGGTTAAGTACGCTTGCTCAGGGAATAATATATAACTGCAGGCAGCTATGAAAAACCCCCATATTGGTTTCGTGCCGGACAAGAATTTGTCCGCATATAATGTTATATGTTCCATAGTCGCCCCTCTCTTTTTGTTCCGGTGCTTGTTAAACGTCAATCACCTCCATGGAAAAGAGGGCCCGAAAGCCCTCTATAGTTTATATTCGTAAAATTGTGTTAATAAGGCTCGTTGCTGGTCAAGTGTCAGTTCGCTTTTTCTCAAGGCGTTTATGATGTCCGCTTTTGTTTTCAAATCTCTATTCTTTGAAATAAAGTCAAACATCTCTGTGTCTGAACCAATTCCCTTAAACCTTTCAGTTTGTTTTTCGCTGAAAGGCCTGCCCTCGTTTTTAATGTAGGCTTTCCCGTTTGTTGTCGCGTAGTTTCCAAACAGTCCACCCTTAATGAAATTTTCAGGCGTCTTGTCTATTGGGAATCTCAACTTACCATCTTTGATTGCTGCTGAAGTATCTTGCTTTTTCATAAAGTTTTCAGAAACGGGATTTAGGTTAGGAACGAGTTGCATTGACTTGGCATTGTCATAGGTCTTTTTCAGCTGGTTTCCTCCCCAGGAAGGCAATAGTTTGAAGATTGGGTCAGTAATCGCTTGTTGCGATACCAGGCCGCTTCCAAACCTTGTAGGATCTGTTCTTCCGAATAGTTCTTTTCTCGTAGGCGTTTCAACTCCTTCGGCAAACTGTATCCCATATTCAGGATATAACGTTGCGAGAGTGGAGCCATAAGGAATGTTTGATATTACTTCCCCAGCTACCCTGCCTACTCTTTGGGTGAGTGAAATGTCCTCTTCAGTTGCTGCGTCATAGATGGCCTGTATAGGATCAAACAATACTCCATTTCCCTTTACCGATTCCATGCCTTTGTTGAATCCATACGAAAGTACATACAAGACTATCAACCCGCCGAAGTCCTTATTTTCCACCATCTTTCTTTGGACTTTCCAAGCGTTCTGAACTTCAAGTGTGAATGGTGCCAAGATTTTCGTTATATTTCTTTGTTGGTTTAATGGGATCTCTCCTATTCCCCTACCTGCCACTAGCATTCTCGTTACATCATCAGCTTCTTGCATTGCATCTTTTGAGCCTGTCTTTAGCGCTTTTTCATATGCCGAGTTCCAAATAAACCTAGTTCCTACTGCATCGGCGTTTCCAAGTATCCACTCTGCAAGTTTTTTAGGCTGGCCAATTAATCTATCATTGAATGGCTGCAGCGCGTTGCCCTTGTATCTCTCCGTTATGAAGTTTGAGCCGTTTATTGGAGTCTCCTTTGTAATGCCCTTTATTGTCTGATAAAATCCTTTAGACAGTGACTCAGGGTCTTTAATCCATGCAATACCGTTGGGTATATTGGCTATCTGCGAAAGTGCAGAGCCTGCGTTGCCTAGTATTACATTTGACTTCACCCTATTGTTGACCCAGTTTAAAACGCTCATGCCTTTTCTTCCGCCTGGCATGTCTTCAAGTATTCTATCCCACTTATTGGTTTTACCTGCAAGGTGGTCCGAATACTCTCTGATGGTTCTTATGAGGTTGTTGGCGTTCTTGCTTTTGTCTGTCGCTTCGGCCAGCACATCGGCTAATTCTCTAAACTTTGCTATATGAGGGTCAATGTTGATTGCGTAGCTTGCTGCCGGTATGTACTCTAGGAATCCTCCGACAGCGTCCGCATCATACGTTCCCTTTCCTCTTTGCTGTGCAAGTGATAGCCATTTAGACTTAGGCTTTGTGAATTGTGATATCCCTGCAAGGTTAGACCCTATTTGCGACGGTGTATCAAATACATTTTTAAGAGCTGCAAAGCCTTCTGCCATATCTTTGTAATGCCTGTAGTAGTCCGTTCTTTTAGGGATTATCTTTCCTGCCATGTAATGCTCTTGCTCTAACGTTAGCTTCTTGATTAAATCAAGCCTTGCGCCTGAATCCAGACTTGCGTATCTTCCTTCTGCTGCTCGAACCTTTTCAATTCTTTTGGATATTTTCAAAAGGTTTTCTTCTGCTTTTGGATAAACTTCCGCTCTCTTCAAGTTAATAGCATCAATCATTTCATCATAGTTCTTCCGGAAGAACGTGTCTGCCTTGACAATGTTCTCCCATTTAGCTGGGAAGTCTTCTTTCAGCATCTGCAGGGTGTATGGCACTTCGGTAGGGTTTTCAACTTTCTTACCGGTTTGCGGATCAGTTAGGTTTTTAACCACTCTGACTTTTTCCCCATACCACTGTACCGCCGCTGATTCAGGAGAGCCTTTTCTAATTCCTAACTTTTTAACTACTTCGTCATAGGCTTCTTTTTCTTTGGTTATTTCTAGCCTGGCAGCATCACCCTTTGATTTCAGAAACGGATTGATGATTTTTTGCTTCACTATACTGTCTTTGCCGAAAGTTTTCTCAATGGTTTCAAAGATATCATTTCTCTGCCCAAAGCTGCCTGAAATGTCTTTTATTGTTGGTGCCTTCGCAGTTAAGTCTTGTTTGGTCAATTCATCAAGTTTATGGCTTACTGTCGGGGTTTGCTGTTTTGGAATTTGCTTTTGTTTCAAATCCATTATGGTTTGATTGATTGGCTCGAATTCTTCTCTCCTCATTTTAACCAATGCTTCTTGTCCATTTTGTTTATTGAGGAAGTGAATTAAATAGGATCCATCAGGGTTAACCTTTGCAATCCTGCCTTGATTACCTCTTTCAATGCCAATAACTTTTTCATTAATGTCTATTGGTTTTTCAGCAATTGCCTTTTCTGGCACGTTCACTTCTAAATCAGGCTTAACCGTTTTAGGCACTTGGTTCACAGGTGTCATGTCTTTTACCGGTAGTTCTCCTCTTGATACAGAAAAAGGCATTTCTCTGCCCTTGCCTAAATCCCTTGTCAGTCTTGTTACCGGCATTGATTGGATGCCAGGTTTAATTACTGCATTTGGTCCCCTTAAGGTTGTTGGCTTTGGCAATTCAAGTGTTGGTACCACATTTGGTGTTAACCCTTGTTTACCGCCAAAAAGAGTGTTTGCGTTAGGAGTAATCTTCCCTTTGCGCACATTGGATTCATACGCCAGTTTTTCAATTTGTGACATTGCTTCTGCTTTTTCGATTGGTGGCAACTTGTCAAACTCAATCTTATTCGCTACTTTTTTCCCAGACTTCAAAACAACCCCAAGGGTTTCAAGTACTCCTCCGGTTATTAGGTCTATGCCTGTGTTCATTGCAATAGACTTTAATGCATCTGTCCCCTTTAAACTGTCTTTGTTGTATGCCTGGTTAATATTCAAAGGAAGTCCAACCGCTAAGTCTGTAGCTACGCTTGCCGCAACTTTTGAGCCTATTTTGCCAAGTTTAGGCAGTGCCGCTTTTGTCAGAAGTCCAACGCCTTTAGCGGCTCCGGTGTATGGAACTGCAAATTGGGCTATTGTTCCGCCAATATTACCGGCTTTATACGCTAAGGAGTCTGTTGGGGCCTTTACCTTTGTGTCCAGTTTTCTTTCAAGAGATTTCAAGGGGTTATTTAAGCTAACCCCTTGCATAAATCCCGCTTGCACCGGCGCTTCTTTAAAGAACTTCGCTGTGCCTTGCGCTATTTCTTGTTTTTTAACTGCAGGCAGAGTCTTAGCGATTTGATTACCGATGCCTGGTTGTGACATGTTGAATTCCGTTTGCACCTTGGACCACGGAGAAGGATTAAACTTTTTGGCTTCTGGGGTTATCTTTGGGACGGTTGTTTTCGGGGTGGTTGTTTTTGGGGCTACTTTCTTTACAACCGGGTTTTCAAGTCTTTTACGCTCTTCAGCGTAAATAGACACACCGTTATTTGAACTCGTTAACCCTAAATTTTCCCTTTCCTTATCATATTTTCCCATAATAGCTCCTTATACTCCGTATAGGTTTATCAATTGAGTTGTCTGTGCGTCCGGCAAGTTAAGCGATAGAATATATGATCTTAAACCTTTTGTCTCAATCTTGTTTCCGCCTGTTATCGCGTCAGAAGTAACATACAGGGAGTTGATGTTTGAAATCGCATTGTTATATGTTTTGTTTGCGTTGTTGATGGCATCCTGTGATTTGTTGTAATTTAAGTTTGCATAGCCTAAAGCGGTAGATGCTCCCACATTTGCCGTTTCCCTTTTGATTTGTTCAAGTTGGGCTAGTGCTGTGGCTGGGGAGAGCTTCCCGACTTCAACTTGCTGTTTTAATAAGGTCGCCTGGTCCTTTAAGGTTTGTGGTAAGTAGGAATTTTGAATTGCTTGTGCATCCAAATTTAGTTGGGCCATTTGGTTGGATAGTTGCTTTGCTTGGCCATCTAGTGTCTGCGCTCCCTTATATGATCCTGTTAATCCCGCCTCCGAAATTCCAAACTCCCTATCTGTGTTCATTTGGGCAATATAGTTTTGCAGTGCCTGGGCTTCTATGCCTGCTTGTGCTGCGACCAGATCAGCTTCGTAGTTATTACGGACGTTTGCTCTATTTGATTCAATGTTAGCGTTTGCCCCCGCTTCAGCTTGGTCTAGTTCTCCTATCTGCCCTTGCAGGGCACTATTTCGATAGATTTCAGGCATTGCGCCAGCGTTTCCGCTTATTCCTCTTGCCGCTGCTCTTTGTGCGAAGTTCATTGCTGAAATATCTGAAGCTGCAGCTGCCTGGTTTCTTTTCTCATAGTATACTGATCCAATCCCTGCCTGCTCACTATCAAGGTTTGAAAGAGAGTTATCTCTCTGTTTGTCTAATGCCGCAACCTGCGCTCTGATTTGGGCTTGTTTTAAATCATTCATAACTTGGGTTGTGTCAAAACTAGGTTCTGCAGAAACCCCGCCATTATCGAAAGTTGGAATAAAATCAGGCTTTGTTGTTTCTACTGGGGTTGGATTGGACTCAGTTTGACCCCTTAACGTTGATAGACTACTCCCACCAGCAACTCCACCTCCTATTTTCTGATTTCCTAAAGGTGACGTTCCGGCTGGTGCCACATATGGTTTCGGTACCGGTGCTCCAGAATATCCCGCTCTTGATGTCGCACTGCCGTAATCCGCTACAGTTTTTACAGGCGTTGTTGGGACTGGTGGTTTATATGTTCCTGCCTTTTGGGACGCTATAAGAGCCGCTCCCTGTTTATTCATTGCTGCTATTTGTGCTGCTGTATATGCCATATTTGCTCCTTTCCAATAAAAAATGAGCCTGCTAAGCTCTTTTTTAGGTACTAAAAAAGAGAACCCTTTCGAGTTCTCTTAAGTTATATTTATTTTATAGTTCTTTTCTAATTACATTAATCGGTATCACAAAATGTTTTCCTTCTCCCCCAGCAACCACTATTCCTATTAGATTTCCAAACGTATCAAATACCGCTCCGCCGCTAGATCCTATATCTAAATTTGCTTCAATGAGGATTTCGTTTGCTCCAAGTGGTTTTAGCATTGAAACTTTTCCATAAGTTACAGTATCATCCTTTGCGCTTGGTGATGATATAATTACCACTTTGTCCCCGACCTTTACATCATCAGAGTCGCCTAATTTTACAGGCTTAACCTGCAGCGGGGAATCAAGTACGCTTGCATCTATGGTCTTATCACTGTCTTCTAGGGTTAAAATCGTGCCATCTGATATCTTTATGTTTGTGTTTCCTTCAGTAACATGGTTTGCGGTTAGTATCTGGTCATAGTCGATATATACGCCGCTTCCCTGGTCTTGCATTTTCCCATCGTCCGCGTATATCATGACGCAAGCGGCTTTCAGCTCGTTTATGTCAAGGGTTGTGATGTTGACCGTTCTGTTTGCGTTGTCCCACGTTATAGGGATGCCTACCGCTTCGGATATTGCACGAAGTGGCAGGTACGTCGTTCCATTTAGGTTTAATGGTTGTACTGCTGTTTTCTGGCCATTAACGTTAATTGGATACGATGCGCTTGTTAGTGTATATGATGCTCCATAGGTTATCATCGGTATTGCTACCGCTAAAACAATGAGCAATTTTGTTATTCGTTTCATTTTCTTCACCTCTCTTTTTAGTATAAAACTTAAAATTTAATTGTCAACTATTGTTAGTAAGTTATTCTTTAGGGCCAGCGACTCTGCTTTTATCCACGCATCGGAACGAGCTATGTTTGAATATCTAATAGCATAGATATCTGCGTTTATATAAGTTGTGTTATTTTTCCCTATTTTTAGTACAGCAGACACATTTCCAACATTATTTGCGACATCTCCTATTATCGGTGACTCTGCGTTTTTGTAACCTTTATTGTTGCTACCGCTTAAATGCCTTCCAGTAAAAACATCATTCTCATTTATATTTAGAGGGATATAAAGTAGGTGGCTACTTGTATCGTATACCCCAAATCTTATTGCGACAGAAGGAGTTATTACCGCTTCCATACCTGCGTACCCTTGCCCGTCATCAACAAATACGGGTTTTGTTGATGCAAGTGATTTTATTTTAAGAAAAACGGTCTCTGTAAATTGGCTTGCATTATTATATAAAGGTGTTGTGATATAATCACTCGTCCCATTAAAACTCCTAGCCTTACCGTACACAGTATCTACTACAGTAGTTCCAGTTGCCACACCGTTATTCCCATTTCCTGCAGCATCTACTAAGGTATCTCCCATGTGTAGAACCATTGCGTAATTAGAGTCGTATATCGTGTCAAAATTGGTGCAGAATACTACATCAGAACCGTCTATGTCGAAACTGGTTGGCGGCGTGAAGTTTGCTGTATGCCTACATCTATCTTTGGTAAATCTAATACCGCTAATTGAACCATTTACCCAACTGCCACCATTCCCTCCACCAATAATTATTTCACGAGTAGCAATAGCGGTTGAAG